>Ga0307510_10009410_pt1 | contig 11641 bp, 4 predicted proteins | sample 12_EM_MG_FD_207224 | JGI IMG/M metagenome (GOLD analysis project Ga0307510, IMG submission 207224) | Populus trichocarpa ectomycorrhiza microbial communities from riparian zone in the Pacific Northwest, United States - 12_EM | ecosystem: Host-associated > Plants > Roots > Unclassified | place... | reverse complement strand
GTCGGTGACGAGTCTGTGCTTCATTGATAAGTTCCCTGACGAGTCTGTGCTTCAGCGAATTAGTTCCCTAACGAGTCTGTGCTTCAGCGATTTAGTTCGCGGACGAGGTTGTGTAGTACATCAAATCAGAACGCTGAGAGTTTGTGCTTTGCCGATCCGTTCGCTGACGAGTCTGTGCTTCGCCGATCAGTTCCCTAAAAAGGTTGTGTGTTGTATCAAAGCAGTTCGCTGACGAGTCTGTGCTTCAGCGAATGAGTTCCATGACGAGGTTATGAGGCCTAGGGAATTAGTTCGATAACGAGGTTGTGTGGTGCAACAAAGCAGTTCACCGACGAGTCTGAGCTTCCACGTATCAGTTCCCTAACGAGGTTATGAGGTTTAGGGAATCAGTTCATTGACGAGTTTGTGGTTCGCCGATCAGTTCCCTGACGAGTCTGTGCTTCAGCGCATGAGTTCCCTGACGAGTCTGTGCTTCAGCGCATCAATTCGCGGACGAGGTTGTGTAGTACATCAAATCAGTTGCCTGAGAGTCTGTGCTTCGCCGATCTGTTCGCTGATGAGTCTGTGGTTTGCCGATCAGTTCCTTAACGAGTCTGTGCTTCAGCGAATCAGATCGATGATGAGTCTGTGCTTCAGAAAATCAGTTCCCTAATGAGGTTGTGTGGTGTATTGAAGCAGTTCACTGATGAGTCTGTGCTTCAGTGAATGAGTTCCCTGACGAGGTTATGAGGTCTAGGGAATCAGTTCGCTCACAAGTCTGTGCTTCAGCGAATCAGTTCGATGACGAGTTTGTGCTTCAGCGAATCAGTTTGCTGACGAGGTTGTGTGGTGCATCGAAACAGTTCGCTGACCATTCTGTGCTTCAGCGTATCAGTTCCTTGATGAGGTTGTGAGGTCTAGGGAATAAGTTTGTTGAACTGTCTATGCTTCACCGTATAAGTTCCTTGATGAGGTTGTGAGGTCTAGGGAATCAGTTCACTGAGGAGTCCGAGTGTCAGCAAATAAGTTCGCTGACGAGTCTGTGCTTCAGTGAATCAGTTCCCTGACGAGGTTGTGTGGTGCATCGAATCCATTCGCTAACGTGTTTGTGCTTCAACGAATGAGTTCCATGACGAGGTTCTGAGGTCTAGGGAATCAGTTGGCTGATGAGTATGTGCATCACCGATCAGTTCCCTCACGAGTCTGTGCTTCAGCACATCAGTTCGGTGACAAGGTTGTGTGGTACACCGAATCAGTTCGCCCACAAGTCTTTGCTTCTGCAAATAAGTTCCCTAACGAGGTTGTGCGGTGCTTAGTATCTATTTGCTGACAAGTATGTGCATCACCGAATCAGTTTACTGAGTTTTTGCTTCGCCATTAGTACCCTGACAAGTCTATGCTTGAGCGCATAGCTTCCCTGACGAGGTTATGAGGAGTAAGGAAGCAGTTCGCTAACGAGTATGAGCATTAATGAATCAGATCGCTAAGGAGTCTGCATGTCGCCGATCAGTTCGCTGACGAGTCTGTGCTTCAGCAAATAAGTTTGATGATGAGTTTGTGCTTCGCCGATCAGTTTCTTGATGAGTCTGTGCTTTAACGGATTAGTTCGCTGACGAGTAGGTGCGTTAGCGTATCAGTACGGTGATGTGGTTGTGTGGTGTAGCAAATCAGTTCGGTGACGAGTCTGTACTTTAGTGAATCAATTCCCTAACGAGGTTTTTAGGTCTAGGGAATCAGTTCCTTGAGGAGTCTGTGCTTCGGCGGATTAGTTCGTTGACGAGTAGGTGCTCCAGCGTATCAGTACGGTGATGAGGTTGTGTGGTGTAGTGAAGAAGTCCAGTGACAAGTCTGTGCTTCTTCGAATCAGTTCCCTTACGAGTGTTTGCTTCAGCGAATCAATTCGTTGACAAGGTTAGGTTATGTGGTGCATCGAATCAATTTGCTGAGAGTCAATGCTTCAGCGAATTAGTTCCCTGACGAGGTTATGAGGTCTAGAGAAGCAGTTTGCTGACGAGTCTGTGCTTCAATGAATCAGTTTGCTCACAAGTCTGTGCTTCGGCGAATCTATTCTATGACGAGTGTGTGCTTCAGCAAATCAATTCGCTGATGAGGTTGCATGGTGCAGGGAATCAATTCGTTGACGAGTCTGTGCTTCAGCGAATCAGTTTTCTTACTAGGTTGTTTGGTGCATCGAATCAGTTAGTTGACCAGTCCGCGCTTCAGCGTATCAATTCCTTCATCAGTCTGTGCTTCAGCAAATCAGTTCGCTAACGAGTTTGTGCTTTAGTGAATTATTTCCATGACGAGGTTATGAGGTCTAGGGAATCAGTTCACTCACAAGTATGTGCTTCAACAAATAAGTGTGATAACGAGTTTGTGCTTCAACACATCAATTTGTTGACGAGGTTGCGTGGCACATGGAATCAATTTGCTGACGAGTCTGTGCTTCAGCGAATCAGTTCGCTGACGAGGTTGCGTGATGCATGGAAACAGTTCAATGACAAGTCTGTGCTTCAGCGAATCAGTTCCCTGACGAGGTTGTGTGGTGCATCGAATAAGTTCGCTGACCTGTCTGTGCTTCAGCGTATCAGTTCCTTGATGAGGTTTTGTGGTCTAGGGAATCAGTTCGCTGACGAGTCTGTGCTTTTCGGCGAATTATTTCCCTGACAAGGTTATAAGGTCTAGGGAATCAGTTCACTCACAAGTCTGTGCTTCAGCAAATAAGTTCGATAACGAGTTTGTGCTTTAGCGAATCAGTTCACTGACGAGGTTGCGTGGTGCATGGAATCAGTTCGCTGAGGAGTCTGTGCGTCAGCGAACCAGTTCGCTAACGAGGTTGCGTGGCGCTTGGAATCAGTTCGCTGACGTGTCTGTGATTTAGCAAATCAGTTCGATGCCGAGGTTGGGCGGTGCATCGAATCAGTTCGCTGACAAGTTTGTGCTTCAGCGTATCGGTTCCTTGATGAGGTTTTGAGGTCTAGGGAATCAGTTCGCTGACGAGTCTGTGTTTCAGCGAATCAGTTCGCTAACGAGTCTATGCTTCAGCGATTTAGTTCGCTTATGAGGTTGCATGGTGCATCGAATAAGTTCAGTGACTAGTTTGTGGTTCATCGTATAAGTTCGCGGACGAGGTTGTCTGGTGTAGGGAATCAAATCGCTGACGAGTATCTGTTTCCATGAATTAGTTCGCTGACGAGTATGTGCTTCGTTGATCAGTTTGCTGACGAGGTTGTGAGGTGCATCGAATTAGTTCGCTGACGAGTCTATGCTTCAGCGAATCAGTTCCCTTTGTGGTGTATCGATTCAGTTCCCTGACGAGTAAGTGCTTCAGCGTATCAGTACGGTGACGAGGTTGTGTGGTGTAGCGAAGCAATTCGGTGACGAGTCAGTACTTCTTCGAATCAGTTCCCTCACGAGTTAGTGCTTCAGCGAAACAGTTCCCTGATGAGGTTGTGTGGTGCATCGAATCATTTCGCTGACGATTCTGTGCTTTTGTGAATCAGTTCGCTCACAAGTATATGCTTCGGTGAATCAGTTCCTTGACGAGGTCGTGTGGAGTAGGGAATAAGTTCGCTGACGAGTATGTGCATCACCGAATTAGTTCGCTGAGGATTATGTGCGTCAGCGAATCAGGTCGGAGATGAGGTTGGGTGGTGCATTGAAGCAGTTCGCCGATGAGTCCGAGCTTCCGCGTATCAGTTCCCTGACTAGGTTGTGAGGTTTAGGGAATCAGTTAGCTGACGAGTCTGTGCTTCAACAAATAAGTTTGATGACGAGTTTGTGCTTCGCCGATCAGTTCCCTAATGAGTCTGTGCTTTAATGGATCAGTTCGTTGACGAGTAGGTGCTTCAGCGTATCAGTACAGTGACAAGGTTATGTGGTGTAGCGAAGTAGTTCGGTGATGAGTCTGTCCTTCTTCGAATAAGTTCGTTGATGTGTATGTGCTTCAGCGAATCAGTTTCCTGACGAGTCTCTGCTTTAGAATCAATTCGTTGAGGTTGCGTGGTGCATTGAATCAGTTCCCTGACGAGTCTGTGCTTCAGCGAATCAGCTCCTTGATGAGGTTGTGAGGTCTAGGGAATCAGTTCGCTAACGAGTCTATGCTTCAGCGAATCAGGTCGCTGACGAGGTTGTGTGGTGGATCGAATCAGTTTGGTGACTAGTCTTTGTGTTGTGTAGGGAATCAATTCGCTGACGAGTATGTGCATCCCTGAATCAGTTCGCTGAGGAGTCTGTGCTTCGGCGATCAGTTCGCTGACGAGTCGGTGATTCAGCGAATCAGTTCCCTGACGAGTCTCTGTGTAACAGCCCGACCCAACTTGCCATATATTGTCCGCTTTGGGCCTACCGCCCTCAAGGTTTTGTTCCTTGTGACGCGAGCTCACTTTTGAGCCTGACGCCCCAAAACGCGTATGACAAGTTGGCAACCAGCACTCTTAATAAGGCCAGCTACCACTCCCTCACCCGTCGATGTGGGATATTACAATGCAATGTAAACACCGAAAAGAATATATATATATATATATATATATATATATATATATAATGTTTTCATGCATACGCCCAATACCCTAACATACTTTGAATTTCCTCTTTTTTTTAAAAAAAAGAAACAAATATTTGAAGTTTAAAAAAAATGTGTTTTAGCATGGATTTCTTAAACACAAAAATTATTTTCTGCATTCTGGATTTTACAACATGTTTGTAAAAACTCCAAAGGGTGTTGGCCAATATTCCATAAATACAAAAATCTTATTTTGATTCTATTTTATTCACCATATGTATTTGGATAAAGAAATCACAAAGGGATTAATATCCAAAATATTATTGGGAAATAACTTGTTATTATTCACTGTTAATGTTTGGATAAAAAAACCAAGTGGTTAATATCCAAAATATTTTTCTAGGAATAATAAGTCATCACACATCCTTGAAAGAAGCCTCGATTATAATTAAAGACATGCCAATTTTTGACTCCATGGTTTACGAGCCGTGAAAGTATGAAACACTAAGGCAAAAAGAGGTTCTTAAAGCGCTCTGAATTTCTTTAGATTTCTAAATCTTTGTTCCTTTTCCTTGCGATTTACGAGCCGCGGACACTTGAAATACTAAGGGAAAAAATGAGCTCCTTTGAATCTCCTTAGATTTCTATTTTAGCTGTCTTTTAATTCATAGGTTATAAATTTAGTTCAAATCAAACACAGATTTCAAGAGATCTGCATCGTTTCTTCTTGGCACTCTGTAGACATATCTAAGGGTATGATCTATATTGGCCAAGGGTTCTTGCTTTTACACTTTGAACCCAAGTTTTTTTTATATAGTAAAACTATCCTAGGAAAACTGATGGGATTAGAAAACACCAACATCATAGCAATTATAAGGCAAACTAAACACCAAGCAGCTTACCTTAGGTAGGGCGTATTAGGAGTGTTAAAACCTTCCCTTTATGCAATCAGTCTCTTGCTTTAGAATCTCTGAAACACCAGTTAGGTTTTCTAGTGACCATAATACTAGGTGGTGACTCTCTTATTCACAAAACTAAGACCCCGACATGCTCCCCGCTCTCGGGGAGGATCGCTGCGACGCCGCACTCCGCGCAAGGGTGTGACAACAATTACATTCAATAAAATACAATAATGGATCCTTCGTAATACTCATACAACTATTTGTCACAATTACATCCAATAAAATACAACAGTAGATCTTTCGTAATACTCATACTACCATTCATACAACCCAAATTCATATTAGCCCAATCAACATCTCATAGTCAGTTTAATATTCACTGCAACACAATAATATATCCACCTCAAACAGGTCATTTCAGAAGATTAACATTTTCATCATTGTTTCAACGTTGAACAAGAACCTGATCGACATTTCATAGTCGTTTCGACAATCATCAAGAATTCATTCAAACACTTCATCGTTTTTTTTTCATTTAACAAGGATTTAATAAAATATCATCATAAGTAAATCATTTCGAAACATAAACATCATATGAGAAAAATGTGGAAACCACCTACCTGTTCCACCTGCGGTTTGTCCTTGTCCTGACGATGGTCTGATTCCGGCCGCACCACCTAAGACATCAATGCCAAATCAGTATATTTGCATCCTCAAATCACATTCATCATCATATTTATTTCAAGAATCCATATGTCCACATTCAAGTGTTCCACATTTTACACCATCATACAATGAAATTGTTACAAGCATTGAAGTCATTTCTGACCGGGGATTCTATTATAGAAAATCGGCAGCGAAAACTGGTTTGCTGTTGATTGCACAATTTGGCAGCGAAACTGCTTCACTACAGGCCGCACAGTTCAACAGCGAAAACTGATTCGCCACAGGCCGCACATTCGGCAGCGAAAACTGATTCGCCGCAGGCACTTATATTTCAGCAGCGAATGCTACTTCGCTGCAGCCAACACACTTTCAGCAGCGAATGCTAATTCGTTGCATGTAACTCAGTTTCAGCAGCGAATCACATTTTCGCTGCAGTCAATACACTTTCGACAGCGAACGCTGATTCGCTGCAGAACCACTCAACTTCAGTCGAGAATGCTAATTTGCTGCGATCAACACACTCTTGACAGTGAAGGCTAATACGCTGTAGACAACTCGATTTCGATAGTGAATCACAAATCCGCTGCACACAATACAACCTCGGAAGCGAATGCTAATACGCTGGAGAAAACTCAGTGTCGGCAGCAAATCACAATTTCACTGCAAACAACACAACTTCGGCACCAAATCACAAATTCACTGCAGAACACACAATGTGGCAGTGAATACTCATTCGCTGTAGACAATTCAGTTTCGGCAGCGAATCACAATTTCACTGCAAACAACACAACTTCGGCACCAAATCACAAATCCGTTGCAGCACACACAATTCAGCAGCCAATGCTAATTCGCTGCAGACAACTCAGTTTCGACAGCGAATCACAAATTCACTGCACACAATACAACTTCGGCAACGAATCACAAATTCGCTGCAGAACACACAATTCGGCAGCAAATACTAATTTGCTATAGAGAACTCAGTTTCGGCAACGCATCACAAATCCGTTGCAGATAGCTCAACTTCGATAGCGAATCATAATTTCGTTGCAGACAACACAACTTCGGCAGCGAATCACAAATTCACTGCAGACAACTCAACTTCGGCAGTGAATCACAAATTCGTTGCAGAACACACAATTCGGGAGAAAATGCTAATTCACTACAGACACTTTAGTTTCGGCAGCGAATCCCAATTTCACTGTAGACAATACAACTTCGGCAGCGAATCACAAATTCGCTGCAGAACACACAATTTGCTAACGAATGCTAATTCGCCTCAGACAATTCAATTTCGACAGCGAATCACAATTTCGCTGCAGACAACACAACTTTGATAGTGAATCACAAATTCATTGCACACAAAACAACTTCGGCAGCGAATCACAAATTCACTGCAGAACACACAATTTGGCAGCGAATGCTAATTGCTGCAGACAATCAGTTTCGGTAGTGAATCACAAATTCATTGCAGACAATACCACTTCGGCCGTGAATCATAAATTTCCCTTCAGAACACACAATTCGGCAGCGAATGATAATTCGCTGTAGACAACTCAGTTTTGGCAGAGAATCATAATTTCGCTGTAAACAACACAACTTCGACAGCGAATCATGAATTCGCTGCAGACAACTGAACTTCAGCAATGAATCACAAATTCGCTGCAGAACACACAATTCGGCAGCGAATGCTAATTCACTGCAAACGATTCAGTTTCGACAGCGAATCACAATTTCGCTGGAGACAATACAATTTCAGGAGAGAATCACAAATTCACTGCATAACACACAATTCGGCAACAAATCACAAATTCGCTACAGACAATACAACTTCGGCAACGAATCACAAATTCGCTGCAGAACACACAATTCGACAGCGAATGCTAATTCACTACAAACAATTTAGTTTTGATAGCGAATCATAATTTCGCTGCAGACAACTCAGTTTAAGGAGCGAATCACAATTTCGCTGCAAACATGATGAGGATCAGCCCAACACCAAGCGTAATCATGCCAATGACCCATTGGAGGTGCCAATTGGGCCAATTACAAGAGCTAGGGTGAAGAAGCTTAAAGAAGCATTGAATGAGCTTGTTCAGAACATATGGAGCAAAATGGACCTAGAGGGGCTTGAGACATTTAAGAAGCATGCATGACAACCTTTAATTCATTTAACTGAGTTCCAAGAAGAGCCCAATTCATGTGGAACAAAAGGCTGATGTGTCCGATCCAATAACAGCCTTGTTAGGCTTGTTTTTTTCCTAATGCTACAAGGATAGAAAGTCAGCACTTTATTCTCCTAATTAAGTAAGGAAGTTGGCCAGATCTTATTCCTAAAGAGGGGAGGATTATTTAATGTTTTTCCTAACTTAGGAAGGAAAGTAATTAAATCAACAACAAAGGAGGAAATTTTGTTTTCTTATTTGTCCAAGATAAACAAGGAAATCTAAGCTAATCATGGACATCAAAGGGGGCAACAACACAAATTTTCCAAATCAGATTTCTCCTAGTTTATTTGGGACTTCTTAAGGGTGACAAATCTAATTCTAGCATATTTAGGATGATAATTTTTGGATTTTTATTATTTTCTTCTTAGTCTTTTGGTTATTATTACTTATTTGGGTCAATTGTAAGTTGGCTTCATGTAAGTCCACCTAAGAGGGGTCCATTAGGGTTTCTTTAAGTCTAGAGTCAGTATAAATAAAAGCATAACCAAACATGTAAGGTGACACAATTTTCAGATAAAAAAACTTCTTTGCCGCACTTGTGTGTTGGTGGGATAATCTCCCTTCCTTGGTTCTCTAAAGAATTGAAAATGACTTATCGAAGAACAACTGGCTTTGTGGCGTCATCCTAATACTTCTCATTCATGAATCAATATTCTTTGGGTGGGGGTTTTCCGTTTCTAATAGTGCTGGTGCCTAGGTAAGAGTTATATTTGTGTCACACTTCTATCAAACTTGATTTACTTGGCTTTCCGAGAATTGGTGTCTTTGTGTGTGGGTTGTGTGACCATGTGATCACAAGGTTCACATCAAGACAACACAACTTCGGTAGCGAATCACAGATCCGTTGCAGACAATACAACTTTGGCAGCGGCATCACATATCCGGTGCAGACAATACAACTTTGACAGCGGCATCACAGATCCGTTGCAGAAAATACAACTTTGGCAGCGGCATCACAGATCCGCTGCAGACAAGACAACTTCGGCAGCGAATCACAAATCGCTGCAGACAAGACAACTTCGGCAGACAATCACAAATTCGCTGCAGACAACTCAGTTTCGGCAGCGAATCACAATTTCATTGCAGACAACACAACTTCGACAGCGAATCACGAATTCGCTGCAGACAGCTCAACTTCGACAGTGAATCACCAATTCGCTGCAGAACACACAATTCGACAGCAAATGCTAATTCACTACACACAATTCAGTTTCGACGGCGAATCATAATTTCGCTGTAGACAATACAATTTCGGCAGCGAATCACAAATTCGTTGTAGAACACACAATTCAGCAACAAATCACAAATTCGCTGCAGACAATACCACTTCGGTAGCGAATCACAAATTCGCTACAGAACACATAATTTTTCATTAGGTTCCAGCAAGGTCACATGATTTCAGCATGAACACACACATATGCATGCAATAATCAATCCCAGCACATAAACTGTCACTAAATTCAGCATAATACACACATGCAATAATCAATTCCAGCACATAATCTTTCATCAAATTCTAGCAGAACACACACATTGAAACCATCGATTCCAGCATATAATCTTTATCAAATCCCAGCAAAACACACACATGCATGTTGTCCAACCCCATAGCTAAGGCCGACCCTTTACCATGATTTGTTCTTTCCATTTTATGCATTTTTCTTTGTTAGATGTTCTGGTTCTCCTCCTTCTTCTTCCCCTCATGTTTTCTAGCCTTTTTTCCATTCCCTCTAGGTAGTTGTCCAATCTTCTCTTAAGATCTCAACTCTCCCTCACACGTTCACAAGGCACTCTCTACTGGTTTGGTTTAGGTTTCCGTTGGGAAGGAGGAAAAGAAGAGCAACATGCAGCTGCTGCAGATAGCTTTGGGAAGAGGAAGGGTCACCTTCTCTCTCTCTCTCTCTCTCTCTCTCTCTCCTTGCATTCATACTCCCTATTAAATGAGGTGGGGTGTTTGGAGTTGGTTTAGATGTGTTCTTGTTCTTGTTTTGGTCTGTCCAAAACCGGTTTTACCCCTCCCTTTTAGCACCTTAAGACAGTCTGGTTTGTTTCCTAAACTTTTAATTAGACTCAGTTGCTGCCGATTCAGAAATCGACAGCAAAAACTGTGTCACTATCGAATCGGAAATCGACAACAAAAACTGAGTTAGAAATTGGCAGTAAAAACTGCATCGCTGCCGATTCAGAAATCGACAGACAAAACTGCGTTGCTACCGATTCAAAAATCAGAAGGAGAATGCCTATCAATTCTAAGAGGGGCAAAAGAGGTTTCAATCAGAAGGAGAATGCCTATCAATTCTAAGGTTACAAAAAAAAAAATTGAGCTTCATGTCTTTTGATGTGTCTATAATAAAGCCTTTAGTGTCTTCAAAAATATTAGATTAGTTATTCATCAATGAAAAAATTGGATTTGCATTATGAACCGATAAATGGCGATCTCAAAACTTGAAGAGTTGTTCCATAAGGGATGTGACTTCATGAATAAAGCTATTGATTATTATGCATGCTGATAAAATTGGTACTAAGAAAAAGAAACAATCTCTCTTGATAAAGCCTCAAGTTTTAACTTGAGCATCTTGTTTCTTAAAATTCACCAAAGAAAACCTTATTCATAGACCATAAAATGACTGATGCAACCATATTATTCGATAGTTTCACCCACATTTAACTAGTGTTTTGCCTATTTTTATATATAAAATGCCTTGATATTCTTTATTTTATGTTTTGAAGGCACTTTTGGATGAAAGATGCAAAAAGGAGTAAATTGGAGATAATTGGCAGATTTGACCTTCAGTCGATGTTTTGTGCAGAGTGTGAGCTCTAGAGGTTGAAATCAAGTGATTCAAGTGGCATTAAAATGCTAACATCCATACCTTTCTGGACATATAAGGCAATAAAATAAAATAAGGAAGAGCATGGAAATCGCAGCCTTCAAAGTCAAATCTCACAATCTGCCAGTGTTGACCTTTGGCCATGACAACTTGAATATCTGGAGCTACAGAAGTCCAATTGATGCAAACTCAATTTTTTTGGAGTCATGACTCAAAGGTATATAAACGCTCCAAATTTCAGCCAAAAAGGATGTCATATGAGGGAGATATGATTTTTCAAAGATGACATCTGAATTCTGCCAGCAAACGGGTTTCGTGAAGAAACGAGTTCAAATTACGTTCCGAAGCATCTAAACCGATATCCAAGTTTTTATTTCAGCAATTTAGCTCCTCTACGTCAAAGCTTGAATATTTCATGCAAGGCTATTTCTTCTTTTTTAGGAAAATAGTTATTGAAGTACTTAAATGTAAACAGTCTACTTAATGGAGGACTATTTTGTAAAATAGAGACCTAGGGTTTCCTAGGATATAAAA
>Ga0307510_10009409_pt1 | contig 11642 bp, 6 predicted proteins | sample 12_EM_MG_FD_207224 | JGI IMG/M metagenome (GOLD analysis project Ga0307510, IMG submission 207224) | Populus trichocarpa ectomycorrhiza microbial communities from riparian zone in the Pacific Northwest, United States - 12_EM | ecosystem: Host-associated > Plants > Roots > Unclassified | place... | reverse complement strand
AATTTTTCAATTATTATATTTTTCTTTATCTGTATGGAAGTTATTGTGTTACAAGTACAGCCCAAACAACTCTAATCTGATTTTTTTTCTAGCTTGTTATTGTATTTACCACCCTATCTTCCGTCTGTAGCACCACACTCGGACTATAGGCTCGCTTCACTAAACACCCTGCGCGAGCACTCAGAGCAAGAGAAGGGCTCTGCATTATAGTAAGTATGCGCATTACCCTGTCCCGCAAGTAGCTACTTTTCTGATACCAATAATGTAGGAAACCGTTTTATGTCGCCACTAATTTGGTGAAATTGGTCCGCTTTTGAGCCAACTTGTTTAAATGATATAGCAGTAACATTCAAGAATTCGAGTAGCCAACCGAATTCTCATGTTGGATGAAGGCCGGCAAATACTTATCTCCCTGTCACGAAGTGTCGGTTTCGTTGTTGGAAATCAGTTGGTGATGCTCGGCATTCTCTAGATATAGTTTCATGAAAATTTAGAAGCACTGGAAGATACTTCCATTGATAGAGGGGTAAGGAAGTATCGACGGTCAAAGCAACCCTTGAAGGCTATGGAAATGAAGGTGGGACAAGAGTCATGGATTGAACTCAAGGTGCAGGAGAGAGGGAGTCTTTGTGCATTTCTTTTGTTCAGCGATTACACGGAATGTTTCTTTTTGTTTCTATTTGGTGGATGGAACATGCGCGGAAGAGAGTGGACATGTGTGGTCGATGGGAGGGTCAGGACTTGCTTACATTTTTCAATATATACTTCGGCCTTTAGTGTTAGTTTAGCAAGAGCGAAGAGAAGAAGTTCGAATACTATCCATCCCAGCTACTATTCGCTGTCGTATGATATTTCAACTATTTCAAATAATAGTGGGGTTCAGCGACGGTGGGGTGAACCCTTAAGTTATGGGTCTCTGTGTCTTGGGGTTTCCCCACGAGGCCTTTGCTTTCTTTTTGAGCTAAGGTGAAATAAATTACTGCGATACGGGAGGTTAACATATGGCGGTTCTCATGCTTGTAGATCCATCCTTCTGGGGCTGTGGAGGTACAGTAACGTACTATATCCCAGACCGAATAGAGTTGTCCGTCTTATGATATTATCGTTATTTGACTGGAAATATTAGTAATATTAGATACGCTCAATCCCAGCTACCGGTACTGCAAGCTCCCCCGGCCCCAGGGGCCCCCACCGACAACCTGGTCGACTGCGGATCGGGGGACTAGAGCGGGAGAGCTCATATCAACATATCCGACAGACTAAGGGCCCATTTACCTATCGACGGCCGTCTAGCAGCTCGGGACGGCCCTGTCGGGGGCTTTCCGGGAATCTGCGTTCTTCTTTCGGGTGTTGGCATCGGAGTCTATCGGGCACAGGCTCTAAAAATGAGAGAAAGGTGAGGAAGGAAAGCAGTCAATGATTAATGGTTTCCGGATAATTCTCATCTTACTCCTCACTTTCCACCATGGATCTCTGATGAACCCTTTACTCGAGTATACGCTGGATCTAGCGATAAGCGACAACGTATCCAATGCACAGAAACAACGCCACAATTTTAGGTAGTTATCCGTTTACCACCTCAAGCCCATCCAGGCATTGGACAGCACGGGCCATCAAGGGGGGTTTGACAGTTGGAAGTGTGTGGAGGTGTGCGGACAAGGTGATGGTGATTGCCTGCTGTGGCGTGCCGTCTAGCGTGCAATGGAATTTGCAAATTGATCTCCAGAGAAATGTCATGTCTTAGCCGTCTAGCTACAAGAATTCACCGGTAGGATAGGGGAGGGTTGGGCAACCTTTTGCGTCGTCTACGAAAATGACGCCAGTTGAGCCGTCTAGTTCTATCCCCCAAATTTGAGAAATACTGCGCAAAATAAGGCATGGTGCACATCCCGGCCGGGCGAGGCAACCGGTACCCCCCACCAAAAATACCCGAATGATAAGAAGGAAAGGAGGGAGGGGAAGATAGGGCAACCAGAGTTGGAACTATTGTGTGGTTGAGAGGATGTTTGGTCGGGGGTGTATGTTCCCAGCCCCTACCGAGAAGTGTGCCATTACTTTAACTTATATCGCGGGGGAGCAGAGGGTTAGGCAAATGGGCCCTTAGTACTGAAGCTCAAGGAGAATGCAGGTGCGTTCCTTTGGGCTGGGATCCCGCGGCTCTTCAAGTACAATTGAGATACTCGGGTATGGACGTGGGTGATCGGACAGGGATTAAAAATCTCTGTATCCCCACAGGTTTCCTGATCCTATCTATCCGATCACCCACGTCCATACCTGAGTATGGTATTGTTACGGTTCAAAATTGACTTTCTTAACTTGCTGTTTTCTATCTCATCTGCAATTAACTTTTACTAAATAGATAGTTAGTCACGATCTTGGCTTTAGGAGGTTTCATGGTTTTGCAGCGGTGGCTGTTGCCTAGGCTTGGCGGATCATGGGGTCCATGTAAGTTAGTTTCTTTCACTTCTCTCACGCTTTCCTTCCTTCTTTTCCCTCACCGAACCTACCACCGCAACGAAGAGGCGGCAATGAGGATCGTGTGGTTTGAAGAAGGAAATTTGGACCTGTACTTAGCTAGTCGGACAACCTGCTGGGTTGGGCTTTCTTTGTGACGGGAATTTTCTGTTTTTGTGCGGTTTGCTGGGTTGGTTTTGCGACATAGCTTAGTGAATTCAAATTGATCGTGACTCGTGTGGTTTTGTTTTCTACTTGACTATTCTTTGAAAGTGACAGTTGGTTTCCCGTACTTCTCCGCTTCCATAAAGTAGATACTATTCCACCGATATTCTTGTTTTCAGTACCATAAAAACTCGTGAAATCCACTATCTCCGGCTGACCCCTTATCTCCGTCAATTCCTGCAAAAGCCCATGATAGGTTTAGTTTGACAGGTTAACTGAATTGGGAATTCCAGTAAACAAGATCCAACACATCCAGTGGGCACATCTTATACCGTGCTAGGAAAACACTAATCCCTCTCAGGAGCTTTTAGCCCAGAATCTGGAGACTGTAGGCCTTGCAGAGATAATGGATTTCATGAGTTTTTAGGAGTGCTTGTATTAGCTCATCAATTGTGGAGGGAGGTTAGGCGCCTTGCGATACTTAAAATGGGAAGTTGTTCCAGCTTCGGATAAGACAATCTTAGGTTCCCCCTGTATAGGTCGGCAATGATTCAATTTCAATAAATACCGTAAGGTACACTGGGGTACTCGAGTACAGAGTCTGCATGATAGATTCCCGGAGCATTTAAATCATGGATTGCCCCTTCGCTTGAGTATCCTTGTCGCTGGTGTTCTGTGGTGCCGGACTCAAATCAGTCTTTGAAGCGCGCTTGCCGGGATGTTAGCTCAGCGGGAGGTGATTGGATGGTAATTTTGGCCTTTGGAGCCGCACATCTTTTCTCAGCCCCGCTGGCGCTGTGAATCCATTAAACCCAATCTTGCTACAAGAGCTATCGCTATTTACCGGTAACATACCCATACTCGACCAAAGGTTTAGACATACCGAACCATGGACCACACAGAATATCCCCACTCGACCAATACCGGTAATGTCAACTGCTACAACGTGACGAATAGCCATAACAATATCCTCAATGTGAACAAAGTCATAGCCGATGAGAACCCAGAAATTACGCAGTGGCTCTCGCCACTCGACCCTAGGAGAAGGCATCAGGATGTACGTACCGACAGGCTCGATGGTGTGGGGAACTGGCTTCTAGAAACAAGCGAGTTTCGGAAGTGGAGGAGTAATGAAGGTGGGGCAGATAAGAGTGTTTTATTTTGCTATGGGGATCCTGGAGTCGGGAAAACATACCTAAGGTAAGTGCCTGGTTCATCTGGAAGAAGCACGAATTATCGCCGACGGCAAGGAATATTAGTTCATTAGTGATCGATGATCTGTGCGATGGGCTTTGTGAGGAAGAAACTGCGATCGCAATGTTCTACTGCGACTTCCGCGATCAACAGGAGCAGACGGCTACCAATATCGTAGGGGCCATCCTTAAACAACTGCTGGTTAGAGAGGAAGTGCTGGAGCACGTGCGACAGGCGTTTCAAAGGGCGAAGAGAGAAGTCGGCGGTCGAGGTCTGCGGCTTCCGGGTATGGCGCATATGCTGAAGCAAGCTGTTGCCATATTACCTAAGGTTTTCATTTGTATTGATGCCTTGGATGAGTGTCCTCCGAAGCATCTACTAGAGCTTCTAGGCTCAATGAAGGAAGTCCTTGACGAGTCGCCGAGGACGCGAATATTTTTCACTGGGAGGCCACAGGTTGAAGCAGAAATTACAAGATATTTCCCCACCAGGCTTACAGCCCCTGTGATCCCGAAAACGCATGAAATAAAGAGATATTTGGAGAACAAGTTGGAGATGGACCCTGAGCCCGCAGCAATGTCTGATGGCTTGCGTGCGGATATTCTAAGAATTATTCCGGAAAGAGTCTCTGAAATGTGCGTAGGGGCATCCACAGTCCCCACTCCATGCATGATCTTATATTGACTAGCCATGGCTTTTAGATTTCTTCTCGTTTCGCTAAACATCGAGGCCATCCTGGGAGAGGTTACAATCTCTGGGAGAAGACAAAAGTTGGATGAGATGACCAAGGGCCAGCATTTAAGAGATGCGTACGCGGTAACCCTCGACCGAATGAAGGCGCAGAAGGAAGGTAGATCCACACTCGGGATGAAAGCCTTGATGTGGGTATCGAATGCGGAGCGACCACTAGACACTAGCGAGCTATGCCATGCCTTGGGAGTAAAGAAAGGATCAGCTGATCTTGATTATGAGAATGTTCCTGAAATTCGAACTATCCTGAGGTGTTGTTTAGGGCTCATCACGATCGAGGCATCCTCTTCCACCGTCCGGCTTGTCCACTTCACTTTGCAGGAGTATTTATCCAATAGTCCGGACCTATTCCAGAGCCCACATTCCCTGATAGCCGAGGTCTGCCTGACGTACCTCAATTTTCCGCGTATCCAGGAACTTTCACCAACTCTTTGCCCGGCCCAGTTTAAAGCACGAACCCCCCTTGTGGAATATGCTTCTTATTATTGGGGAAAGCATATGAGCAAGGATAAGGCTGAGTGTGTCAGTCAGCTTGCATTGGAGCTTTTCATTGGATTCGAACAGCATATATCCTCTCAACTACTCTTGCTACATTATCATAACGACGGACCTTGGTGGGACTGGTGTTTTTATGAGAGGGATGGCCCTAATGGGTTTACGGGGCTCCGTGGGGCGGCATTTCTTGGGATTGCGGATGCAGTTGCTGCCCTTTTGGGGATGAAGGAATGGGATATTAACGCGGTCGATACCTTGGGTCGAACGGCGCTTGCATGGGCAGCTGTGGAAGGTCATCAGGAGGTCGTAAGGATGCTATTACAGCAGAAGGACATCAACCCCAACACTCCGGATGCACAATATGACCGAACACCACTATTGTGGGCTGCGGAGCGCGGGCATGAGCGTGTAGTGAAACTGCTATTGGAACGAGAGGATATCAATCCTAACACCCCGGACACCGGATATGGTCGAACACCGCTCCTGTGGGCAGTGGCGCGTGGGCATCCGGGTGTAGTCAAGTTGCTATTAGAGCGATGGGATATCGATCCCAACACCAGAGACACCCAAAACAATCGAGCACCGCTCTCGTGGGCTGTAGAGGAAGGGTATGAGGGAGTAGTAAGGTTGCTATTGGAACGAATAGATATCGATCCCAACACCACAGACACCCAAAACAATCGAACACTGCTCTGGTGGGCTGCTGAGCGAGGGCATGAGGGAATGATAAGTTTGCTATTGGAACGAGAGGATATCGATCCTAATACTCCAGATACCAAAACTGGCCAAACGCCACTCCTGACGGCTGCGGTAGGTGGATATGAGGGAGTAGTAGGGCTGCTATTGCAACGGAGGGATCTCAATCCCAACACTCCAGACACGGAATATGGTCGAACGCCGCTCTCATGGGCTGCGAAATCTGGGTATGAGGGGATAATAAGGTTGCTGTTGAAACGAGAGGATACCATTCTCAACACCCCAGATACCGAATATGGTAGAACGCCGCTCTCGTGGTCTGCGGGGCACGGGTATGACGGAATAGTAAGGTTGTTATTAGAACGAGAGGATACCAATCCCAACACCCCTGATACTAACACCAAAAGTAACCGAACGCCGCTCTTGCGTGCCGTGATTAGTGGACATGAGGGAGTAGTGGGGTTGCTATTACAACGGAAGGATCTCAATCCCAACACTCCAGATACCGAATATGGTAGAACGCCGCTCTCGTGGTCTGCGGGGCACGGGTATGACGGAATAGTAAGGTTGTTATTAGAACGAGAGGATACCAATCCCAACACCCCGGACACCAAATGCGGCCAAACGCCACTCCTGAGGGCCGCGGCGGGTGGATACGAGGGAGTAGTGGGGTTGCTATTACGACGGAAGGATCTCAATCCTAACACTCCAGACACCGAACATGGCGGAACACCGCTCTCATGGGCTGTGGAGCGCGCCTATCGCGGAATAGTAAAGTTGCTATTAGAACGAGAGGGTACCAATCCCAATACTCCAGACACCGAACACGGTCGAACACCGCTCTCGTGGGCTGCGGGGCGCGGGTATGAGGGAATAGTAAGGTTGCTATTGGAACGAGAGGATACCAATCCCAACACTCCAGACACCGAGTTCGGTGGAACACCGCTCTGGTGGGCTGTGCAGCGCGGGTTTGAACGAATCGAAGGGTTTCTATCCGAACCAATGGAAGAGTTTCTATTTGACTTCAATTTTAGCACTCCAGACCCCAAATCTACTCAAAAATCGCTCTCGTCGGTTGCGGAGCGCGGGTATGACGGAATAGTAAGGTTACTATTGGAACGAGAGGATACCAATCCCAACACCCCAGACGCCAAATATGGTCGAACACCGCTCTCATGGGCTGCGGAGTCTGGGTATGACGGAATTGTAAGGTTGCTATTGGAACGAGAGGATACCGATCCCAACACCCCCGGCACCAACACCAAAAGTAACCGAACGCCACTCTTGCATGCTACGATCAGTGGACATAAGAGAGTAGTTGGGCTGCTATTACAACGGAAAGACCTCAATCCCAACGCCTCAGACACCGGATACGGTCGAACACCGCTCTCGTGGGCTGTGGAGCACGGGTATGACGGAATAGCAAGGCTGATATTGGAACGGGAGGATGCCAATCCCAACACCCCCGACACCAGCACCAAAAGTAACCGAACGCCACTCTTGCGTGCTACAATTAATGGCCATGAGGGAATCGTAAAGATGCCATTTCAACCGAAGGATCTCAGTCCCAACATACCAGACCTCGGCAGCAAAACAGCCCTTGAGATCGCTTCGTCCCGAGGACATGCAGGAGTTGTGCGATTACCCCCTAAGCATAAATCCTCCCTCTCTGCCCCCATAGACACCACGCGAGCCGAAAATATGAGGCGTGAGACTCTGCCACAAGGGACCACCCCCCACAAAAAAAGAACAATCCCTCCTGGCGATGATGAAAACCCCGGAAAGAAACACAGAGCGTTCCTCACCTAAGCCGTTAAGATTACTTCAATTCCCCTTTCATCCTTTCCCGTTGGCCTTCTTTTCACCACCGAAACCCCTTCCCCTCATACCCAGCCCCCTCTCCTTATAGCTATTCTTCCCTCCGACCTCATGTCCTCCTCCTCCTCAATTCTTCTCTTCTATTTCCCCGCTCTCATCTATTTCTCTTTCTCTCCGATTTTATTATCATTTCTTAAGCGCTCGCTATATTATACATCAGCAGTAGATTAGGCAAAAGGCGACTACTCTTTGTTGGATACATATGGTGAAACATGGCCTATAATTCCCACTTCCCTCTTCTACTTATTTGTGTTTCCTCTACTTGCGTTCCCCCCTCCCCTCTATCCCGCACTATACAACACCATCTACCATCTATCTCCTTTTGTTACCCATAGGCTCGTTTTCTCCGTTTTCTTCCTAAACTTCCCCCCTACTCTCCCTTAGCATACCCTATCCTAGGAACCCCTTGTGCCTTCTCTCCTATGTCCTTTGGTATTCTACCACTCGCAATATACGGTGTCAAAGACTACGGCTTTTGACATCAATTATGGAATAATCTTATAGAAATCCGGAAACCCCATTCCCTCCCACTCATAACCTCTGTGAACAAAGCTGCAATCGTCCGGCCTATTTTCAATCACCTATATACTTGCTATGTATCACGAGTCCCTCGCTCTCATTGCGGGCATACATCCCGGCCGTCCTTGCCAGCTCCCACCCCTCCATCTCCCGTACAAGTACGAGTGCTCAGTCATGATGGTGCTCACCGCAAGTACCCCGACACAACTTAGCGCGACCCCAGGGAGCAGAAGGTCTCCCAGGATGCCCGTTTAACCCCCATGGCGCATAAAACAACAATAGGAATCAGAATGGGAAATGGTTGGCTGATTGACCTACCTCAACCTCTTTCCCCGCGTTTTAGATACAGTCTATATATGTACTGTCCGTCGTTGTCAAAATTCGGTCTCAGTGCACGGTCAGATAAGTGGATGAGATCTCCGATCTAATAAACGGGTAACATTTCCAACCTGAACTACCCACCATGATGCTTACTTGCTTGCTGGGAGCGGGCCCCCTCCCCCTCCCCGCAAAAATGAGGCATCCCTAGAAAGCCGGGCGGAATGCAAGAAAGAAAGAAAGAAAGAGAGGGAAAAAGAAAGAAAAGAAAAAGAACAGAAAAGAAAAAAGCCTTCACAAAACACTAGAACGAGTAGAAGGCTATAGTGAGATAATACACATGGGAGCAAGTAGGGAGGCTCGAGATCTCAAGTGGGGCTTTGCTAGTCGTATCGTCCGAGATTAACAAGTGCACAAAGCACTGATTCTATTTTAAACCGCGGAGAATCTCTCATTAAACACCTAAGGAGTAAGAAACACCTCCGTTGAAATCTGCCAGCAACTCGGGAAGAGACACACTACCCACCCATTAAAATCCCAAAATCAGGCTTCCAGTAGGATAAATCGTAGTTCCCAAGTTCACACCTCATGAAATACCTAGCTGGCGCAGTGGTTAACACTCCTGTCGCAATTAGCGGGAGCCCAGGAGTTCAATCCATGCTGACAACCAGTTATTATTGAACGATCCGTCATATAGGGCAGGAGAATTAAAAAATCCTGCCCTATGGGGACTGGGAGATTGAAGAACTTAGCCTTCATCAATAGGGCTATGGGGTTTAACAATCCTGCTACGAGGAGGTAGAATCCGACTCTAGACCTTAAAGGTTGGCGATCGGCGGGTAGCAGAAGCGAATGGGAGGGGGGTTGGCAAAGAAAGAAATATGAAAAAATCAAAATAAAATAAAATATAAAATATAAAAAAAACCATATAAAAGTAAGAATAGAAAATAATAAAAAATTGCTTTTTTTACCTTTGGGAGGTAGGTATTGCTCCTCTCCCTACGGTATTTATTGCCTTATACAATATACATAGCTTTTTTTCTTAGTAAAGCGATTTTTTTTTTTTGTTAAATCCGCGGTTTATTTGTAGCTAACTACAGGAAAATCCATGGCAAGCAACCTAAGTTATGGCCTAAAAACCCTTTAAACAAAAGAAAAACCTCCCCAAATAAAACAAATAAACAATACTAATATCAAAATGATTCAAATAACATAATTGAAAACAATCATAACTCATGATGCTAAACCAGCATTTCAGGTAAAAGGAAACACCCCCATCTTAGTAGGAAAGTTTATCCTATTTTTTATTACATAAGAAGAAAACCGCTTCACCAGCTCCATCCCCTTCTTATTGCTCTTCCATAATGGAGACTCTGGACATATATCCCGAGCCTTCGGGTTGATATTCGCCTGCGCGCCCTCCAAAGTGCGGCATTTGACAAGGTGTGGCATTGTTTCCGACTCCTCCTTGCACCGTTGGCATTTTGGATCCTGGTCCTGGTTGGACCAGTCGGTTTGAGCTTTGAGGTAACTTTTATTAGTCCTCATCTGGTGTATTCTTCCGGCCGCGAATTTGGGGAGTGTCATAAAGTTCCAGCAGTCCCTGTATGGTGGCCTGTATTCGTAGTATGGTGGGTACGGTTCGTCCTGCCACTTTTTGTGTATGTTCTTCCGTACGGTTTCCTTAGCCTTGAAATGCCCTTCGGCATCTTCCGGTGTCACCCGTAGCAGTCTTGTGGGTCGTATTGGTATTGGGCCCATTGGGAAGATCCCCGTGGCCCTCGCCGCTATCTCATCTATGGGTAGTCTGACCTGAGCTGTCATATTGCAATTGGAGCTCCACACCTTTGGTCTCATACCCCCTCTGTTCTTGTCAAAAGCCTCTCTTCGGTTTGTGCTCATGCTAAAGTCCCCTTTGATTGGAAAGCTTTGTGGGAGCATAGCCGTGGTGACATTATTTTCGGGGATGGCTGTCAGTATCCTTACCGCAGCCATTAATCTTATCTGTTCCATATACAATGCTATGGGGGCCAGACAGGCCTCCGACGACAGTACCGAAATATTCGTTGCGTAAAAAGCGTTCATGATCCACCTCATGACGCTTTCTTAGTAAAGCGAGGTAGTAACTAGTATTGTACTAGTACCGAGCGAGGGGCGTCATGAATTCCTCCAGTGAGACGCCCACGTATGCTTCATGTGGAGCACCAAGCACACTTTACCCATTTTGCTCCTCCTTCTCATTTAGCATTTCGGCTCGCAAAACTAGAGAGTAACTTATCTCGCTGTCCCTCTCTCATTGTTTTTTTTGTTTTTTCAGAAGTCTAGTCCTCAGGTATCCTCAAGTGATCCGGACCAGAGCCGGAGAACCAGGCTTCCTGCCATCAGATTTTGAATTTTCAATCCTTTACTTTTTATTTGTTCAAGGGAAGTTATTGTATCATAAGAATAACCCAATTAACCAACCTTAACCAACTTTTTGTTTTTTTCTAGCTGATTACTGTACCGTACTGTATTTACGACCCATCTTTCCGTTTATAGCACGACGCTCGACCTGTAAGCTCCCTTCACTAAGCACCCCGCGTGAGTACCCTGAGCAAGAGAAAATCTCTATATTATAGCAGGTATGCGCGTTACCCCGCCGCGCGGGTAGCAGCTTTCCGGGTACTACTGCCGTAGGTAATACTTGTGTGTCACCACCGATTTGGTGAAATTGGTGTATTTTTGGGCTATCTTATTCAAATTTTATAATATTCAAGTATTCAAGTAATCAGCCAAATTCGCATATGAAAGCCGACAAATACCTATCACCCAGTCATAAAGTTTCGGTATAGTGGGGTAGTCAACGACGGTAATATGCACCCTTAAGCTATGGGTTTCTGTGTGCTGGGGTTTTCCCACAAGATTGTTGCTCTCCTTTTGGGTCAAGCTAAAAATGAATTACTACGAAATACGGGTGGTTGACATATGGTATCATAGTTACCGTACTAGTACATGTAGAGGCATCTCTCTAGAGCTGTGGAGGTACCGTATCCTAGAACGAATAGAGCTGTCCGTCTTATATTACCGGTATTTGACTAGAAACATTTGTAATATTAGATGTGCTTATTTGACACCCCCCCCCCAATAAGAATATTGAGCTACCGGTAAGGACCGTATGCAAGCTAGCAAAGAAA
>Ga0307510_10009408_pt1 | contig 11643 bp, 6 predicted proteins | sample 12_EM_MG_FD_207224 | JGI IMG/M metagenome (GOLD analysis project Ga0307510, IMG submission 207224) | Populus trichocarpa ectomycorrhiza microbial communities from riparian zone in the Pacific Northwest, United States - 12_EM | ecosystem: Host-associated > Plants > Roots > Unclassified | place... | reverse complement strand
GATGCGTGTGAACGCATGCTTTTGAATGTGTCAACACGTAATTGTTGTTCATTGTCTTCAAGTAGCACGTATGACGTCACCTAACAACCAAACAACATCTTATTCTTCTTGGCGTCCCTTCCATTCTTAAATGACGCTTGTCATTGATAGGCATCCACTTTGGCACCAACAATCCTTTTTTTTCTTTCTCCTCCTCGAATTTTGTATCTTTCCCCCTAAATTTTCAAAGCAGCCCCTTAATATTTATTTTCTTCATATTTTGGTACATGTTCTTTTGATTTCTAATTGTTTTTTCTTGTCGCTTTTGTGGATTTTTTTTATTTTTTAATTTCATTATTCAATCCCATTTTGTCATGTGTTGTTTTTCCACTTTGATCCTCATTCTTTTGATTTCTGATTTTTTTCTAACCTCTTTTGTGTAATTTTTATTGGTCTTCAATTTCATCCCCCAAAACAAATATATAGTATATTATTATTGTTTTTCAATTTGGTTTGATTTTTTTGTTCTTTTGTTAAAGTTATTTTTCTTTTCAATTTCACCTTTTAATCGAAAATTTATGGTTGCTCTCTATTTTTGGTTTTGAATATTTTTGTGTGATTGAGTTTTTTCTTCTTCCAATCTCATCCTTTATTATTTGAGTTGTTAGGGATTGAATTTCACGGTTTTTTCATGTTAGGTGTTTTCAATCTGATAACCTGGATCACGAGTTTGAAAAGTTAATGCGGGTCAATATATTTTTTTAACTTTTTTTTTTGGTTTCATCGTTCAACATTAATTTTTTTTATTTGGTTTTATGATTTTCTTCACTTTATTTTCTATCGGGTTATTTCAATATCATGACCTGGGTCGCGAATTGGTAAGTTAACTTGGGTTGACTCGCCTTTTATTATTCAAGTTACATGTCAATTATGTTATGTTGACCAAGGCCCCTTTTCCCCCTTTTGTATCCAATTTCATCATTCCATATATTTTTTTTCCAAGTTGTCATGATCGTTTTTTTAAAAAATATTTGTTTTTTTATGATTGTTGCCTATTTTTTTTATTGTAAGATTAAAATAAAACCAATATATTAGACTCCGTCAAGGCTATAACCTAAGTCATTGGTTTTTCTTCTTTAAAAAAAAAAAACAATTACAACACCTAAACATCATTTCTTATAGAAAAAACATGGAGCTGCAGCATAGCATGGGCCCACTTCTAATAATTACCTAATATATAAAGGACTTGGAAAGGCTTATGGGCTTCGCTATGGAACAATAAAGTTTCTATTCTTTTTTTTTTTAAGTTAGCCCCCCTTTCTCTATTTTCCTATTTCTTTTTCAATTTCATCTTTTTATTTTCTCAATTTCATCTCCATACCTTTTTTTTATCAATCATCCAGATTGCCATAGGATTGACCAAGTCGACTAGATCAAGTTGAAACAACTCTCACATGATTTAATTTTAAACCCGAGTTAGGCAAGTGGTCAACTTGATAGTTTTTTTATGTCAATTTCATCTTTTTTTTTTCTCCATTTCACCTATAGACTTCTTTACCTATCAAATAGGTTGCTTTTGAAACGGTCAAGTCGACTGAGTCACGTTAGGAAAACTCCTACAAGATTTAATTTTAAACCTAGGTTAAGTAGGGAGTCAAATAAAGAGATTTTATTGTTGGCCTCCTAGGTCGAGATTTAATAACAATGTCAAATAGTTCTCTACAACCTCAATGTTTTTTGTTATGGTAAAAAAGTTCTCTAAAAAAGTTGGAGTGTTTATATTGTTCACCACATTATTATTTATATGAACAATGTAGTTTTTGTTTTGGTTTTTTTCTATGTTTGGTTAATGTTTTCATTTTTGTTTTTTTTTTCCTTGCACTATTCATATTAGGTTTTTTTCTTGCACTTTTTTTTTCCATCCCTGTATCCATCACTAAACACCGATAGAAAAATTCTCTTGGTATATACCGAGGGAATTATAGTGGGAAAATAAAAAATGAAAAAAAAGCCAAACAATACAATAACATATAACTTTTATAGACAACATTACTGATGAAATTAACCCAATAGTAAAGTACTCCATAAATATACGGATGTAAATTTTTTTTAGTATATACTAAGGGAATTACGAAGGGTATTCTAATGGGATTCAAAAAAGACAAATCATATGGTGACATGGTATTTTTACTGACAGAATGACCGACAAAGTTACATGGAATAATTATGTTGGTAAGGCCTTCAATTATTTTTTTATTTATGACCTGACAATTAACCCTCATTTTCCCCATTTCTCTTTCTTCCTTATGTATTTTTTTCTGCAACAAACAACCACTTGTTTCCCCCTAATCTTAACACAATTCAACCTCCCACAACAAATTCGACCAAAATAACACTCAGTTTGTCAGCATCCGTGTTATAATTCAAATTTTAGAGAGGATTCTCCACTTTAAGTTAGTAAATCTACCCCTTTCTGTATTTTAACTCAATTTTAAAATATTATTTGTTTTTGCATATTTTTATAGTATATGTATTTTGTTTGAGTGTTTACTTGTTTTATAGTTTTTTCTTATACAAATTTGTCTTGTTTTATACAAATTTGTTTTATTCATGTCCAAACTTTTACATGTTTTACTATCTTGAAAATGCAGAGTTGACCGAGTGTAGAACATTTAGGCATTCTTGTTATAAACCCATGACTGACAGGGGAAGGACTCTTGTTGCGTATAGAAAAATTAGATACTTTCCAATCATACCTCAACTGCAGAGATTATCATGTTGTTACAGGTGTGCGGCGCCGCGACGATCATCCTTCCAGGTCATGGTTATCAGGGTTGGTTATGGTAGATGCGAGTGTAAAGAATAAGGAAATATTATATTTTATCAATAAAAACGGGAAAAAGAATCGTTACCTAGTATCATAGTAACTAGGAAACCTCATAGTTCGCGAGAGTTTAGGTAAGGAGACTGGTTGTGCAGGAAAAAGACATATCACCCCCAATGTACCCTACCTATGGTAAGCTGCTTTGTAGTTTGTTCTAAGTCATATTTTTATTTGTTAGTCTGTCTATGGTTTGAGAAAAGTTCTCCTCATTAAGGAGATCCCTATCTCATCGGGTTAGAACTTAACCAATCTAAAGCCCCCCCAAAAAAGTCTATTTAAGGTTTAAGAAAAGTCTTTTTCAGTAAGAAGATTCTTAGCTTATCGAGTCAAAACCTAACTATTCTAAAGGTCAAGAAAAAGAAATGTTTTTATTTGAAATTTTGGGCAAATTCTAATAGATAATCACAAACTTGTTGTGATACTCATTAAATGATTTTTTGTATTCTTCAAAGTGTAATATCCTAATAATTCAAAGCTGAAATTGGTGGTAATTTTTTTTTTGTAAGTCACTACATTCTGGATGCTTTCCACAATAGTATTCCAAGAATTAGTAAATAGGTTCCATTCATTAACATGACACAATACTTATATGATCGCGTAATTCATCATCTCCATATAACAAGTACTCCATACACATACCCACAACATCATATTTACATATACATAACTTTACATTATATCACAATAACATATACATAAGTTGACATTCCTATTCTAATATTATTATCGTTACGAGTTTAAACAAAAGTGTCGATCAACAACTATACAACTAATACATTCGATTTTACCAAATACATAACACCTAAAACATGTGATTACATAGTTCCTTTCAAAATATATCGGCCCGTAAATCGGGTTTCCTTACGCACCTTATTGGGGTGACGTCCCTGTAACAGTACAAAGATAAATACAAGAATTGTAAACAATTTAAACATAGCAATAGATAACTAAAGGAATATTAATGTTACTTTTCGTTCATAGCCTTAAAGAATATAGTCCTTTCGTTACTCCTTACATACGTAATATAACTCTTATTTTTTCATCAACTACCGAAGCTAATTATAATATTGAAGCTCGGTCATCCATCTCAAATGACATTAACCAATGTTAATCATAATACTCATCCCAGCCATCCTTCTAGAATGTCATTAGCTGAAGCTAATCATCAAACATAACCTGGCCATCTTTCTAGGATGACATTAGCCGAAGCTAATCATCAAAAACAACCCGACCATCCTTCTAGGATGCCATTAGCCAAAGCTAATCATAATACTCATTCAACATTCCATAATAGTTTAGTATTCACCACAACACAATACTAGATCTTTAGTAATGAATTCACTTAGAAGAATTAACATTATGCTAGAAAGGGGTGGAAGCCATACCTGTTCCTCCCGTGGGGTGTTCTCGTCTAGTCAAAGGTTCGATCCTGGTTGCACCACCTGACACATCAAATGATCATAAATCAGCACATTTGCATTTGGTAATCACATAATTGATCACCATGCATACTTCAAGAATACATATATTCACATTCGAGTGTTCCACGCATAATGCAATCACACAATGAACATCATCATATCAAGACACTTCTTTTTATTTTAAACGTGACCATTCACGGAAATCCTAATGTTTAATTCTCGAATTTCATAGTGAATTAGATTAGACCAATGACGAAGTAGTCATAATCATTAAATCATTTCTAATATGAAATTCTGTCGTAGAAAGTCATTAGCGAAGACTGGTTCGCTGGTGGCACAGAAATCATCAGCGAAAACTAGTTCGCTGGTGACAAAGAAATCATCAATGAAAATTGATTCCCTGGTGACACAAAAATCCTTAGTGAAAACTGGTTCTCGGTTGGAGTATGGAGCTTAGAATTTGTCAGCGACAACTGGGTTGCTGGTAACATAGAATTGTCAGCAAAAACTGGTTCTCGGCTAACGTATGGAATTTAGAATTCATTAGCGATAACTGGGTCGCTGGTAACATAGGATTTCAATGAACATCATCCACTACTGACTTAGAAATCATCGACGAAATTAATCATGTTCTACATGCTTTTAACACACAAAAAAGAAGCCAATGAAGGAAGGGAAGAAGAAAGTGGGTTTCTTGGTCGAGAGGGGATGTTGCTAGGCTGGTGGTCTTGTTGGTAATCTCATGGTGGAGGTTCTTGGCAGTGGCAAACCGTGGTGGCGTTGTTTAGAGAAGAGAGGGATGTTAGTTGCTGGACAATGCTCTAATGGGGCAGACGGAGTGCACAACTTGACGCCCATAATATTACTATCTATATTGGTTGGTGAACAACTAGAAAATGTTGGTGGGACTACTAGGGAAGAAATAAATGAAACAGTAGGGCTAGTTGTAATGGTAGGGTAAGGTTTATTTATATTTTGTTTTCGATTCTTTCACAATTAAAAAAAAGAGAGAGTGGCTTGATATTGAGCAAAGGTTTGGTTTTATATAGGTTTTTTTGTTAAAGGGATGTGAAGCTCCATATAGGAACAATGGTGGTTTCTTTTTTTCTCTATATTTAAAAGAAAAAACTGGTGCAGGGGGTCGGTTTTTGGTGCTCTTCTTCTCTTCCCTTTATGCTAGAGCGGATCGTCCCTATTTATAGGGGATGAAGGAGGAGTGTTTGCTGCCATTTAGAGCCAAATCTCGACCATTGAGTCCTTTGGGATTAATCCTAACCATCAATGCCAAGCCAAAGGAAACTAGTACGCTACACCCATATTGTCAAAGGCTGGTCGAGTCTGTGGTTTTGGACTAGTGTTGTAGCAGCTACAAGGGGGTGAGGGTGGTAGTACTATTGCAGAGGGTGAGGGTGGTATGTGTTTTTTCTTGTTTGGAAGAGAAAACAAGTGCTAAATAGTCTTGCAAAAAGATATAAAAGCCAGCTACCTATTTTTCTCTCTTACAGGAGGTTGAAGACAATGCACAATGCCCCCTAAAACAATGTCATTTCCTCTTTTTTTTTTACTAATGAATTACCAAAATGATGTCATTTTATATAAAACATGTCATTTCATTTAAATGAAACGTTGTTGTTTTGGAGCTTTCGATTTAAATTAGGTTTAAAAACTCCTCTCTCAATTTCAATCCTTAATTTTTTATTTATTAAATCAAGTCCTTAATTAAATTTTGACTTTAAGAATCAATTCAATTTTACCCTTGCCAGGTTTTAAAAACAATCCCCTCATTTCAACGCCTTTTCCATCTTAGTCCTTGGTTTTGGATTTATGTGAATTAATTCTAAATTGACCATTCAATTTTCAATTTTCTTCAACATCACCCTTGTTTTCAACCGAATTTGGACCCTGAATTCACATGCCTTATGCATAATAGTTCTTGACCTTGAATTTCTTCAATTTGACCCTTGATTGAGTACCGAACTTTGATTTTCTTGCAATTATGTCCCTGATTTCAATCAATTAAACTTAAAAACAAAAAATTTAGTCCTCTAAAATTCTAAACTTTTCAATCAAGGCCAAATTAAACTTTAAAACTTAATTTTCACCAATTAAATCCATAATAAAATTAATTTGACCCATTAAAATTTCAATTAAGTATTTGCACTTAATTAAATCTTTTAATTTGACCCAAATTAACTCTTGAACTTAATTTTTGTGCAAATTCATCCGATAATCATTTAATTTAACCTTGTATCTACATTGTCTTTCAAACATGGGTATAATTGGGTTTTTCATTTTGTCGAAAACTCCATCTTGGTTTCTTCATGTATTTGAAACCTTTCTCAGCCTGATCTTACCCATTTTTTCCAAAAGAAAAATGATAATTTTAGGGGAAACCTAAAATTAGGTTATGACACACGACACCAATTGTATGATGCGGTGGATGAAGTAATGGTACACCCTTTTAATGGTTAAGCCTAGAAATACTTTAATAGTGTGCATCCTCAGTTTTCAGTAGAGACGAGGAGCGTGTGTCTTAGGTTATTCACAGACATATTCAATCCATTCAGGTCATTTACTGCTCCTTATTCTTGTTGGCCGATGATACTCACGGTTTATAATTTTCCACTAAGGATGTGTATGAGGTTGGAGTTCATGTTTTTATCTACGGTTATACTTGGTCCTAATAGTCTAGGTCGAAATATAGATGTTTGTCTTTGACCATTGATTGATGAGTTGAAGTAGTTGTGATCATCTAGGATTTTAACTTATGATGTATTAAGAAAATATTATTTTCTAATAAAGGCAACTTTGATGAGGACTATTAATGATTTTCTAGCTTATGGAATGGTTTCTGATTGGAGCGCGCATTGAAAACTAACATGTTCATACTATATGGAAAATAACAAGGCATTCACGCTAACAAGTAATGGTAAAACATATTTTTTTTAACTGCCACTGGCAGTTCTTACTAACGAATCACAAGTTCAGAAAGAACAAAAATGACTTTTTTTTGGCAGAGTTGAAAGTGATGTTGAACCGCTGTTTCTTTTGTGTAAAGAATTTTATGACATGGTGTTGGAGGATGGTGACATTATGTTTGGTTTTCAATCTGGTATGTAGAAGTTTTCTAGTTTTGGTTTCACCCACAATTGAGTAAAGCGAAGTATTTTTTAAGAGCTTTCTTATTGGAAGACCAATCTCCTTTGCCATAACATTAATGTCATGCAAATAGAAAAGAACGTGTTTGAGAATATTTTCAACACAGTTATGAACATGAAGGGGAAGACAAAGGACAATATCAAGGCTAGAATGGATACAACTTTGTTTTGTCACAGTAAAAATATGAAGTTGGGTCACAGGTCGCGAAGCCCAAAGCCAGCTTCGCCTTAGACAAGAATTCATAGTTACTTGTCTACCAATGACTTAAAAGTCTATGTTTTCCTAATGGACGTGCATCGAACATATCAACGTTGGTGAATTTGAAGGATTGCAGATTGTATGGAATGAAAAGTCATGACTGCCACGTGTTTATACAAACACTCATTCCTTAAAAGCATCAAACACTATTTTACATTGATGGAAATACTGACAAACTGTATATTACATACGGGTATAGCGACAAAATGTCCATTGATATATTCCAGTGACTATGCCAATTACTCCCTGACACTGATCATGATGTTCATTACATACAAGTATACTAATAGAATGTGTCTATCGGTATATTCCAATGACTATAGGAACTGTTCACCTCTCAATGTGCTGATAATTAATATTCTTTTGACTATTCACTTTTTTCTCATCGATATCACCGATGAAATGAAAAGTCTCTAGTAATATTTAGAGGGCTTTCTAAAAATTTTTTGTGCAAGTTAAAAATTTCCATTTTACTTTATAGACAGAATCACCATTGGTAATTCTATTAGTAAAACTAAATTATAAGACCAGAATCAAAATAAACGGGGTTTCATCTTCTTCTTTCTTCTTCTATCGTCTTCTCTCACACAACCAAAATCAAGCATTCTCTTCTCTTCTGTCTCTCTCCTTCTCAGCTGAAATCAAGCATTCTATTCACTTCTCTTCTCATCCTAAGGTATATTATCTTTCTTCATTTTTCTTCTTATTTTTCTTTTCTTTAGATTTATTAACAATCTCTTTTCTTTTATTTTTTTGATTTTTTTTCTTTTTTAATTATTAGCTCAAATTAAGCACGCCATTAAGGTAAGAATTTTTTCATTCCTTTTTTTGTGTTTTGTTTTGCATTATTTTTTTCATCATTATTTTTGTTTAGTTTAGAGTTCTTAATAATTTTATGAATTAATAAATGTATTGAATTTTAGTTGTTATTGAAATAATTTTTGCATTATTTTGTTGAATCTTAGTTTTTTTTTTTTCAAATTTGTTGTTCAATTTCAATTAAATATGTATGATAAATTTTAATTATTATTTTGTATTTATTCCATTTAGAATATTTTTTTGTAAATTTAGGATTAAAAATATTATCACTTAGAAAACATTATGTTGAATTTTAGTTGTTATTTGATTAGTACTTAAAAGTGCATTTTTATCAAGGTTTTATATCATCATTTTGCACTTGAAGTATCAATAACTCCTTAACTAAAGCATATGTTATAATAACAAGTCTGATACCATAAGATACCTTTAATTTATGGTAAATGTTCATCTTAAATGTAGGCCTATTACATAAATGAAAGGATTAATTGATGAGTTTAAGTACGGAAATTGAAAGGACAAAGAGAGGGCCAAACTTAGAAAAGAGATGCTGGTTCAGTCCAAACTGGAACACTGTTTGGTCATTGGGTCATATTTGGAGCTGTAGATCTTGGATTTAGGTCTGCTTTATATGGATGGAAATCTAATACATAGGCCTAAAACGTTCATGAGGAGTCCAAGATTTAAAAAGGTCGTTTTCAAGTCCAAATTGTAGCAACAACGGAGAAGTCCAAATCTGTCCTACAGCCCAGACACTGTTCAGTGTTCAGCCCATATCTCGAGTTCTAGAAGTCCAAATGACCTCAACGTTTTTTTCTTGGAAAGCTGAGACAATTTCCTAGAACTTTCATGATTTAAGTCTGTTCAAATTATGACATTATCAATGATGTTTTTGGCAGACAAGAAGATAATGATTGTTACTAAGTCAAGATGTGGCCACCCACTCAACAATTAGTCAACAAATTACTAGTTCTGAATTTTGGCCTATAAAAGGAGGCATTTGCCATGTATTTAGGCATCTTGGTTTTCATATGAAGATCATGCTCTTGCTCTCTCTTTATATTTTGTAATGCTTAAGTTTTACTTATATTAATCTCTTGCTTATGCTTTTCATTTCCTTTCCTTGTTTATTTATGTTTCTCTCTTTCATTCTGTTTAGCTGAGTTTATCATGTCAATGTGAAAAGGTTACACTAATGGTGTAAGAATAAGTATAATACAAACTCAACATGGACCTTAATGTTTGATACTAACATGTTTTATATTTGTTATCTTGTTCACTTTTAATACTTTGCTTGTTCAATGGTTAATCTAGATTTATGTTGTATAACCCTTGGTACAACAAATACTTGGCACTTTCATAGCCCAACCGTATGGTATAACTGACACTTGTGCTATGAAAGAAACTTGATTTGTTGTTAACATAAGTTATAATCATGAATGCCTGACAACATTTACAAGTATTAGCATTATTCGAATAAGATAACTAATGTAATCATGTTAACAATTTATAATCCGATTGGAACCTCCTTTATGTGTGGTTTCCAGTTGAGTTTATACTATACTTATTTGAAATACCATTAGTGGATCCTCTAACCTTGACAATTATTTTATCCTTGTTTAATCCTTACATCAATATCACATCTTATAGCTCTCTTTATTATTACTATTATTATTGTTGTTGTTGTTGTTATTTATAATTTATACAATTAACCTCCCTGTGGTTCAATCCCGGTTTTGCCGGGTTATTTATTATTTCGACACTCCTACACTTGGGAGAAGATATCAATCTTTTGGTCATGTCAAGTTTTTGGCGCCGTTGCTGGGGAGGTAAATTCTTGTATAAATTATAATATTTATTTTATTTTCTCTTCACTTTTCATTTTATCTAACTTTTGTTTTGTTTTGTTTTGTTTCCTTTTCTTTTCTTTTCTTCCTTTTATTCTCTTCCTACACATGTATAAGAGTTTGATCACGTACATTAAGTGGTAGACTTTGTAGGGTATCCTTATCATTTTCAGAAAATATGGCCGAAGAAGATAACCAGTCGCTTCATAATGAGAATAATGAGAATAACCGAGTTAGAATACTTAGAGACCACATGAATCCCATAAAAACAAGTGCACCCTCATGCATAGTTTTTCCTCCTGATGCATCTCATTTTAATTTTAAGCCAAGCATTATTCAACTTTTACCTTCTTTTCATGACTTAGATGTAGAAAATCCATACTTGCATTTAAGGGAATTTGAGGAGGTCTGTAACACCTATAATGACTCAAATTGTAGCATGAACACCATCAGATTAAAGCTTTTTCCTTTTTCATTAAAAGATAAAGCTAAAACATGGCTATAAAACTTGAGACCTGGATCCATTCGTGTTTGGGATGAAACGCAACATCAATTTTTAAAGAAGTTTTTTCCATCTCACAGAACAAACTCTTTCAAAAGACAAATCTCACATTCACTCAAAAATCAGGAGAAACATTTTACTAATGTTGGGATAGGTATCGAGACTTGCTTAATACTTGCCCTCATCATGGTTTTGAAACATGGAGATTGGTTTCACATTTTTATGAAGGGTTAACACCTAGAGATAGGCAAATGGTTGAATTGATATGCAATGAAACTTTTGAGGATAAAGACCCTAATAAAGCAATGGAGTACCTAGACTTGCTAGTTGAAAATACGTAAAATTGGGACACTACAGGCACTTATGAGGCACCAAGTAAAACCCAACCTCATACATCTAGTGGAGGTATGTACAACCTTAGGGAAAATCATGACCTCCAATCCAAGTTTGCATCTTTAGCTAGAAAAGTCGAGGCACTATAATTAAAAAAGAGTGGTCAAGTAAAATCTGTTCAAAACATTGTGTGTCAAATCTGTGAAACCAATGAACATTCAACCAATGACTGTCCAACTTTGCCTTCTTTTAAGGAATGTCTCCATGAACAAGCCCATGCTTTAAACAGTTTCCAAAGTCCCAATCATAACCCATACTCGCAAACATACAACCCTGGTTGGAGAAATCACCCAAATTTCAATTGGAAGAGTGATAATAATAATGCACAAACTTCACATCCACTGTTTCAAGCACACCATAATTTCCAAAATTCTCATTGATATG
>Ga0307510_10009407_pt1 | contig 11644 bp, 10 predicted proteins | sample 12_EM_MG_FD_207224 | JGI IMG/M metagenome (GOLD analysis project Ga0307510, IMG submission 207224) | Populus trichocarpa ectomycorrhiza microbial communities from riparian zone in the Pacific Northwest, United States - 12_EM | ecosystem: Host-associated > Plants > Roots > Unclassified | place... | reverse complement strand
TGTATTTTTTTCTTTTTTGGCAAATGCCAATGTCCGAATGCCTTTATTATTCTCTGATGGAATGGTTTTGCAGCGAAATAAATCAATTCCGGTTTGGGGTTGGGCTGATGCTGGCGAAAAAGTAGAAATTCAATTTAATAAACAAATTAAAACTGTCACTGCCGATAAAAACGGTAAATGGATGGTGAGTTTAAATGCTGAAAAAGCAGGTGGCCCTTTTGAATTATCCATTACAGGGAAAAATAAAATTGTCATAAAAGATGTTTTGGTTGGTGAAGTCTGGATTTGCAGCGGACAATCAAACATGGAGTTTCAGGTTTATAAAACAATGAATTCTCAGGCAGAAATAAACGATTCCAATTATCCAATGATTCGTCATTTTGGTGTGGCGCAGGACTTAAGCGGTTTACCAAAAGATGATTTAAAAGCAGGAAAATGGGAAGCAAGCAGTAAAGAAACCGTTGGAAACTTTACCGCAGTAGGTTATTATTTCGCAAAAAAATTATATGCCGAATTAAAAATCCCAATTGGAATCATAAACACCTCTTGGGGCGGAACCTGTGTTGAGACCTGGACAAACCGTGAAGCATTTGAGAAAAGTGATGAATTCAAAGATATGATAGCTGGTGTACCTTCGGTAAATATGGATGCCATTTTTGAAACTTACAAAAAATCACTTTTAGGCAACATACAAAAAATACAAGGTTTTGAAGTTACTATGGCCAACGAAAATCAATTTAAAGAAACGAATTTTAAGGATGCAAACTGGCCTGAAATTAAAGTTCCTTCCCTTTGGGAAAATCAACAAATTGGTAATATTGACGGTATAGTCTGGATGCGAAAAACCATTGTTTTATCAGCAGAGCAAGCCAAAAAAGAAGCCGTTTTATATTTGTCTAAAGTTGATGATGAAGATCAGACGTATGTTAACGGTGTACAAGTAGGAACCAACAATAGTTGGGAAGCAAAAAGAGTTTACAAAATTCCGGCTGGTGTTTTAAAAGAAGGAACAAATGTAATTGCTGTTAAAATTACTGATTATTCAGGTGGCGGAGGTATTTATGGAGATCCTGCCGATTTGAAAATCGATTTCAAGGATTCAGTTGTCGCACTTGATGGGTTGTGGAAATTTAACGTAGTACAAGTAAAAGTTTCGGTTTCACCTAATAGTTATCCGTCATTATTGTACAACGCTATGGTAAATCCGTTGGTTCCATATGCATTCGAAGGAGTTTTATGGTATCAGGGAGAAGCCAATGTGACCAGGGCCAATCAATACAAAAAAGCATTCCCTTTGATGATAACCGATTGGAGAACGAAATGGAACCAAGGCAATTTTCCTTTCTATTTTGTACAGTTATCAACTTTTAATGAATTTGGCGGAAACAGTAAAGTCGGCAGCCGTTGGGCAGAACTTCGCGAAGCACAAACCGAAACATTAAAATTACCAAACACGGGAATGGTAGTAACGACCGATATCGGTAACGCAAAAGACATTCATCCAACAAATAAACAAGACATAGGTTTGCGTTTGTCAGCTATTGCTTTGAATAATATTTATGGTAAAAAAAGAGTTTTCAGCGGACCAATGTACAAGTCAATGGAAGTAAAAGGAAACGAAATCATCCTGACTTTTAATAATACAGGGACAGGCTTGTCAGCTTCTGATAATTCAGAAAACGTAAAAGGTTTTGAAATCGCAGGTACAGACAAAGTTTTTCATTCCGCAAAAGCGATTATCAAAAACAACAAAGTAATCGTTTCCAGCGAAAATGTACCAAATCCTGTTGCCGTTCATTATGGCTGGGCAGATGATGATACAGAAATAAATCTTTTCAATAAAGAAAAATTTCCTGCATCGCCTTTCAGAACCGATAATTGGGAAATGATCACAGCCAATGAAAAATATAAGGTGAGTAAATAATGAATGTCAGCAAAATTTCAGAAGAATCAATTATGAAAAAAGTAATCCGAATACTTGTAATTTCAATGTCGCTTGTAATCAATGCACAGCAACAAAACAGCAAATTAAACCCTGAATCATATAAGAACCCAATATTTGCAGGAGATTATGCAGATCCTTCGATAATGAGGGACGGTGAGGATTACTATATAGTGCATTCTTCATTCAATTATTATCCCGGATTACTAATCTGGACGTCTAAAGATTTAGTTAACTGGAAACCTGTTACCCATGCACTCAAAAAAAGCGTAGGATCAGTATGGGCCCCGGATCTGGTTAAATATAATAACAAATTTTATATTTATTTCCCCGCCAATAATACAAACTATGTAGTATGGGCAGATGCTATAAATGGCCCATGGAGCGACCCTGTAGATTTAAAGATTGGTAATATAGACCCCGGACATTTTGTTGATGAAAAAGGAAATCGATTCCTTTATTTCAGCAATGGAGGTTATGTGCCGTTGTCTAAAGATGGTTTAGCCGTGACTGGTGATATAAAGCATAGTTATGATGGCTGGAAAATACCAAATGAATGGTCGATTGAATGTTTTTGTATGGAAGGGCCAAAAGTTTTAAAATATAAAGATTATTATTATCTGACAGTTGCCGAAGGTGGTACAGCGGGACCAGCAACAAGCCACATGGTAATATCTGCAAGAGCAAAGTCGCCTTTGGGACCATGGGAAAACTCCCCTTATAATCCAATTATCAGAACAAATGACAGTTCTGAAAAATGGTGGTCAAAAGGCCACGCGACTGTGATTGATGATACTAAAGGAAATTGGTGGATGGTTTTTCATGGTTATGAAAATGGTTATTACAACATGGGACGCCAGACACTTCTACAACCTGTAGAATGGACTGCTGATGGCTGGTTTAAAATGAAAGCAGGTGCTAAAACAGAAGATGTACTAAAGAAACCTGCAGGTCAATCTGTGAAAAGTAATTTCACTCTTTCTGATACTTTTACAGCTACGGAACTTCAGCCTCAATGGCAGTTTTATAATCAATATGAGGCAGACAGGATTCAATTTTCTGAAAATGGATTAAAAATTAAAGGAAAAGGGAATAATATTGGTGAAAGTTCTCCATTATTATGTACTCCTCCCGATCATTCTTATTCTGCTGAAGTTGAAGTAGAAATTGAAGGGAATGCATCTGCAGGACTTATTCTGTTTTATGACGACAAAATTTATACAGGTATTGCAGCTGATAAAGAAAATATTTCTGCTATCCTCAGATCATGGCAATTTCCAACTCAAAAAGGAGTAAATAAAAATCATTTATTTCTTCGTTTAGAAAAGAAAGAACAAATAGTTAATATGCTTTATAGCATTGACGGGAAAGATTGGTTGAAAATTGAAAATTCGGCCGAAGTATCATCATTCAATCATAATGTGTTGGGTGGTTTTATGAGTCTTCGATTAGGTCTTTCTGCTGTTGGAGAAGGTAAAGTGACCTTTAAAAATTTTATTTATAAAGCAATTATTAAATAGAAAACAATTACTTTGTAAGTGAAAGAATTACAATAACTATCTAATTATGAAATTAAACCTCATTAATAAACTGCTTTTAGTTTTTATTTTTTCCTCTTTTTTCGGAAAAATGGCAGCGCAATCCAATCATATTTTATGGTACAACCAGCCAGCCGAATTTTTTGAAGAAAGTTTGGTACTGGGTAATGGAAAATTAGGCGCAACCGTTTTTGGAGGCGTTAATTCAGATAAAATTTATTTGAACGATGCCGCACTTTGGTCAGGGGAACCTGTAAATGCCAATATGAATCCTGAAGCATACAAAAACATTCCGGCGGTTCGGGAGGCATTAAAAAACGAAAATTACAAACTGGCTGAAGAATTAAATAAAAAAATACAGGGTAAAAATTCAGAGTCATTTGCTCCTTTAGGAACATTAGAAATAAATAATTCTGAAAAAGGGAAAGCAGTAAATTATCATCGGGAACTGGATATTTCGAATGCGGTATCAAAAGTGAGTTACGAAATGGCCGGCATAAAATATACTCGTGAATACTTTGTCTCAGCTCCAGATCAAATTATGATAATCAAATTGACAAGTGATCAAAAAGGAGCTTTAAATTTTGATATTAATTTAAAGAGTTTACTGAAATCAAATGTTGAAGTGAGAAATAACATTTTGGTAATGACAGGTTCAGCACCAATTCATGAAAATGCCGGATATGCTGTTTTACCAAAATATCTGGATATAAAAGAAAGAGGAACAAGATTTACCACTTTAATCCAAATTAAAAAAACGGACGGAAAAATTACAAATTCCAGAGAATCTTTAACCTTAAAAGATGCGACAGAAGCAATTATTTATGTTTCTGTTGCCACAAGCTTTAATGGTTTTGACAAAAATCCTGCAACTGAAGGTGTAGACGATGTCGCAATTGCTTTGCAAAATATGAACAAGGCATTTGCAAAATCATTCGATAAAATAAAAGAATCGCACACAACTGATTATCAAAAGTTCTATAATCGTGTTACGTTGGATTTAGGAAAAACAACCGCTCCTGATTTAGCTACAGACGAACGTTTGTTGCGTTACTCAGATGGAAAAGAAGATAAAAACCTTGAAATTCTATATTTCAATTATGGGCGTTATTTATTAATTAGCAGTTCAAGAACTCTGGGTGTTCCTGCTAATTTACAAGGGATTTGGAATCCTCACTTAAATCCGCCATGGAGCAGTAATTATACAATGAATATTAATCTGGAAGAGAATTATTGGCTGGCAGAAAATACTAATCTTTCTGAAATGCATTTGCCTCTTTTGAGTTTTATAAAAAATCTTTCGATTACCGGAAAAATAACGGCGAAGACTTTTTATGGAGTCGATAAAGGCTGGGCGGGAGGACATAATTCAGATATTTGGGCGATGACCAATCCGGTTGGGCGATTTGGTAAAGAAGAACCCATGTGGGCATGCTGGCCAATGGCTGGTGCCTGGCTGAGTACACACATTTGGGAACATTATGTTTTTACACAAGATAAAGAATACCTAAAAAAAGAAGGTTATCCATTGATGAAAGGAGCAGCCGAATTTTGTTTAGGCTGGATGGTAATTGATAAAAATGGAAATTTAATTACATCGCCATCAACTTCACCCGAAAATCAATACATTGCTCCAGATGGTTTTGTCGGTGCAACAATGTATGGGGGAACAGCAGATTTGGCGATGATTAGAGAGTGTTTCGATAAGACGATAAAAGCATCAAAAATTCTAAATATTGATACTGATTTCAGAGCAAAATTAGAAACAGCACTTTCGAAATTGCATCCTTATCAAATTGGTAAAAAAGGCAATTTGCAAGAGTGGTATCACGATTGGGAAGATAAAGATCCAAAACATCGTCATCAATCACAATTATTCGGGCTTTTTCCAGGTAATCATATTACGCCATTAAAAACGCCTGATTTGGCCGAAGCTTCCAGAAAAACTTTGGAAATAAAAGGAGATCAGACAACGGGTTGGTCAAAAGGCTGGCGCATTAATCTTTGGGCAAGACTTTGGGACGGAAACCATGCTTATAAGATGTTCAGAGAGTTGCTTCAGTACGTTGATCCGGACGGAAAGAAAACGGAGAAGCCAAGAAGAGGTGGAGGAACTTATCCTAATTTATTCGATGCACATCCACCATTTCAAATTGATGGAAACTTTGGAGGAGCCGCAGCAGTAGCAGAAATGTTAGTACAATCTGACGAAAACGAAATCAGATTATTGCCGGCTTTACCTGATGCGTGGGAAAGCGGATCCGTAAAAGGAATCTGTGCCAGAGGTGGGTTTGAAATCGCAATGGAATGGAATAATAAAACGTTGAATAAAGTTGTCGTGTCTTCTAAAAAAGGAGGAAAAACAATTTTGATTTACGGCGATACAAAACGCGAAATCACTTTGAAAAAAGGAGAGAAAACAGAAATAAACTGGTAAAATAAAAACAGAGATATTATGAAAATGATGTCTCTGTTTTTTTTATAAATGAACTCATTAGCAAAACAATAGGGTTCATAATTGTAAAGCAACCTAATTTTATTTAACTTTGAATAATAATATTTATAATTATGGCTTACAATCCAACAACAGTAGCTAATTATTTCATAGAGAAATACTCCAAAACCGGAGATCTTACCCCTATGAAAATAATTAAACTAACTTATATTGCTTACGGCTGGTATTTAGCCCTGACAGATAAAAAAGAAAGGTTAATTGATGAAAATCCGATTGCCTGGGATTTTGGCCCTGTTTTTCCTTCTTTGTATTACAGTATAAAGCAATACAAGAAAGAAAAAATTACTGAAAAGATTCCAAATACTACTAAGAATGAAAAAATTAAAAGTGAAGATGAAAAATTTTTAGATAGAATATGGGAACTTTACGGAAGGTTTGATGGTATATATTTAAGCGCTTTAACACATATTGAAGGCACTCCCTGGAACAAAGTCTATCGTAAGGATTTCAATGCGGTTATTTCTGACGATGATATTTATGAGCATTATAAAACTAAATTAAAACCAATTTCTTAAAAGATGTCGGCAGCCCTCAATCTAAGTCGTATTTCTATTGAAAATAATGCGTCAATAACACCCCAGGATATTTCGAATGCCCGTGCGCAAAATCAAATCCTTGAAGACAGGCTGGGGAGTGCTAAAATTGGCAGGTTCTTAGAAGATACAAAACTAAGAAGATACCTTACGTATATTTTTTCTTTTATTATTTTCCTTTGGCTGGCAGCTGTCATCTCAATTTTGTATTTCAATGACAATGTATTGCATCTGAATCTTTCAGAAAATGTACTAATTACATTATTGACAACTTCATCTGTAAATGTGATAGGGATGATGCTTATTATTCTGAAAAATTTATTTCCAAAACCGCTTAACGAAACTGATTAAATGAACCATATTATTCTTTTTCAACAGGTTTAATTGGTTTTTCAGCACTTGCTTTTTTTAAACTTTCATATCCTTTTTCAATCGAAGGATAAACAAAAGCAGCTACTTTCTTAATCGGATTATAAAATATAGATTTGTCTAAAGTTTCTTTTTTGGCAAATATATTGTTGAAATTTATTTTTTCAAAAAGAGCAATTACTATACTTAAAATCAGGATCGTTTTCAGGACCCTGAAAAATCCGCCACCTAATTTATTAACCCAGCCTAAAAATGCAAAATCTGCAATTCCGGTTAAGATTTTTGCTAAAAAATAAACACCAATAACCACTAGAATAAATACCAGAATAAAAGCCACTGCCTGAATCGTATTAGGATTCCAGGAAACATGTTTCATGATGATTTCTTTCATGAACGATGAAAATTTTATGGCTAAATAAATCCCCAGTAATAACGAGACAAAAGAAGCTATTTCTACAAAAAGACCATTTTTAATACCTTTGTATAGACTAAAAGCTAAAAGTGCACCCAAAATTATATCTAAAAAACTCATATTTTCTGTTGTTTTATTGAGCGGCAAATATAAAAGAATTATCTGCTTTATGTTTGTAAAGTTTTATTGCCACAGATTAAAAAATTTCAATAATTTAAATCTGGTTGGTCAATACATTTTTATTCAAAACCTTTGTAAAAGTTTAATTTTAGGTGTTTGGATTTGAAGTTGCTATCTTTGCAGGAATAATTTTAGAGTTCAAAATAGAATTAGATTTGAAAAAAATCTAAAATCTACAGTCTAAAATCCAAAATCCAAAATCATAATGTCAAGAGATACACAACTTAAAGAGCGTTGGGAAAAGCTCGTCGATATATTATCCAATCAGTTTTCACAAGGAGAAGACCTGGATTTGGATGCGATAATTTACCTTATTGGAGTTCAGGAACTCGGAAAAGTACACCGTGAATTCAAAAAAGATGAAAAACTGAATTTAATGCATATTGCTATTTGCCGATTATTGGAGCCTTACGGGTTTTATGAATTCGAATATTTTGATGATGAAGGCTGGCCGCATTACAAAGTAAAAGAAGAATTACCACCTTTAAAAGCAGGGGAGCAATCTGTTTTGATGAAAGAAGCAATTGTAAATTATTTTGTAGAAAGAGAACTTATTGAATAAATTTGGATTTTAGAGTGAAGATTTTAGATTTCAGAGTGAAAATATAACAGAAGTTTCGAAATACTTCTCATATCCCACAGCTAACGTCTCACTTTTTTGCTTAAATTTGTTCCCTCAATTATTGAAGGAAAATGATAGACAAGATAAAACAACATATAGAGGAAGCTAAAGCCTTTAATGATAAAAATAAAGAATCTTTAGAGCAATTCCGTGTTAAATATTTAGGCAGTAAAGGTTTGTTAAAAGAACTTTTTACAGAGTTTAAAAATATTCCAAACGATCAGAAAAAAGACTTTGGGCAAGTAATAAATACTTTAAAAGCTGTTGCTGAAGAAAAAGTAAGAATTATTCAGGAAGAGCTGGAAAGTAAAGAAGAAGTTAAAAGTTTATTTGGAGATTTAACACGTGCGCCGGAACCCGTAATTATTGGTTCCCGTCATCCTATTTCGATTGTTAAAAATCAAATTATAGATATTTTTGCCAATATTGGTTTTAATGTTTCCGAAGGTCCGGAAATCGAAGACGACTGGCATAACTTTACCGCCTTAAACCTGCCGGAATATCATCCGGCACGTGATATGCAGGATACATTTTTCATTCAGACAAATCCTGATGTATTATTGCGTACGCATACATCGTCTGTTCAGGTGCGTTATATGGAAAATCACAAACCGCCAATCCGTACCATTTCTCCGGGACGTGTTTTTCGTAACGAAGCTATTTCGTCACGGTCACACTGTATTTTCCATCAGGTTGAAGGATTGTACATTGACAAAGACGTTTCGTTTGCAGATTTAAAACAAACACTGCTTTATTTTACTAAAGAAATGTTCGGAAAATCTAAAATTCGTTTGCGTCCGTCCTATTTTCCTTTTACAGAACCGAGTGCCGAAATTGATATTTATTGGGGTTTGAAAACCGAAACAGATTACCGTATCACAAAAGGAACCGGCTGGTTAGAAATTGGAGGATGCGGAATGGTAGATCCGAACGTGCTTAAAAACTGTGATATCAATCCTGATGAATACAACGGTTTTGCTTTCGGAATGGGAGTAGAGCGTATTGCAATGTTGTTGTATCAAATTGGTGATATCCGTATGTTTTATGAAAACGATGTTCGTTTCTTAGAACAATTCAAAGCTAATATATAATTTAGGTCGAAAGTCAAAAGTCGAAAGCCTTCAATTTAGCGCTTTTGACTTTTGACTTTTTAACTTTTGACTATTATGAAAATAGATATTACAATTCCGGAAGTAGAAAACGTATTCCTGGCTGCAGTGCAGGAATGGAGTGATGATTTTATGGAAAAAGTATGGTATGCTTACCTTGTAAACGACAGCGACTTTAATTTAGACAGTGTTATGGTTGTTTCAAAAGCATTCGGAACCATAGATGGCGAAATGAAAAAAACTTCTGTTTTGCGTCATGCATTTGTTGAGGTTTCTGCTGTTTCAGTAGTAAAAATCGAAATGATCGAAAAAAGTCTTTTGGTTTTGAACAACGAATTTATGGTAACTTTCTTCATCGGGAATACTTTATACGATAAGAAGTTTATTTTCAGATCAAATATAATCAACGAAAATAATACCGAGGAAGTGCCGATTCTTTTTGTGGAAGGAATTATGGTAAAATAGGTTTTGAAAACTCATTAATTGTAATTGTGAAATTCGTCAGTTCGAGTGTTTTTTGAGTAGAGAAACGAAACAAAAAATGTATCGAGAACTTTTATGAAACCAAATCTTCTCGATACATTTTTGGCTAATAAAACTTATTTTTTCAAGACCCAATCTTACAGCCAAAAACACTCGAAGTGACGTCATGTATTATTAGTTTCAGGTTCTCACAAAACTGAGAATAGAAACGGTTTTAAAAAGTATAAACCTTCTCAGGCGTCACACAATAATCAAGTTTTACATCCGATTCAAAAACATCATCAATTTGGTTTACAGCTTCAAAAAAGGACAGGCCAATTTTGATTGTTTCCGGTTTGCATTCTGCTAAAAATTTATCGTAAAAACCTTTTCCGTAGCCAATACGATTTCCAAAAATATCAAAAGCCAGAAGCGGCATAAAAACTACCTCAATAGTTTCAGAAGGAACTGATAATCCGTTTAAAGGTTCCGGAATATTGTATTTGTTTTTCTTGATTTTAGTATTGTCTGTCAATAAAAAATGATTCATTATTCGGGTTTCAAAATCACTTTTAGAAACTACAATTTCTTTATCTTTTCCAGAGAGCAGGTGCAGGATAAATTCGGTATTTACTTCCTTTTGCTCTTCAATAGGAAGAAAAACATGGTAATATGTTTTATTCCAAATAGATAGTTTAAGCAAATTGTTGGCTATAGCCAGGCTTTTTTCTTCTATAAGATCAGAGCTCAGTTCTTTACGAAGGTTTTTATAATGTAATCGTAATTCTTTTTTATTCGTTGGCATTTTCGTTTTCTGTACTGGTTTTAGACATGTGGTAGATGGCATCACCTTCATAAACAATCGGAGAATGATTGGCGTTGATGATAAAACCGTCGTGCGGTGCTTTTACTTTTTGCTCAAATTTACCAAACGGATCTGTAATGATGGCCAAAATGGTGCCTTTGGTTACAAATCTTCCAATTAAATTAAAATCATGCAGTAAACCCGAACATTTTGCCCGAAGCCAAACCGAATTTTTAATATAAATAGAAGGATTGTCATCTCGCTCTACTATTTGTTTTGGATCAAGCATATTCAAATAATGAAGCAGGCGTTTTACACCTTTTACTCCGGTATTTGCAATTTCGTTATTTATGTCTAACGATTTTCCACCTTCAAAAAGCAGCATTTTTACATTGGCTTTTTCCGAAGTATTTCTAAAAGAACCACTGATATTTTTCGAATATAAGGTGAATGGCGCATTAAAAACATCTGCCAGAATTTTTAATTCCGGATTGTGTTCCGTGATCCTGATCTGCGGAGCATTAAATCGGCTTGCACCGCCGGCATGAAAATCGACTGCATAATCTATAATGGGCAAAATATGTTCTACAATATTATAAGCAAAACGACTTGCCAGCGAACCCTTTTTACTTCCTGGGAAAACACGGTTTAAATCACGTCCGTCGGGAAACTCACGAGACTTATTTACAAAACCGTACATGTTAATAACCGGAATGCAAATAATGGTTCCGATCGTTGGGCGATTAATCTTTTTGCTTATCAGCTGACGCACAATTTCGACACCGTTAATTTCGTCTCCGTGAATTCCGGCAGAGAATAAAACTATCGGCCCTTCAAATTTTGATCGGCGGACAATAACCGGAATATTAAGCTTTGTTGTGGTGTGCAGCCTCGCAATTTCAACGTTTATGGTTTTGTGTTCTCCAGGCAAAATCGATTCGCCAAAAATAACTAAGGGGATACTGTTTTTCATGTAAAAATAAAAGCTAAATATAGAAATTATATTTTAAATGTAAATCTTTGAATTTAACACTTTAAAGTTTTTAATGCTGATAAAAAGAAATTAAAAGAAGCCATTTAAATGTTTCTATTAAAAAAGACGATGCTCAATATGTAGATTTCCCTTTTGATGCAAGAACACATTTATTGCAAACAGA
>Ga0307510_10009405_pt1 | contig 11644 bp, 14 predicted proteins | sample 12_EM_MG_FD_207224 | JGI IMG/M metagenome (GOLD analysis project Ga0307510, IMG submission 207224) | Populus trichocarpa ectomycorrhiza microbial communities from riparian zone in the Pacific Northwest, United States - 12_EM | ecosystem: Host-associated > Plants > Roots > Unclassified | place... | reverse complement strand
ATCTTGTTGACGATGCCGTCGAAGGTGTCAGGGTCAACGCGTACTCTTCTCTTGTACTGATTAGGATTACTGTTGCGCCAGTGTTCAAGGAGGTGGATTTGCGACGCCTTCTTGACAGGAGGATGCTCGCGGAGGACCCTTGAAGCAAGGATTACTTGGCGTAACACGTCGATTTTGGCCCGACATGTTTGAATGTATATCTCCTCGATTTCAGAGAGGTCGGAGAGAATACCCTGGGAGGCTGACTCGTCTGAGTCACGAGAAGAGGTCGTGGTGGAGCTGCTGGTCGAGGAGGAGGTGTCAGAATTATCAGACTCGCCATCACTGGTTGGCACGAGGAGGTTTTCAAAGGACACATCTTTCAGGTATTTGAAAAGTCGGGCTCGTTTGAAAGAACGGTCTTGGTCTTCCAATTCATCGAGCAGTCGGCGACGGAGCGGGAGGCGAGGCATGAATACGAACACAACAGACGATGAGCACGAGGTTCTCGTTGAATCCATCAAAGATGGGTCGGAGACTCAAAAATGTTGGAGATGCCGACACATGCCGACAGGTCGCAGACACGAAGGGAACCCATTATCATGCCCATTATCGACATTTTCACATGAGGGGGGTTTCAAAGTTGACCATTATTTGACCATTATTTGTTTCATTATTCTGTCCATTATTCTGGATCTGGCCCTTAAAAAATACTTAATGGTAATATTAATGTACTCGATAATGGGCCGAAATAATGGAACTTTGAAAGCCCCTAATATGAAAAGAAAAATGGCCCCTGAAAAAGTAGGAGCCATCGATGGTCCTTAATTGAAAAATGGCCATTAATCGTCGCATTTTTGATCTCCTGATTTGCACCATGAATAAATAATGAGACCGATAATGAACATCAAAATGGTGTAAATAATGGGTACTTTGAAAGACCCTAATGACTAGATCTAGTCGCTCTAGCGCTCTAGTCACTCTAGCCATTGTTATTTTGCTGATGCGTCCTACGACCCCCGCCTCTAAGCTGCTAACCAACCACCCCCTGTCGCCCCTTGCTTCCACCAACCGCGTCCCACGACCACCCTAGTATCACTACCTCGTCCTCCAACTTCCAGTTAATCTTCAACAACGCCCTGAAAAAAAAAGCATATGAAAGACGCACAAAGAAGGAACTTCTTGCGCACCCACTGGCCTAACGGCTCCAGACCTGCGACTCTGCCAGCGTTGTTCCCATCATTCTCCAGCAGCAAGCCCAAGGACCGAATCACTCCAAGAGCAATGACAGGTGTGTTGAGTTCACGCGTGGCAGCGAAGGCGACAAAGGTGCGATGTATTATGGTACAAACGCGCGGCGTTCCCCATTGTATGTACAAGTACTTTTATACTACTAAGCAGAGAAAATTTAAATGAGACAATTTCGTGTGCTCCACACGCATATGATTTGGGCGAGCTCGAATCCGAGCATCGCAACAAGGTGAACAAAGGTGGCTCGATCCCACTGTGAATGTCTTTTTTGTAGTTACCTCGGACATCATGTAGTCGGAGATTTGCATTCTTGCGTCCTCGTTTTTTCTACCTTGCAGGTTTTCTCAGCCGTCAATTTGGTCTTCGCTGGAGTTGGCGTTCTCAATTTAGTACGCATCCTTCTCGATACGCTCGCAGGTAATTCTGACATCTGCGTTTCTCAGAGCTAAAGATGTCCGCACAAGCCAAGACACTCTTGTCGAGATCTTTGAGCGTATCGAGAGTTTTTACCGGCCGTCTCGAAATCTACACCGAGGTGCCATCGACGCAGGATATGACTGATGTTATCATTCGATGATGGTGGAGGTACCCGCTATTCTCGGGATGGCGACAAAGGAGAAAAAGCAAGGGAGAGTATCCTTCCTTACATGATCGTGCCACCGTTTCCTCAAACACCTTCGGAGAAGTATCTCAGGGAGTTAGCAGGAAGAACGGTGATGTAAGACGGGCTGAGGAGACTGGATGAGCTGACAAACGAGGAAATCGGATGGCCAGTGAAGGTCACCCTGTCGATGATGGATTCAGGCTAGTTTGGAACAATTGAAGTGGCGGCCGTCGATGATCGGGTGGTCAGCGTTGACGACAAAGTGAGGGCGGTCGACGACAAGGTCGCGGTGCTCATTGATGGTGCGCAAACCGTGCAGCGAACTGTTAATAAGGTAGACCAAATGAAACGTCCGTCGTCTCCAGAAGGAAATCAGTCCTGACTGCAGGGCTTCACGCATGGACCTATCTATGGGAGAGCCTTCACAGATGGCTCTCCCCATCTGACACCCGTCCGCGAACCATACCGTCTGTTGTACCGATAACAAGAGAACGGCAAACTGGTTCTTTCAAGTGACAATCTTCAAGACATGGATCACAACGGTTCGCTCCTCTGGATTCACGGAAAACGTGCGGTCCTGTTTAACGTCATGTCAGATCATTCCTGAAAACATATTGTATTTGTGGCTGGTTCTGGGAAGACCCTCTCCTGGTTTATGGATCCCTCCTTATTTTTGTCGGTATCACCAACGTCGTATTTTCAGTTCTACGATCATCGAGGATATTCGAGTCATGTCCGAGGTCGGAGAAGCGTCGAAGTGTTATTTCTATTTTGACTTTCGGAACACTAGCAAACAGCACTTACACGACCTAATTCCTTCTCTGCTCACGCAACTCTCTGCTCGCTCAGGGGGTACATTCTATCACATCCTTGTTCGGGTCATGACAATGGAAAGAAACAGCTTCGTGATCGAGGGCTGCTGGCTACAGATGCGCAGTGGAGGGCGTAGAGGTGGGGCAAATAGACGGTTCGGGACCTTGGCCAGGGGCTGGGAACGTCCAAGTCAGCCATGAATCCCGCTTTGCGTTTCCCTGCAGTGGGACTACATTTGAAGCGCGCAAGTTTTAAAGAAGTGGATCATCTGACCGTGACAATAAAAGACCTAAGGGTTATAGAGGTAATCACTAGATATCCTTCTTCTCGAGATACTGGCAGAAAATCGTTTTCGGACAACGGATTGAGTTGACAACTATACTCGGGATGGTACGAGCGAATGGGGACACACTGCCGCGGCCGGTGACGGTGACATTGTTCCTGGAGAAACAGAGCCGAAGTGGGAATATGCATGCCATCCGGGCCTGCAGGCGGACTTGTAAATTGCTGAATAGGATCGTGGTGCTCGTCGATGTGGGCTCAAAGGGTGGAGGGAAGGATCAGGCAGCCAAGGTGGCACCCTAGTCAGAACACCTCGATAGGCTCCGAGTTAAGTACGGTAACAGAGTAGACATGAAGAGGCGTAAAATCCGTAGTACTTGTACAAAAGATCTGTACTACAAGCTTCGGAGTGCTTTCACCTAGCATCATGTTTTAAGAGTAGTTTCACAACCTCGTCAGACCCATGCTCTTTCGCAATCTGCAAAGGTGTGCGGCCACTGCGATCCTCCGCGTCTATATCTGCACCATGCTCGATCAGAACACGTGCTATCTCAACCTCGCCAAACTCCGATGCACGATGTAATGGCGTGATGCCCTCCGTCGTCCGTGCATTCACATTTGCGCCGTGCTCGAGCAAGTACTGAGCTATTTTAGGGTCATTGGGGGCGCCATAGTTCGATGTAAGGTGCAACGGAGTAAAGGCGGCTCTACTCCGGGCACTAATATCTGCCTCGAGTTCGACTAGTACCCGAACCAACTCGACGTCTCCAAACTGAGCTACGCAATGCAGTGGGGTCCACAGATCACCGTCCTGGGGATCCACGGATGAACCGTGGCGATGGAGGAGGTAGACTAGTTGGAGGTGTCTCCTTGACAATGCGGCGACGGCCGGTGTCAAATATCTTCCCCCGATAGCGTTCACCTGCTGTGGGTATTTGACAACGAGGTGTTCAACTAGATCTTGGAATCCACATAGCACGGCGTAATATAGAGGAGAAGCTTGAAGTACCGATTGCAATGTGAAAATGTTAAGAGATGAGCCCCACATGCGGGTATCCATGTTGTGCAAACGGAGCCATCCAGAAAAATATGGTTTGTCCACGTCGAACAAACATTCCATCGCGTTTTGAAGGCGAGACGATACACCCTTGAACTGCGCATGGCTGACCCAGTGTCGAGCAGCATAACCATCAAGAGGAGAAGAATTTCCGACGACAGCTTGATCAACGCGATCGTCCGTTCGTAGCAAAACGCTCAAGCAAGCTTGAGCCATGATTGTGTGCGCGGCCTCCAAATCGATATGATAATGCGAGACATCCCGAATTGGAGTAGCGAGGCGGGGCGAGGTCAGAAATTCTTTGACCGAGAAATGGGAAAACTGCACAATCTGTGCGTGGTTGTGGCCGCCGTCATCGTAAGAGACATATTGCACCTCGTCATTATCATTGTTGGCATTGATAACAGCAATTAAACTGGAGCATGACGACAGAAGTGCCTGTTCTTGATCCTCCCATCGCCAACTTGTGTTCAACTTCGGGATCCCATCTGGATTATCAAAGTCGACGGCCAGGACCTCTGCGAGCTCTCCAACGAGAAGTGGCCGATTAGCCACAACAAGGCATTGTAACAGACGTAGAGCGTGATCCATGTTCGGCTTCTTGATTTCTCGCAGTACACGCTCGTACGTCTCATCCAAGGACTCTGGTAATTCATCCAGTGTACGCGGGACGCTTGATGGAAGGCAGTGTCGTAGGGACTCCAACTGGCAAAAGACCCAACGAAACCTGCTTGACGAATTAAACAAGTATTGCGAGTGTAAAGCAATTCACTCACATTCCATCGGCTCTCTCAGAGAGAGTCTCTATCACGAGTTCCTTATCGACCGTCCTCCATCTCCTCATGATTGGTTCCGAATTCGAGTAAACTATGGACCTAACATAGTCGACAATGTCTTGTTTTTGTCCGGTTTGGTCGTGAATAGAGACTCGGTGAACGGCCAGAGGTTCAAGGACATCTCGTATGTCGATCTCTGGGCGGCTTGTGACACAAATATGAAGATTCGGGAGGCGAAGCTCGACAAGCTCCTTGACGAGCATGAGAACCCGTTGGCGAGAAGAGGGAATCCCAGAGGAGTTGGAACATTCATCGATGGCGTCGATTATTAGATAGATGGGATGTTGCTCTGGGAGTGACAGCATCTCCTTTAAGCACTTCGCCAAAAGGCCATCACTAGGCTGTTGCGCTCCGTGGTCGTGATTCGCGTATAGATGTGATAGAATATCGCAACGAGGACCCGAGCGGGCAGAAAGTTGAATGAGAAGGGAACAGACTAGATCGTGCCAGTGCTGTTTGTTGATATCTCGAAAGTCGAAATAGAAATAACACATCGATGCTTGTCCGGACTCGCATACAGTTGCAATATCTTGAATGACCGAGGAACTATCAGACCACGTCAGTAAACCATTACGGAAAGAGTTAAGGTTACACGAACCAGAGAACACTCTTCCCTGATCCCGCTTCGGATATAACATTAATACCAGATAATGCCAGGGAGAAGCAATCGAGGAACATACGTTTACCATGAATCCAGAGAATTGAATCGGTGGTCTTCCATTCCCTGAAAATACTCCCCTGAAAGAACCACGCCGCGGTTCCCTCATGGTGGGCACTGCACGCAATGTTGTGATTCGTGGACGGATCCGGAGGGGAGAGCCATCTTCGGAGGTCCTGTCGTAATTGGTTTCCTGTAAGAATGGATGAGCTCGCAAATCGAATATCAGCACAGCTAGGAGTTGACAAACGTTTGATTTGATCTACGTCGTTGGCTGCTTGTTTCATGACGATCCGAGCCTCATTTCCATCTGGTTGACAGTGAATAAATAACAGCATCAGGTGACTAGCTGAAAATGGTTTGCGCACCTTCGATGACCATGGCGACCTTGTCATCAACTGCCCTCACTCTTTCGTCAACTCCAGCCACTCGTTCATCAACGCCAACAACTCTAACGTCGACAGCCTCCACTTTGGTGTCGACGCTGGCCACTCTATCGTCCACGCTGGCCACTCTATCGTCCACGCTGGCCATTCTGTCGTTGGCGATAATCATCCTTTCGTCGATATCCGTCACTTTGCAGTCAACGGTGACTACTCTTTCGTTGACGCTGGCCACCCGATCATCGACGCCGACAACCTTATCCGCGACACCTCGCACTCCCTCATCGATAGTATGCGTCACCTTCAGAACTTGTGCAGTAGCCATTCGAGCCTCCTCTTGCGTCAACTTGTCCAGCCTCTTCAACGAATCTTCTATGTCTGTCCTTCCGGCCAACTTCTTCAAATAATTTTCTAAATGTCTCTTAGTCGGTCATGAAGTATAAACAACAGGTATAACTCACTCGTCCTCCCCTGCTTCATCTCCTTTGTCGCAATTCCAAGAATCGAGAGTACCTCTACCATGATCTGCATAATGATATATGTCATTTCCGGCGTCGACGGCACCTCTGTGTAGATTTCGAGACGTCGGAAAAAACATTCGATGCGTTCGAAGATGTCGACAAGCGTATCTTCGCTTGCGCGAACATCCTTTGCTGCCTAAGAAATGCTGGTGTTACGATGCCCGGACGAAGGCACGCAACAGAAAACGCACTAAAAGGAGGACACCAACGCCAGCAAAGATCACTTTCGCTGGCGAAAATACCTGTAAAATGGACATCAGGGTGCACATCTCATACCAGTTCAAGTCCTGAGGCATACAAGACCAACGCCCTCTCCCAGAGTCGCCGAGAAGGCATATAGGACATTGACGGTGGGGTCGAGCCACTTTGTCCACCTATCATCGCTATTCCGGGACTGATCGAGGTTCTGCACTTGCTGTTGGAGGATGACGAGGATGGCACTGGGAGATTGGCAGGCTTGGAGCTGTGCGGCGAGTGGATGGGCAAGAAGATCCTTTTTTGTACGTTTCTCGTATACTTTCAAGGCATGGTTGAAGATTAGTTGGAAGTTGGAGGATGAGCTAGAGCTCGAGTAAGTGTGAGCCATGAATGTATGGGCGAAGGGTCTGTTCGTGGGTGAGTGAGAAGGCGATATCAGGCTCGTGGGATGATTGGGCACTGCCCCGGTGGTCACATGTTGTCGTCCCGGGAAACCGGGAAGATATCGGTGCGTATTCGTCTTTTGTCGATGTACATATTACATTACCCGGTGTATGGATCACTCGATCACGGTCTGGTTTTCCCATCCACCACGGTCGGAATATCACTCATTTTAACATGGAACTATGCCCAGAGGGGACTTAAAGCATACTGGTTTCCCACGAATAAGTGCGCATATTTTTTTAAATAAGGATTATCGAAGCTTGAGATCTTGAGATCTTGAAAGTCTGAGCTTCGATAGGCGCGTCGAGTCGCGGGTGGTGTGGGAATGCTTTCCCGTTTCGGGTTCGAGGGCTTGTCGGGACATTCGATTGCGCGGTCGTCGGCCACATTCGCAGCACTTTCCTCGTCATGCTTGCTTTCGCTTTGTTTCCTTTGTCGCTTTTCGAACTGTCGCAACACCTTCCATGTCGTCAACGTTGTAATCGGGAGGGATCAGATGGTCTGGGATGGTGGAATTGGGGAGCCTTCTCCAGGTTCTCCCTGTGTTTCCGGTGCGTTTCCATCCCCACCGTTTCGTCGATTTTGGCTGACTCTTTTCCACAGTGATAGATATTGTATTGCTATAGTCGCTGCCTTGAATAGATCGCAGTCTCAGCTCGTTTTTCAGTTGTCGTTGCGCCGCGCGTGTCCATTTCGCGAACGTCTCTGGGTTCTCGATGCGGATGCACTGTTCAGCAAGCTTCTGGGGGAGTCCCCTTGCGAACATGTGCAAATTTGTTGGATTATTCAATTTAGGCCTGCGCGGTGCACCAAGCGTTCGAACGTCGCGACGTATTCGTCGATGTGGTCACTCGCCATCGACAGCACCTTTAGCTTGTCAAGGGCCTTTTCTTGTTCGGCATAGTCGATAAACGACCGTCGGTAAGTCCTTCTCGAGGAGTTCCCAAGCCGCCGTGTTGGGAGGAAGCGGCGTCGTGCCACTTTGAATTTTCTCGAGCAGCCCATAGGCGCGCTCGCTCCATCCTTCGACGTTCGGTCCTTCAATTAGGGACAGGAAGTACGCACATTGTTTTAGCGCATCCTTCATCACTGTCGCGTCTTTGTTCATCAAGACGAACCGTTTGAAGCGGTTCAGGAAGTTTCGTGTTTGGGCGCGATCGCCGTCAAAGCGTTCGGGGGGAATACCCTCAAGTCGAACATATTCAATTGACATTTTCGTTTCGGGATCTCGGATTCGTCGTTCGCGAAGCTCGATAAGCTCGTTCTAATGTCACGCTCCAGTCAGCGCGTCGTTCTATTCGTGGGCCGTTGAGCTTCAAAGGTTCGTTCTGGGCTTCTATTGCTTGCCCGGGCGCGTTCGTCCGTTCGGGGATCCGAACCAGAGGTCTCGGGGATCTCGGCGAGACTTAGATTCTGACGCGGAGACAAGACTCACGGCGTCGACTCGTTTCAATGGGCAAACTGAACTGAGCTGACCAGACAACCCTCCTTCGATCCTAGAACCCAAGTGTCATAAAACTTCGAAGTTCCATTCCACGTTGGTGGCAACTTTGGAACACCTCATTGTGTCTCGTTTGAGTTGAAAACCGTTTCAGTGATAAACACGTGTGCAATTAATCAGTAATCACCGCACTTCACGTTTCTGTACTAGATGTTTTATTGATATACTGGACCACTATATGATTCGTGGATACCCAGTCGACTCGGACACGAGGCAGACACAAGGTCAAGGTCCTTACGCGAAGTGTCACTCGTGACGACTTCGAGACCGGATTCGAGGGTTCAAGAGGGTTCTAGAAGAGACCCTTTAGCGACTCGCTTGCAGCACGAGTCGACTGGCATCAGAGAAGAGAGCAAGTCCGCGGAGACGAGACTCACAGTGGGACTTAGGGGACTTAGGGAGAGGGGATCACGCGTTCACACAAAGAGGGTGAGATGCAACGCCCACGCATGGCACTGATGGCCTGCCACCAGGCTGGAATAAAGAAACCAAGCAGAATATTCCCGTGTTATCAAAAACGCACAGCGCAATCATCAGAAAACGCGACAGAAGGCCGATGAAGCAGGGGACTAGGGCTGCACACCGTCACCGTATAGTAAGGCTTTACGGCCGTACTTGTACGGGTGCCGTTACCGTACCGTCAATGGTCGAGACCATTGACGGCGGTACAGTAACGGCACCCGTACAAGTACGGCCGTAAAGCTATACTATACGGTGACGGCGCGCAGCCCTAGTCCGCTGTTTCATCGGCCTTCTGTGGCGTTTTCTGATGATTGCGCTCCGAGTCTGCGTTTTTGATAACACGGGAATATTCTGCTTGGTTTCTTTATTCCAGAGGTTCTACTGGACTTTGTTTAAATACGAGTCGGAGTGGTTGGTGCCCACCGCCCCTACTCCAACAACATTTTCCTTTGCCTTCAGTGAATGGTAACTGTTGAACATGACCAACCCCTCAACCTTTCCTGTATCTCATTCTCCAGCTTTACTACCCCCTCTGAGTCACCGGTTCATTCAAGTGTTGAGGAACTACCTGAAGATAGCCTACCTCTTCACATATTCTGACTTCAGAACCACTCTCATACCTGTCGTACGTGCTTCGTTCCTACCCTCATCTGTTGTTCATACGTTCATATATCAAGTCATGCCCACATGTGTAGACCGCCTTTGCCTACTTTTCTACCCCCCATACAAGCGCACATCGTATTGTGTTTGCGGGATTTTGGACGTGGCTACATATCCTCCAATTCTGTACCGCGAACCAGTGTGTGGATCCTGAAGAGGACGCACTGAATAAACCATGGCGTCCTATTCCCGCAGGTCTCATATCTATTGCGGATGCACGCACCTTCCATTTGATTCTCCTCCCTTTGTGCCTTTGCCTCTCTGTGTGGCTAGGGCCGAAATCATCGGCGAAATGGCACTCCATTTCTTGGGCATTGGCCGGCCTAGCGTACAACGGATTCCATTTTCACGCACACTGGCTCACGCGCAACGTCGGCTGTGCGTGGCTTTATGGTTCCCTAAATGCAGGTGCTGCTATTGTAGCAGCCGGTACGTTCTACGTATTCATTCACCCTCCCTGGACGTTACCTAATAACAATTTCACTCATGTCTTAGGTGAATCAGGGCTGACCACGCGTACTGCAATCTCTGTTGCAGTCAACAGTCTCATTATCTTTTCGACTCTCCAATCCCAGGATTTCCGCGATCTGGTCGGTGACACAAAAACGGGACGATGGACCCTCCCGATGGTGTGGCCTACTGGGAGCCGAATTTCGATGCTCGTGATTATGACTACCTGGTCAGTAGGTCTATCACGTGCATGTGATCTAGCACACCTCTTCTCTGTACCTTTCTGCATGTGGGCGGCCTTCATCGGCACGCGCTTCATCCAGAAGAGGACACCGGACGACGATCAACAAACTTACAATTATTTCAATGTGCGTCTCTACTGTTTCGGGGGCATGTGTTCAACAGGCTTAAGCCACTCCCTCCCTTGCAGATGTGGTTCGTGGCCGCCCAAGTGGTGCATACTCCAATGATTATGACAGCGCTATCACATTTATGAGCCGCCATGCGACGTGCGCGGAAGAGAACAGCAGGTGTACATAGGAACGAGGGTGGGGTTGAAAGTGAATGGTAGCGAGGGGGGCGATATGACAAGTGTGAGGTGAACGGGTTGGGGAAACAGTTGGCGACGGATACTACGCACAGTAAGATACGACCGATAAAATGAAGAAACGGGGGCCACTACTCCCACTTATATCTCAAGAAGAGTCCAGCTGCGTATCTGCCAGTGCCAGTGACCAGAACTGAAAAGGTCAAGCAGGACATCACCGTCACGGTGTGCCCGAATATGGTGCGTTATGTTGGGGAATTCCCGGGCACAGGTGTCAAGCGACGCAATGTAGATAGATAGGTAAAACAGCGCCCCCTGTAACATTAATATTGCACGCGCGCGCAAGTTCGGCGCATCCGCGGCTCCAATATCCGGACGAAGACGGCACACGGGCGTCCTACAAACATCCGGACACCGCATTAGTCCTCCGCGGGCCAGGCGACTCGCATCTGTAGTCTCTTGGCGCATATAAATCGTGCTCGTCATTTTATCAAAGTAAAATAGTCCTAAGGCAAGGAAAACTTCTGGGGCACTATCAACTTGAAGTGACCCCACTGCGAGAACGGAAATGGAGTAATGATGGCGTGGATGAAAGGAAAGTGAAATAAGTGTACACGCACACTGACATGGAATATGAAAGAATATGAGGGAAATGGATGTGGGCAACGGCCCACAGAGCAGCAGGGGTACTAGGCCCCTGGGATAGGATACAACAAGAGTTCCATCATAGCGCACATCGTAGTGCACCACACCGGATCCCGGGCCGCAAAAGTAGCTGAACATGTTGATTGTTGTTGTTTTATTTTGGGCGCTCATCCCACGTTATCTGGGTTCGCCGTGACTTTCGACCATCGCAAGACAGCCCTCCTAGCACGGCAGGCAGGAATGGATAAGTCATGTCAACTTATGTACAATTAATGTCCAATAAGTTGACCTCTCTTTATATGTCACAATATTTTAAATAAGAATACTCGAACAATTAGAAATCAAATGGCCAC
>Ga0307510_10009404_pt1 | contig 11645 bp, 12 predicted proteins | sample 12_EM_MG_FD_207224 | JGI IMG/M metagenome (GOLD analysis project Ga0307510, IMG submission 207224) | Populus trichocarpa ectomycorrhiza microbial communities from riparian zone in the Pacific Northwest, United States - 12_EM | ecosystem: Host-associated > Plants > Roots > Unclassified | place... | reverse complement strand
CACCATTTTGAGTATATTGCATTCTAGGGAAGTTGCTTACAAGTATACATCCACCAGGGCACCAACTTCATGGATGTGACAATGGAAGTGATTATAAAATTAAAATTGGAACTTGGTTGTATGGTCATGGTCATATTCATGTTCATTTTGATCTAAAATATAAGATTTCTAAGATGACTCATATTCAACTAATTCCCCAAAAAGATTGAAGTAGGTGATGGATTTGTCTTTTTGGATTTTTTTGCCCTCCACAAATTATATTTTACCTCAATCCTTACCTACATCTATAGTTTTGAAACCCGGCCCGACCTGGCGGGTTGATCCGGGGCTGAAATCAGGCCGGGTTGAAGAAAAAATAGAGGAAGAAAAAACCTAGTGTGACCCGGTTGCAACCCGTTGATTTTTGTGTTTTTTTTACTAAAACGATGTAGTTTTGATTTTAAAAAAAATTAACCCGGGCCTTAGACCGGGCCGGGTCTGAAAACTATGCCTACACCTAGTAAAACTTGAGACACATTGAGATAAATGGGATAAATAGCATATAAATTTTTTTAAAATAGATGAATTAACATCATAACAAAAAAAATAGATAAATTGGATAATTATTGTGATTTTGTTTTTAAAAAAATTCCAATACGTTGATGGTTATCGCAACTTAACATTATCCAATATTAAAAAAAAAATTAAAATACCAACACCGTATAGCTGCTACCTAACACCAAAATAAAATATTATTTTCTATAAATTGAACATTAATTTTCCATTACTAGTTGGGTTACAATATTCAATTTTGTTGACATATTATTTTGCTGTATAATAAAACTGAAATGAAATTTTTCGTGTGTATATAATAATTTTTATTGATCGGTTTGATTTTTAGATACCATTACATAGCATTTAAACCATATTAATATCATAACACTTAAGGATCCTTTAATATTATTGTTGAAGTGTTTTTTATAAATAAATTCTAAAATATTTTTTTATAGAAATATCAATTTAATATGTTTTTATATGCTCTTGATTTGTAATATAGTTGAAAGTAATTTTCATCTGAAAATATATTGAATTAAAATATTTTAAATAATTTTAAAATATTATATTAAAATTATAAAAAAATAACTAAAATACATCAATTGAATTAAAACTAAATTAAAAAAAACATTCACTAGAAACATAACTCTAAATAGTGGCTTACCTTTGCATATATTACCAGCATAATTTATTTTTTCCTGGCACTGAAACGCATGAAAATATCCAAGTACGAAACAAAAATAATTAATCAATGAAAACAGAGAAAAAAAAATAAAAAATACTTTTTTTCTTCTTCCAACGGAATACTCCAAAACAAAGATTATTTATTAAATAAATTAAATAAAAAACAAATGGTTCAGATCTAGAGAGAAAAGTGGGACTGTAGTACACTGCATATGGCAGCTTTTCCGTATAAATGAACCGACTCTCTCATCACATACTCGCGCCGTTCTCATCTCATAGAGTCATACCCCTTCGCTCTCTCTCTTTCTCCGGTTCCTTCACTGCCACCAATTCCCACTCTCCTCCTTCACTTCTCCGCTTCTCCTTTCGCTCCTTCTCTATTAGGTACCGTATTTTATTAACTACATTACCTTTTTCTGAAATCCCTTTTTTGGTATCTAATTGTTTGCTTTTTGAATGGATCGATTCTTGGTAGATCCGATGAGAAACTTGCAAGTTCTTGTTTTGACCTTGTTGTTTCGTTGATCTGGTCTTGTTTGCAAATGGGGTTGCTTGGTTTATGTTTGTGAGGGAAATGGTTGAGTTTGGGTTTGTGAAGTTAGTTTTGTTGGGATCTTTAAAATGGTCAAAGATTCGAACTTTTGGATTGGTTTCTTGATTGTCGATAATTTGGGGTTGTTTGGTTTTGGTGACTGAATGTGGATTTCGGGTGGGAATTTGATTCAGATCTGGAAATGGGAATTGGAAGCGTGTGGATGACATGCATTTATTGACGTTATGTTCTATTAACTATGACAATGGATTTTGTTGTTGGGAGTTGTGTTAGTTGATTAGACATGATGGCTAGCATTTATGTGTTTGTGTTTTTGAATGTCAGCTATGTCGGTTATGAATCAAATGGGATCTGGATCATTAATTTTCGATTTAATTTCCTTATGGAATAAAGTTTGAATTTTGGTTAACCATATAGATAAATCCACTTTCTCTTATAGCATCTGATTAGATTCCAAAAAGGTGTGTTTGGGAGTTGAAACTTAGTTGTATGGACATTCTCTTTTGACCTCTCTCTTTTGTCGTTTCATTTTATTGAAACATTCTGTGTTTAATTATTAGATCAGTTGCAGTGTCCATGGGAGTTAGTTTAGGTTTGATGGAACCTGCTGATTCTTTTGTCCCCTTATGGTTCTATTTGGCGATTGTAGTATGCGATTTGATGGATTGTCTTTCATTCTTTTAATGTAGTTTTTGATGGTACTATCCTTTAACATTGGAAGTTTGGGACTCTTGATTTATGGTTTTGTGAAGCTATTCCTCTGTTGTTCTATATGCAATTTGGCTATTGTTTAAGACATGCATTGGGATCTAAGCTTTGTTTAATGTCTTATGTTGAAACAGAGCAATGGCTTCCCACATCGTTGGTTACCCTCGCATGGGCCCCAAGAGAGAACTCAAGTTTGCTTTGGAATCTTTCTGGGATGGCAAGAGCAGTGCCGAAGATTTACAGAAGGTGGCAGCTGATCTCAGGTCATCCATCTGGAAGCAGATGTCTGATGCTGGAATCAAGTTTATTCCCAGCAACACTTTTTCATGCTATGATCAGGTGTTGGACACTACAGCCATGCTTGGTGCTGTTCCTCCAAGATATGGATGGAATGGTGGTGAGATTGGATTTGATGTCTATTTTTCCATGGCTAGAGGTAATGCCTCAGTCCCGGCCATGGAAATGACCAAGTGGTTTGATACCAACTAGTAAGTGTCATTTTTTCCTATAATGTTGGTTCATACTTTCGTTCGAAGTATAACAAGACTAAAACTAACAGTATATGAACGGCATTGTAATATTGGTGCAGCCATTACATTGTCCCTGAATTGGGACCAGAAGTTAACTTCTCCTACGCATCTCACAAGGCTGTCAACGAGTACAAGGAGGCCAAGGCTGTAAGTTATCCTCTCACTGCTATTTATAATTTTCTATTTTTTTTGTTGTTTTTTGAATGGTTTTCTTTGCACATGATAAATGATCATGAGGAAGCTTGAGCCTTCCTTGGATTTTCAACTTGAATTTCATATCATGGATATCATAAAGTAATAGAATGAGGATTTTTTGCTCTGATAGAAAAATAACATGAAAGTCATTATACATGCTGCCAGTCTAAGTTTTAGCAAATTTTCCTTTGTTACAACTTACAAATAAATAAATTTACCATGGTTCAATAACAGCTGTCTTTATCATCTTGGTACCCCCACTTTTACCATGATTCATGGGTCAATTTTAAACCTTCTCATAGGAAGCAAACTTTAGTCCCATCTGAGAGCCTTAGTCATGTTGTCAACACATCGAGCTAGGATAGTGTCTTCATGAGAATCTTGTGTTGATTGTGGCTTTTCAGTGGAAACATTCTTTAATTTGACTGTCTCTAAATGATTTTATTGGTTAACTAACAATCTTTTATTTTTCTGTGACACAGCTTGGAGTTGATACAGTGCCCGTCCTCGTCGGTCCTGTTTCATACTTGTTGCTATCAAAACCAGCAAAGGGTGTGGAGAAATCCTTTTCTCTCCTCTCCCTAATTGACAAGATTCTTCCTGTCTACCAGTGAGTGCCCAACTATTTTCTGAGTTTTATTGGGTTGGATGTTAGGCTATGCTATTTGTCTCTATCTTGGGAATCTATGCTGACAATTAGTTTCTTTCAGGGAAGTTCTGGCTGAACTAAAGGCAGCAGGTGCAAGCTGGATTCAGTTTGATGAGCCGAAGCTTGTGATGGATCTTGGAGCTCATGAATTGCAAGCATTTACCCATGCCTACTCTGCACTTGAGGCATCTTTATCTGGTTTGAATGTTCTGGTTGAGACATATTTTGCTGATGTTCCAGTTGAAGCATACAAAACACTCACTTCTTTGAAGAGTGTTACTGGATTTGGGTTTGACCTGGTTCGGGGAACAAAGACCCTAGAATTGATTAAGGGTGGATTCCCTTCTGGAAAATACCTCTTTGCTGGAGTGGTTGATGGAAGGAACATCTGGGCTAACAATCTTGGTTCTTCCCTCGATACACTAAAAGCTCTCGAGGGCATTGTTGGCAAAGGTATTAATGCTTTAATATGGTGCTTTATCATTGCTATTTTGATTCAATTTACATGAAGCTGAAAAATGCATCTATCTTATGCTTTTGCAGACAAGCTTGTAGTATCCACTTCCTGCTCTCTTCTGCACACTGCCGTTGATCTAGTTAACGAGCCTAAGTTGGACAAAGAGATCAAGTCATGGCTTGCATTTGCAGCACAGAAAGTAGTTGAAGTAAACGCCTTGGCTAAGGCACTTGCTGGACAGCAGGATGAGGTAACCTCATCTCTCAGTTTTCTCATCATACATCATCCTCTTCATTATTTAAAACTTAAAACAGTGTCTAAGAATTAGAAGTTCATTGCTGTTTATTTTTTATCTATTGTGCTATTAAGGTTTCTTCTAGACAGTTTTGAACCCAATCTGCATTTAATGCTTTTCTGTATCAAATGAATTGATTTACGGTCAGATGCATATATATGTATTATGTTGTTTGTTGTCATTATTAGAATACCAAGAGATCTTACTCCTGAAAGATTCTTCTTCTGAGAAATATGATGATATGACTAGTAAGAGTTGCACTAAGGTCTTTGCCTCCTATTTCCATATGTCCAGGCATTCTTTTCTGCAAATGCAGCAGCTCAGGCTTCAAGAAAATCCTCACCAAGGGTGACAAATGAGGCTGTTCAAAAGGCTGTAAGTGGCTTTTAGTTCATCCTTAATGCTGTTGTATGGCTTATGTTCATAGCTTGTTCTTACTTTGGAGTTTTGCCTTCTTGCTCAGGCCGTTGCTTTGAAGGGTTCTGACCACCGCCGTGCCACCAACGTTAGTGCTAGGCTGGATGCTCAGCAGAAGAAGTTGAACCTTCCTATTCTTCCTACCACAACAATTGGATCATTCCCTCAGACCATGGACCTTAGAAGAGTGCGCCGCGAATACAAGGCTAAGAAGTGAGAATACTGTTGCATTATTGCACCTATGTTTAAGTTTATCAGTTGCAGTTTGTGTTTCAACTTAGCTGATTTTGGTTTTTCTTTTTCTTTTTCCTTTTTGATAAAAAATAGGATCTCAGAGCAAAATTATGTTGAGGCCATCAAGGAGGAAATTAACAAGGTTGTCAAAATCCAGGAAGAGCTTGACATTGATGTTTTAGTGCATGGTGAACCAGAAGTGAGTTTTCCCTCTAAATAAAATAGTTTAGTTACTGAGCTGTGATGCATTTTCCTCCCTTTGAGATTTTACTGATTTTTAAAAATTTCTTGCAATGCAGAGGAACGACATGGTTGAGTACTTTGGTGAGCAATTGTCTGGTTTTGCCTTCACCGCTAATGGGTGGGTCCAATCTTATGGTTCTCGTTGTGTCAAGCCTCCTATCATCTATGGTGATGTGAGCCGCCCCAAGGCCATGACTGTATTCTGGTCTTCAATGGCTCAAAGTATGACTAAGCGACCCATGAAGGGAATGCTTACTGGTCCAGTTACCATTTTAAACTGGTCCTTTGTCAGAAACGACCAGCCCAGGTTTGAATTTAAGTAAAATAATTATAACCATGCTTGGTTTTCAGGGTTTCTAATATTATTTGACTTTACCTATCTATGTTTGTGTTATAGATTTGAGACCTGCTATCAAATAGCTTTGGCCATCAAGGATGAGGTTGAGGATCTTGAGAAAGCTGGAATCACTGTCATCCAGATTGACGAGGCTGCTTTAAGAGAAGGCTTGCCCCTAAGGAAGTCTGAGCATGCTTTCTATTTGAACTGGGCCGTTCACTCTTTCAGGATCACTAATTGTGGAGTCGAAGACACCACTCAGGTTCTTTACTCTCTTTCCTTTCTTTCTTTGATTTTTTTTTTTGAGATATTTATTAAACCTTGGGTTACATGGCGGGAGTGGCCTCCCCTTTTTCCTCCAATGCAATTTGCTGGATTAGCGATACTAAACTTATGGATGATACATTAAATAACCGTTATGTCTTGGACAGATCCACACCCACATGTGCTACTCAAACTTCAATGACATCATCCACTCAATCATTGACATGGATGCTGATGTGATCACTATAGAGAACTCCAGATCAGATGAGAAGCTTCTGTCAGTCTTCCGTGAGGGCGTGAAATATGGTGCAGGCATTGGGCCTGGTGTTTATGACATTCACTCTCCTAGGATCCCCTCAGAAGAAGAAATCGCAGACCGCATTGAGAAGATGCTTGCTGTCCTTGAAAGCAACATCCTTTGGGTCAACCCTGATTGTGGTTTGAAGACCCGCAAATATGCTGAAGTCAAACCTGCCCTCAGCAACATGGTCGCAGCTGCCAAGCATCTTCGCACCAAGCTCGGAAGTGCCCAGTGAGCTCAAAAAGTTTTGACGAATTATCATTCTTTCATCAGTGAATGGAAATTATGACGAATTACCATTCTTTCATCAGCGAATGGAAATTATGACGAATTACCATTCTTTCATCAGCGAACGGAAATTATGTCAAATCTGTGTTATTTCTGAGATGAGTATTTTCCTTGTATTTCTTCTTCCGTGTTATTTCTGAGATGATTATTTTCCTTGTTTTTCTTTTTTTAATTTAGGAAGCAATTATTATGTAACTGGATGTGTTTCACAAGGTTTATGTCCTTGGAATATCTTAAGCTCATGAAGCTGTTTATTTCTTTGCTCATGCTCTCCTGCTCATTGCTTCTTCAAAGTGAAAGTCAGCAGTCATAACGAATATTACTGTTGATATTTGCTTCATCTTCTGATCCTTCAAGTCTCACCCATCAATATTTCCACTTGTTTGTCCTTCCTAGACTTTGGAGGCACGACTTGAGCAGCCGAATCCTGTCCCACTCTTCTGGTCTTTTGGTTTATCATTTGCAGGCCTTTGAGGTCCTGCAGCTGGCTTTGGATTGTTTTCCTTTACCGGTTTGGCTGGACCGATATATAGCATTCCGCCCTCAAAACCTTGGATGGATTTTGTAAAAAGATCAAAATCTGATGGAACAATAACCTCCTTGTTAAAACGGATCCATTCATTGTCACCCCGATCTCGAGTTTCTGACCTGATGCATGAATCCTGACTTGCTGAAACCTATAGAATCAACATAAACATCCAGGTATACGAATTTTCCTCTCTTTTTACTTGTTTTAATTTTTGTGTGGCCATTCTGGACATGCATGAGTGAAGCGAGCTACACGCCCTCTAAAGCAAGCATATGATCATAAACAAGAACAAATGGCCTGAATCCGAAAATAAAGCATGAATTAATGAAATATCACCTGTTAGATGCACAAGTAGGCTACCAAATCCAGCTTCTTTAACCCATTCCATTGTAGAATCAATATCTTCACAAACATGATCACTAACTTTAGCCATTGGCTTAGTACTATCCATCTTAGGGTTTGTATCGATGTGTATGTTTCAAGTGAGAATGAAAGGTCCCGAATTGTGGTGGCCTTATACACACAGGTAAAGAAAGAGTTGCAATGTGAAGGAACTTTCTTTTTTCTACACATTTTCTTTAATTGAAGGAACAAAAGATAAAAATGTAAAATAAATATATATTGAGACTATTTTGGTATGAATTTCTATTTTTTAAAAATAAAAATGCAAGTAGATATATCTTTTCTATCATTATTGTCATCATGTCTGTTTCTTTTATCTCGAAAAAATAACCAACATTAATGAATCATTTTTTACTAAGTGAAGGCGAGACTTGATTAATTAAAGGCTAATAGCTATTAGAGGCTGTCAGGACTCAAAAATACCAAAATTGGTATCAATATGATTAATCCAAAGCTACACATTGCAAATGAAATAACAGATCGTCCAAAATCTGATAAGCTGGACCAAACTGCAATTTCTGCTTCCTTTCCCTGGAATACAATGGCATAATTCTTCAAATTTTGACCTCTTATTCAACTTGTTTACCTTTCAGACATGTTTTGACGATGTGTAGAATTTATTCCTAAGCACACACTTGAAAAATGAAGACGTAGTGAGTTCTTGGATTCTTAGTTCTCAGATTCTCCATGAGACCTCATAGCTTTTTGTGCATAAAGCCCCGGGACAACAACAAACATACCAGCTGACACAACCAATGTTTTTTATATTCTCAACTTTTTTTTCTTTGCTACCAAGCCACTACTGCCGCGGTTTCATGATTTTCACTTGTTCCTGTGACCTTTCCTGCTTCAGTCAAGCTATGATCACTCTTCGGATCCTTCAAGTTAGCCTAAGTTGAAGTAGCATTTGCTCGTCCATCAATATTTCCACTTGTTTGTCCTTCTGTCTGTGTTTTTGGAGGTACTTCTTGAGTAGCCTAATCTTGTCCACTCGTTCCGTCTTCTGGTTTTTCATTTGCAGGCTTTTGAGGCTCTGCAGTTGAGCTTGCATTATTTTCCTGTACTGGCATGGCTGGACTGATATTCTTCTTGGGGTGTTTGATATAAAGTACTCCACCCTCAAACTTAGCACGGATTTGATCAAGATTATAATCTGATGGAACAGTAAGCTCCTTGTTAAAACGGATCAATTTATTGTTTCTCTGACGGCTCTTTCCTGTGATCTTGAGTTTTCGATCACCTGTTGCTGCTTGGATCCTTAGTTGCTGCTTCGTAAAACCTGTACGATCAATATATACATCCTATTATACATTTTTGTTACTGCTTTCTTTTCTTTATCATAGAAAAAAGAAAGAACTTCTGTGTGGCCTTGCTGGGCACGAACAAAGCAAACAAACGATCATAAACAAGAACAAATGACTAGAATTTCACATCATTTTAAGGAATAAAATGTCACCTGGTAGACGGACAAGTAGGGTGTCGAATCCAGCATCATTCACCCATTCCATTTTAGGATCAATATCTTCATAGACTTGATCATTAACTTTAGCCAATGGCCTAGTGCTATCCATCTTAACCTTTCAAATGCCAAAGAAAGGTCCCAAATTTGTTGGTTTTATATACAATATAAAGAAAGAATTGTAATGTGATAGGAACTTTCTTTTCTTCCACATGTTTTCTCTGTATTCAATTCTTCCTTTTTATTATTACATCAATTATTTCTTTTCCTTTTGAAGCTTCTCTGATTTTTCCTCCTCGGCGAGGCAAAACAATTTTCTTTGTAAGCTGCTTCACAGCCTTTTATTCCCTTAAATCTATTTTAAGGAAAGCTTTACAGGCCCTTGAGAAACTCTTTCTTCCTTATGTATAACCTTTTAGTGAGAGCATCCACCTCTGAATTAATTTGGTGGGAACATGATCGATTACATGCATTTCAGCACCCAATCTTACAGGTTGGCCTATTTGAACATAAGCTACTATGTTTCTCTTTTCTTTTCTAGAAGATTTCTTTTTCCTCAAAAAGGTTATTCCTTCTCTTTATTTAATATTATTCTGGACATACTTTCTGAAACTCTTCAAGATTTTGAGCCCTTTATTCATCATTGTACATTTGCAAACATGTTTAGAGTTTATGTACCACTTATTCAAAGGTTTACAGTACAGTTTTTATTCTTGGATCCTCCAGTTCTCAGATTCTCCATTAAACCTGATGGTGTTGTGAACATGCATCCCAAGCACCAGGATTAACAAACCAGCAGCCGTGACCAAGTTTGTTGATTTTCTTGGTTTCTTCATCTCTTCAACCAAACCTCCAAGAACCTGCTTATGATATGCTAGTTTAAATTTATCACTACCACTAACAGCAGCAGTTTCTTCTTCCTGGTGCATCTTGGCAGCATTCTGGACCAAGCGGCCCTCATTTTCACGCTTTTGGTCACTTGTGCTAGTGTTATTTTCTGCTTCAGCCAAGCCACGATCACTCTTCCAATCCTCTGAAGTCTTTGGTGTAACATGAATCTTAGCCTCAGTTGCAGAACCGTTTGCAACCCCATCAATTTTTTTCACTAGTTGGTTCATTGATCTAGTTCTTTGAAGGAACTTCTTGAGCAACCTGATATTGTGGTTTTTTGTTGTTGGGCTTTTGAGGCTCTGCAGTTTATGCGGATGCGTTTGCATAATTTTCCTGCACTGGGTCAGCTGCACTTACAATCTTCTTGGGGTGTTTGACTTGAAGTAAGGCCACCCCTAAACTCTACTGATTTGACTAGCTTCATAATATGATGGAATAGGAAGCTCCTTGTGAAAATGGCTCCATTAATTGTCACCACGAGAGCATTCTCCCATGATCCTGAGTTTTCGAGTTGATGTTACCAGAAACTTTAGTTGCTGTCTCTTAAAACCTGCAGAAACAATATTTAGGATGCTTCCGATTTACCGAACACTTTTCATAGTATATGAATACTGGCTTCAAAATTATGTTAGAACAATATTGAAGATGCCCCCGATGGTTGATCCAATTTTATAGTTTTGCAACAGTTTTAAAGCTGTGTTTTTATGGAAAACACTCTGATAAGGTTATTCTAAGGACCTAAACATTCTTAAAACTAATCCAGTTTATGGTTTTGAACAATTTCTGCTTGCTTAATAATACCGGACAATAAATAATAAGAATTAAAGCAAGTAAAGAAGGAAGCTTTAGAGAAAGAAAAAAGCTAAAGAAGAGAAGAAAAGGGATTGGAGATATGCAAAGTTTGCAATATTTTCATTAATAATCAAAACTCCTTAACATTTAGAAAAGTAGGGTATAAATACTAAAACCCTAACTAGATCAAGCAATTTGGGCTTATGACCTACTAAATAAAATACCCAACAATAATTAAATCAAACCCAACAAATAAAGCCAAATTAATAAACTTCAACTAAAAGTTCATATAAATTAAACCCAAAAACATAAGTTAAAGCTCAATCTCTCAATTGTTTAGACTATCCTCCATCGTCTATGATCATACGTGTTGCTACCCAATTTTTGACCCATGTTTTGATAAATTTTTTTAAAAAATCCAAAAATAGCGAAAAACATTGAAAATCCAAAAAATACATTTTTAATACATTTGCATCGTTTTTAGCATTTTTAGCATCATCTTAAAAGAATTTAAATTTTCAACGACATTTGGAACGCGTTCAACTTTTAACGCGTTATTTTTAAAATCATTGATTTTCTTCATTGAGTCGACGTTGATATTGCTCGTTTTCAAAAATACAAAAAAATTAAGAAAAATCAAATTTTACAAAAAAAGAAAGAAAGTTGAGGGACCAATTTTGAGATCCATGCAACATTTTACCTATAAATACTGGTTCACAACTCAAACAAAAGGGAGGGGGGGCAATTTTGACAACATCAGAAAAAATACAAAAAATACCCAACCCTAAACCCATCTTTTTCTCCGGAGCCGCCGCCCCCCTCCCCGTTGGAAAATTTTCTCTTCTTCTGGACAGCCAGGAGCTTGATTCCTTTGACTGCCGAC
>Ga0307510_10009403_pt1 | contig 11645 bp, 10 predicted proteins | sample 12_EM_MG_FD_207224 | JGI IMG/M metagenome (GOLD analysis project Ga0307510, IMG submission 207224) | Populus trichocarpa ectomycorrhiza microbial communities from riparian zone in the Pacific Northwest, United States - 12_EM | ecosystem: Host-associated > Plants > Roots > Unclassified | place... | reverse complement strand
GGGCCCCTCCACCACACCAACACTCCCGCTTCAAATCCCCTTCATTACGTACTTGCGACCCGCCGCTATGAATGGTTCAGTGACGACGACTGCTACGACCCCAGCCGCCTCTCCACGGACGACTAAACCACCTCCTCCATTCCCCTCCCCCACTCCACCATCTGGATCTACGCGCCAGCTGCTCCCAGCTACTCCCGCCCCCATCACGAACGGCAAATCCAAAAAGAAGGCGGACCCAGCTCCGATGGACCCGGCGGCGATGTACGAGAGCTTGAGGAATCGCATTGCGGCTCTCGAAGAGGAGGAGGAGTTCGTGGAGGAAGAGGAGCGACGCTTTGGTGCGTATATCTGTTCCCCACCCACCCCCTGCCCGTCACTCGCTAATTTAAGTCTCACATGATCTTTTCTTTTTGCTTACTACAGCTGAGGAGGCTCAGAAGCACGTCCGAGGACTGGAGGAAAATGCGGTGCATGTGAAGTACATCGAGCTGGTGCGCCCGCGCCGCCGCCCATTTGCGCCCTGTGGTTGGGTGCTTAGTGCTCACAGTTTGCAGAGTTTAAGCGCATGGAGCGCGAGCACCAGAAGGAGAAGCAGAAGTTGCAGAAAGACAAAGATGCTGGTGCGTTCATGCATACATTTCATCCTCATTCACACCTTGACACACATAGCAGCGAAAAGCCAACTAACGAAGGCCAATCAGACAAAGATAAAGATGGAGAATCTGGCACGGGAATTACAGAAGGTGCGTCATGTCCTGCGGACGACTTTAATGACATGGACCAAGGTTCTGCATAGGACAACAAAAGGCTCAGGGTGAGTGTACGCCATGAAAGGTATGCTGCTACGTAGGAGTTCAATCAGTCTCAGGATGATGGGAAGCGACTCTCCCTGTCCGTGGAAGAAGCGCAGGATGAGGTGCGCTGAGACTGTACTCTGACAGCCGTACCTTTGTTTCTCAATTCGTTCCCTCTTAGATTGTGCAAATGAAGAACGACATCTCGCGGCGCGCCGAGAAGGCTAAGTTGCAAGACCTCAAGTTTCGCCAGTCGCCCGACATTGTCATCAAAGTCGTCTGTCGCTACCGCGCCGAGCTCTTCTTCAAAATTTCGCGCAAGACCAAACTCGCGAAGCTCTTTGCCGCCTGGACGGATCGCATGGAGACGAGCACTGGCGGAGGTGGGAAGAAGGCCGGCGAGTCGAACGCACCGTCAAAGTTGGTGAATGGCGTTGCGCCGAGCACTCTGGCGCCGGGTCCGAGTTCAGCTTGCCCGGGAGCCAATTTCATTTTCACGCATAGTGGGCGTCAGGTCGATGCAGAGCAGACTCCGGAAGAGGCTGGCATGGAGGACGGGGACGAGATTCTGGCGGTCGAGCTGATGGATCTGACGGAGGACGTAAGCGCGGATTCATCGGTGCGCCCAGCCTCATCGGTTCGATAAATGCATTTTGGCTGACTTTTCGTGATCGTACGTAGGACGAGGTCGAGTCGCACCAAACAAAGCTGAAAAAGTTTTGGTCTGATGACCCAGCAGAGTAGGCATCACGCTTGTCTTCCTTTTGATTTTCGTTCACATTAACCGTTTTACCCTATCAGGGCAGTGCGGTCGATGGAGGAGATATTCGACAGCGTGTACGTGGGCCATGATTCGTTTCAAAGCATGTGAAAATGGCTCACGGTCTTGCGTTGGTTTGGGGTGGATGTTTACAGAGTGCGTACGCGCCTCAAGGACATCCTCCGACAGTACGAACTACGAGAACGCCATTTCGAGTGCGTGATTCGGTCCAAGGAGCTCGAGGTCCTGCTATCTCGCGCGCGAGCTGCAGAGCAGAAGCAACTCGCGGAGGGGGAAAAGGCGCGGGCAGAGAGGGTCGAAGAAGAGGCATGTCACCACTTGTGTCTCCTTATCCACAACCCCTCATCCCTTGGTCGAACGTGGGTTCCTTTTTTAGAACCAGCAACTTCGGAAGGAGCTGGACGATGCGCAGAAGGGTCAGACGATGCTATTAGAGCGGCTGATATCGTGTTGCAAAGAGGTACGCTTCTTTCCTTCCTTCCTTCCCCACAATCCGTCTTCCCCGCCAACACATGCGCGGGCGTTCGCGCGCACACACCCCTTTTCTGGCCTGAGCTTGGTTGTCCTGAGTGATCGAGATCGAACATTTACAGCCCAACGCCGAGCGCACGCAGCGCTTATTCGCATCTCTTCGAGAAGAGTTGGAGAGGAGGGGAGGCAGGGTCCCGAGAACGGAAGGCGGCGCTGTGAATGGGACAGGTTGACTCTGCCGAACGTCGTCATATACAAATGTACCTTAACCACACGCACCCATTTTTTCTTTCCCCACTCGTGGATCAATTTTTAGGAAGAGGGAAAGCACACATAAATCGAACCTGAAGCAAACAAACTGCGAGTATCGAGCACGTCCACGCGGCGCTGCAATGCGGCGTGGTTTTTTCAATTGATGTATTCCCTAGTTTGTCTGTCCTTCTCCATTTTAACGTACACGCCCGTGTCTGGCTTGTCGCCGCGCACGGCCCCGATTCGTCGTCCTCCATCTTCCTTCCGGGCCCTCCCTTCTGATCACGCAGCCAGCACGTCCAGCTCCTCCACCGAGCTCACCACACCAGAGCGCCTGAACGTCTTGCCCTTGACGAGCGCCAAGCCCTCGCCAGCATACGTCACAAGCGGCGACAGCTCGATCTCGACGCCCTCCTCGACCGTCGCCCCAGCCGCCTCAAGGAAGCGGCGGTGCTGCGCGAGAAGATCGCGGCGGCTCGTCCCGGGATCGTCGGCGCCCGTCCCGGGCGCGTTTTTCAGCGGGGAGAACTCTTCCGCGCGTGCGACCTCGAGCACGGCGAAGCGCTCCGTGTGGGGGAACACGTCAAAGACGAACATCTCGAGCTTCATCCCGTTCGGCTTCGTCGGCTTGACCGACGCGCCGTCGGGGAGGGACACGTGCGCGATCTTCTTGCGCGCGATGTGGAACGCGAGGTCGTCCTCGAACCCTGCGACGCCGCGCAAGAACGTCGAGGTGTAAAAGTGGTTCGCGATGTTGGCCGCGCGCAAGGCGAGCTCCGCCGGGGCGGACGGGTCGCGCGCCTCGGCCTGCGCCGCGGTGATCTCCGAGTACTCCACGACGCTGTATTTGCCGCCGCGCTGCGCGACGACGCCGACGGCTTCGGTCGCGTGGGCTTTGGGGACGACTTTGGCGGCGCAGTCGGCCTGTTTGCTGATGCCGTACCCGACAAAGACCGGGTCGGCGACGCGCACGAGACAGTTGTCGACGCAATAGGCGTGCACGTAGAGGACCTTGCGTGATTCGAGATCGCTGAGTACCGAGCGAGTCTTGTCGGCTGGTGAAATGGGGCAACGCAGGGCGGCGTAAACACCGCCGTTGCCGTCTGGCGCGACCGCGACGCGGGACTTCGTCTCCAGCAGGACTTTGCCATCCATCGTGAGACATGGGAGAGTCCCTACATAGACAGAGGCGCGTTATGTCTAAGGAACGATCGTCCGGGCGAGTTGGGTGACGACGCACCCTGTTCAAAAAATATGACGTTTTCGGGCTTGAGCCCAAAGTACGCGTTGGCCTTAAAAAACTCCTCAGTTTCCCGCCGCGTAGGCCCGCTGGTCATGATATACCATGGCACGACGGCCGAGCCGGCGGGCTTGCCCGTCTCCTCCTGCGCGACCTGCTGCAAGCGTGCGATGCGTTCCGCCTGATACTGGAATAACGATTTGTGTGATGGGAGACCGATATCGTAGCAGCCTTTTGGGGCCGAGCTGCCCAGGCGAGTGCCCTGTCCACCAGCCATGAGGAGCACGCCGACTTCGCCCCGCGCGATGGCAGCATAGCCGGTCGCCCGCCATTCCGCCTCCTTCTCCGAGCCCGACGTGACCTTGTCGCTTGCGCCCTGAGGCAGAGGCTCGATCGACGCTTCTGCAGCTGCAACGTCCTGCTCCGCATCGACGGCCTTCTTGTATACGCGATTGACGCGCTCGATGTCGAGCGCTTCTAGTTGTGAGGCGAGTGCTGCGCGATCGGATTCTGAGAGTTGTGGCCAGAAGGTGAAGAGGTGGCCTTGGCCGGCTGTGTCGTAGCGCGCACGGAGAGCATCGATGGTAGCCATGATTGTGAATCAGAGGTTGGTAGATAGTGCAAGGGAGTTTCGTGAAGGCGAGGTGGTTTCACGGAAATCGCCGCTCGTCCAACACCCGCCCTGTCCCGGCGTGTCGATGGTACCGGCGTATCGATGTAACACTACGCTTGGCATCAGTGATCTCAGACGGTACAGGTTGGACAGAGGTCTGGTGATTCATCCTGCGCATCTCATCAACAAATACCCGGTGAATTACTTGGGTATTTCACGACATTCTTATGGTCAGAACTTTGAAGGAGAGCCGATACTTCGCCCCGCTTTATGACCGGTAAAATTTTGACGAAATCCGATACGCTTTGCCTCCACTAGGTAACGGCAATGCCGGTCACGCAACGGCGCTCAGCAGCAGTCAGCCACTTGAGAAAAGTCTTCTCAATCGTCCGCGGCGTATACTGTACGTCACTTGTCGTGTAATGAGAATCCGTTGGGTCAACGACACCATTTCATCCCCATCCGTTTCATTCCTAAGCACCCTCATTACTCATTTCCCCTCCATGCCGGGTGATCTTGGCACAAGTTCCAAGTCAGACCATCAACCCTTTGAGCATGGACGAGGAAATTTAGCTGCAGTGGGAGAACAACCATCCTCCGAACGGTGAATCATCGAGTCGGACGGAAGAATGTGGCTCAGACTTGACTTGGCCCAAGGGGATTCGTTGGTCTTGACGGTGAATGTGAGAAGATCTTCGAGTGGAGGCGAGATCTCGCACGAGTTGCGTGAGATATCATGAATGGTTACGTAACTTGGACTAGTTTAGATCTGTCAAACTAATCTGTTGCCGCCTCTGCCGTCTTCAGCACGCGTCGTTGAACGCATGGAGGCTGGGGTTACTGCGGTAAGTCGCACTGACCAAGGTGTCTTGAAAAGTTGGCTATTTTCTTACACACCCCGCGGCCTGCAACTACGGCGACTATGGGGAATGTGGGCGGCAGTAGTATTGGTAGGGTGGTACTGCTACGGTGCGTGTGTCCACGTCGGCTCCAACGATTCTTTACTCACGATCATCCGTGAATTCTGACATCGCGTTAACTTGTTTTAAAACATAGCCGCGTTCGCGTCTTCTCTTCAACCTCCTGGCCTTTCCCTCCCTTCCCCCATCCCATTCCTCGCTTTCTCTGCCACTCCCGTTCGGTGGCTTGCTGCTACCACTAACATGTATCCCGCCCTGTCCATCGCGTCCCTCCTTGCTTCACTTCCTATTGTTCTGTCTGTTCCACATTGGGATGCTCAAAGTCCATTCAACCCTGGCTTTTCGTATGGTTCCGAACCCGTGCGTGGTGTCAACCTGGGAGGGTGGCTCGTCCTCGAGGTGTGTGATTATCCTTCCCCACCTCCTGAACCGCGTCCTTCACTTCTGCCACCGTCTATTCACAGCCGTGGATAACACCCAGTTTGTTCGACGGCACGGGAAATCCCGCAATTGTTGACGAGTGGACCTTTGGACAATACCAAGACCCCAGCGACGCGCAAGCAAAGTTAGTTCAGCATTGGGAGACATGGATCACCGGGGATGACTTCAAAGCCATCGCGGACGCTGGGTGCGTGTGTGCTTTGCATTATCCAACCAACCAAACATGTCCTAAACGGTGAATATTTTTAGACTCAATCACGTGCGCATCCCGATCGGGTATTGGGCCTACGATGTTGGTCCGGGCGAACCATTCATCTCGGGGCAACACGACTACCTTCTCAAGGCTGTCACATGGGCAGGGCAATACAACCTCAAGGTTATCGTCGACCTTCACGGTGCTCCCGGCAGTCAAAATGGGTACACGAGGTCCTGTTTCCCATTTATATCTTCTGATCTGATGGTATTTTCAATGTTCCAGGTTCGATAACTCTGGCCAAAGGATGTCGTTTCCCGAGTGGCATTCGAATCAAACCAACATCGACCGCACAAATAATGTCATGAGGCGCATTGCATACGAGTTCCGTTATAGTTCTCAGGTCGTCTCAGTCATTGCTCCCCTCAACGAGTAGGTGCCACGTGAAGCAACATCATACATACTAAGACGGTATTCTAGACCTGCTGGGTTTTACGGTCAGCCAGTGCTTGATGCCACTCGTCAGTATTGGCTCGATTCTTATGGAAACATCCGGTAAATATTCACCCCCAGGCGCTGGCCAGTTGTGACGACACGCTAAACTTACTTGCGTCAAGGTATCCCACTGGCCAGCAGAGCAACGTAGTGGCCCTCATCCATGATGCGTTCCAGTCTCTGAGCTACTGGGACAATTTCATGCCACATGATCAATACACCGGCGTCGCCATGGACACGCATATCTATCAGATGTTCTCTGACGAGGTGTGTTCATTATAAAATGCCCCGTCACAACTCATCGGTATACCGTTCGTCTTTGTAGGTGTCGCAAAACAACCAAGGCCACATCCAGTCCGCATGCGGAAACGCGGGACGCCTAATTGACTACAACCAAAATAACCACTGGACCATCGTCGGCGAGTGGACCCCAGCCATGACAGATTGTGCTAAATACCTCAACGGTCGTGGTGTTGGCGCACGATACGATGGATCTATCAGCAAGGACGCCCCACGCTATGGCAGCTGCGAGGGCCTGACGGGCCCAGGTTGGTCTTTCAGCGAGGACTACAAGGACTTCTTGCGGCAAACATGGGAAGCGCAGGTGAGCTCATACAAGGAGCCTAAAATGCAGTACGTGCTAATGACTGCGTCCGCTCGGCAAAAGGTCATCACATATGAGAAAGCAAGTGGCTGGATACAGTGGACGTGGAAGACGGAATCCGCCGATGATTGGTCGTATTCAGCCGGCCTCCAGTACGGCTGGATCCCGAGCGACCCTACAGACCACATTTATCCCAACATCTGCGGCTGATGTTGACGGACGCGCATTTTGCGGATTTATGTTTCCGTTTTATAAGGAAGGACGATGGATCGTGGACAATCGTCTAGATGACGCTACAGACTTTTGATTCGTACTTACGAGAGGACGTTAGAATACCCAGACTTATTCGCTATAGATTACATCCTCTGCAAAACGCGAGAGTGCTATGTGCATATCGATTCTACCCTGTTATCATGACTGACAATTGCTGGCTGCGGAGTATGGACTAGACCTATCAGGTACCGATCGCAGTGCTGTGATGGCTCCCTCGAACACGACAGAGTCTACGGATACCTGGCAATCAACAACATAGAAACTTGGGAGTGAGCGGTCAAGCCCGCGCAGCACACATGCGTGTGGTATCAATTCGAGTTTAGTCTGGCTGTCTGGTTCGAAATATGATTCGGGGCCTCAATTGGCTTTCCCAGTCCCGCCGACTGACGAGGTGAACTCCACGAGATTGGAGGGGAATTCAGTAGACCTTGTTCAAGGGACCTAAAGGGCTGTCCTGTGGCTGTCCCCTGGGGTATCGTCGGGATGGGTGACACGCCTAACAACCAGCCATGTTATCGGCAGCACAGGGGGAGGAACGGGGGAAATGTCAAACTTCTTTTCATCCTCGGGGTGTGGTACATAATTACGTCATCCGACAAATCCTCATCAAAGCTTCTACGCTTTCCTGTTCGAAGCCAACGAAAACCGAAGGTGACACCGCTGGTCGGCGCCCGAATCGCACTCGTTCAACAACGCATTCTAGGATCTGAGCCTTGGATCTTTTTTACAGAGTTCACTCGACGCAATTTGTCTATCTAACTCCATCCAAAGTGCTGCTCAGCCTGCTTTCAACTCGCGTTATGCGGTAGTAAAGGACGCGTTTCTGAGAAGAGGAACCCCATTCTGATACACTTTCGTCATGGTGTTCTCCTCCGGCGGGATAGAACATGTCAACTCTCGTCCGCCGCGGTACTACACGAAGCATCAGCCCACTCGTCTTCCCTTCTTGGCTCCTTTTCACATCGCGTTAAACTTCTTTTATAGCTGGCATGCCCGCTCTCATTTTCCCATTCTCAGGGTTCCTTTCCCTTTCCCTCTCCTCCTTTTCGGTTCTCCACCTTCCTTCCTTTCCCCTCCCCTCCTTTGCCGTCCCTGACTATGCTTATCAGCTCTTTCTTTCTTGCGTCCCTCCTTGCTACGTGCTCACGTGCCTTTTCCCCCGGATTTCCTTATGGTTCTCAACGGGTGCGCGGTGTCAACCTCGGGGGTTGGCTCCTCATCGAGGTCCGTTATTATCCGCCCCCGCCTCTCCGCTCGTTTATTCTTACTCGTCTCACCGCCTTCATACAGCCATGGATAAAGCCGAGCTTGTTCGACAACACAGGCAACCCCGCCATCATTGACGAGTGGACTTTTGGGCAGCTCCAAGATCGCAATGTCGCGCGCTCAAAGTTAGTAGACCATTGGAATACATGGATTACCGAGGCCGACTTCCAGGCAATTGCTGCTGCTGGGTGCGCTTTTCTAGTGTAGGGTATCATTACTTCCCACTGAACCAGCGCAATCCTGTATTTTAGACTCAACCATGTGCGCATCCCGATAGGTTATTGGGCTTACGAAGTCGGTCCTGGCGAACCGTATATCCAAGGGCAACACGACTACCTCACCAAGGCTGTCTCTTGGGCAGGAAAATACAACCTTAGGGTTATCATCGATCTTCATGGTGCCCCTGGAAGTCAAAATGGGTATGAGAGGAGGCTGTCTCCAACCTCGACTTTCGTATCTGACATTGCTTTCTACATCCTAGATTCGATAACTCCGGTCACAAGCTCAGCTTTCCCGAGTGGCAGTCGAACCCAACCAATATCGCTCGCACGAATAGAATCCTTAAGCGCATTGCGTCCGAGTTTAGCAGCAATCCCCATGTTGTTTCAGGCATTGCTCCCCTCAACGAGTCCGTGATATATGCCAGTGATGCGTTCTCGATAACATTGTGCTAATGGGACTGTGTTCTAGACCGGCCGGATTTGATGGTCAGCAAATGCTCGATGTCACTCGTCAGTATTGGTTAGACTCTTATGGAAGCATTCGGTAAATGCTCTTCCCTAGGCGCTGGCCAGTTGTGACGGTTACGATTCGCTGAATATACTTGTGTAAAGGTTCCCCTTTGGTACCAACCAACAGAGCAACGTACTCACTGTCATACATGATGCATTCCAACCTCTGAGCTTCTGGAACAATTTTATGCCATCGAACAGATTTGATGGTGTCGCTATGGACACGCATATTTATCAGATGTTCACTGACCAGGTATGTGTTTGTAAACTATACTGTATCGCCCGACGCATCCATTGAACTACTTTGGCATACTCTCGGCCGCCTTACTCCTTTAGAGCATATCGCTTAATGACCAACAGCATATCCAGAGCGTGTGTGCCAACGCAGGGCCTCTAGTCGATTTCGATCAGCACCAGTTGTGGACAATTGTTGGCGAGTGGACACCAGCGATGACAGATTGCGCTAAATACCTCAACGGTCGTGGTGTCGGCGCACGGTTTGACGGAACCATCCGCCCAGGTGCTCCGTTCCTCGGAAGTTGTGCCGGAAAGACAGGCCTAGGGTCGACATTTTCTCCGAGTTTCAAGGACTTTTTGCGAAAAACGTGGGAGGCTCAGGTGAGTTCAATGTCGCGCAATATGACGCTTGTCACTCACGGCGCTCGGTGGCTGCTCGCGATTTGTGTCTGCTTTGAAAGGTCATCACATATGAGAAAGCAAGCGGCTGGATAATGTGGACGTGGAAGACGGAGTCGGCTCACGAATGGTCCTATTCTGCTGGCCTTCAGTTTGGCTGGATTCCGCGGGACCCTACTTCACGCAAATATCCCACCATCTGCGGCTAATGTTCGCGAGCGCGTACTCGTCCTCGTCTTACCTTCTTGTTGCCTAAACTGCTCTCGATAAGATACTAGCCAATTCACACTCGCTTCGAGATACCATGAGCATACATTCGCTTTTACATTCGGACAATATAGAATTACATCCTTCCAAGACAAAGTCTTCCTTCAAGGAGAATCTCGATATGGGTATCTATTTGGAGAGATATATACAGTGCAACACAAGGAAAAATACGCTAAGCGAAAGGGTCCAAATGTCCCAGACTGAACCAGCAAAACAATATGTAAGGCAAACTACCGTCGTCTCTCAAGCCAACCGTGGGCTATTGAAATAGTAGGTGTCATCGGCTCAGCGCGATGGTGCACTGAAAACACGTCGCGCGCGGCGAAACAACCCGCGTATGCGCGACGGCCCGCGAACCGCAGGCTTCTTGCTCATGTTAGTGCCAATGCGGTACGCGGGGGGTATAAAGACGATAGACTTGATGACGTCCCAATCGACGCACGCCCGATCGAGCTCGCCGAGAGGCATGCCAAGTGCGTAATAGACGGCGCGCATCGTCGACGTGCACTCGGCGGGGAGCACCCGCGGCGCTTGGAGAGTCGCCGACGCCGACCACCACCACGTGTCGCACGCGAGGAGCTGCACGGCACAGAGGGCGCAGCCGCTGGTGCGCGCGGATACGAGGACCCCAAGCGTGTGCGGGCAGTATCGAGGGAGGTGGGGCACGCGGGCTCTGGATGGGGCGCGGCAGGCGAGGTGGTGATAGGATTTGGGCGTGTAGGGGGGATCCGTTGGGGAAGGCGGGTGGATGGGCGAACGTGGAGAGAGGGGAGTTGGTGGGGTTAGAGTAAAGGTGGGGAGGGGGCGACGAGGCTGCTTGGTGCTGGTGTCAGCCGCAGCGGGAGCGCGCGCGGGGCCAGAAGAAGGCGATGATGAGGGGACGATGATGCGGAGGTCGGACCTGCGTCTTTTCCCCTTGAGGGGTTCCTGCGCTATGTTTCGCGGACGTACGGCGGTGTGCGAAGACGATGTATGTTGTGAGGAGCGCTGCGGTAGGTGGTATTGTCGGTGAGATGGAGCTGAAGGACGCAGGACGGGGGGCCAGTGGTGGAACTCACTTCGTATCCCGCAGCACCCGTCAAGGGCACCCCCTGAATGTATACTATGCGGAGAATGGCGAGCTAAATGAAAGAGAGCAGAGTAAGTCGTCGTCTCGGTTGTGTCGATAACGTGCGACTCGCCGGTGACAGGTATTCTTGCTTGTTCGAGGGCGCATGAGAAAATTCAGAGCTGGTGATCATGGTAGTAGCAATTCAAGGTTGTTTTGGCCTTTCTCGAGGAAACGCATGGCTTTAAGTAGCTTTCGATGTCAGGGGCCTTGAACCTCGGGTTGGACGCGTTAATTGCTGGAATAGCTCCACGTGATCGCGAAATGGAAGTGAGGAGACCTCGGAGCATCCCCTTTTGCCTCCTTTATTTTATTTCACATGGCTGTGAGGGTTCGGAGACGAAGGAGAGGACCGGAATACGAAGAACGAAGAAAATACCGGGCCCCATGGAGTGTGAGCTTGAGCATAGCAGACCTAGAGTCAGCCGCCGACGGAACTGAGTGACATGACAAAAGGAGACCTCCGGGCCGGGCTCGGAGGTCGGAGATCTACATTTCTCACGTCATCAGGAAAAGGTTTTCTCTACTACACTTTCTACAACAGCTCCTATACAGTAAAA
>Ga0307510_10009402_pt1 | contig 11646 bp, 10 predicted proteins | sample 12_EM_MG_FD_207224 | JGI IMG/M metagenome (GOLD analysis project Ga0307510, IMG submission 207224) | Populus trichocarpa ectomycorrhiza microbial communities from riparian zone in the Pacific Northwest, United States - 12_EM | ecosystem: Host-associated > Plants > Roots > Unclassified | place... | reverse complement strand
AGCCCACCAGAGTGGTGTTTTGCCGTTGTTATCTGGTTTGTCGGGGTTGACGTCGTCTCGCTCGAGTAGTATTTTCACCACTCCCTCGTGCCCAGAGGAAGCAGCCCACCAGAGTGGTGTTTTGCCGTTGTTATCTGGTTTGTCGGGGTTGACGTCGTCTCGCTCGAGTAGTATTTTCACCACTCCCTCGTGCCCATTCCTAGCAGCCCACGCGAGAGATGTGTTACCCTGAGAATCTATTTGGTTGATATCACAACCTTCCATCTGTACGAGAACAGCTACAATCTCAACAATTCCAAAGAAGGATGCACAATGCAGACCACTGAACCCGGAAAATCTATCCAGATAGATACCCCATATATCCTGTGTTCTCATGAGGATTTTAGTGGATGGGTGGTGGTTGTAATCGTCAAATAGCTTTAGTACGAGCTGTTTCGCACAATCTGAGAGCTCCCTTTTTGTGTGAACTCCCCAATACAAAGAGGAATATTCGAGAAACGGTGTGTCTTGGAGGTCAGGGGAGGGAGTAATGGAAGCGGCCTTTATTTGGTGGGAATTCAGGTAAGTCAAGCATGTTTCCGCGATTGTCGAGTCAGCTGAACCAAAAAGGCCGGGATGAACCCGCAGGTATTCTTGAAGGGTAAAATGGATTAACCGGACCGTGGAAGCCTCCTTTTCTACCACAACAAGTCCTTGGCAACAGGATAGCAATGTATTTATTGAAGGGATATTGTCAGTCTTGAGATTCGACGACCCTATTTCAACTGCTAGGGCGTGGCACAGTTCACTGGCCTTCAAGGGTCGCTCCGCATGGGATATCCACATCAAAGCGGCCATTCCAAGCCTGGCCTTCTCCCCCCCTTGTCTCGTTATCCTGCCCAGCGTTGCGCCATAGGCATCCCCTAACCCCACTCCATCTGTCATTGCGCTGAGCTTTTGCCGCCTTCGATGGATTGTGGTTTCCTCTAGGATGGCGTCGATATTAAGCGAGACTAGCAAGAATCTAGATGTGAATTTGTTAGTGAATGCATGAGGTAGCTTTAGTAGTGTCGCTGTTTCTACATACATTTCGGAAACGTCTTGAGGAATTTTCTTCAGGATATCTGCCTCCAGACTACTATCCATCGCATCCGGAGTTGTGTCCTCCTCCAGCCTGGAATGAAGATATCTGATAATATCATCTCTCTTGGTGCTGATGGGTAGACTCGTCACTCTTCCAGAAAGATGCCTTCCGATCTCGGGTCGGATGTGTGGTCTTCCGGTCACGAATATTCTAGTACCTGGAGACTTTTGGAGAATTTGGGCTAGCGAATTAAGGAGTTTGACTCGATGTTCCGGCACACATTCGTCCAGGGCGTCAATGCATATGAACGTGTGCCTTTTGGAAGAGGTAGTCTGTAGCATTTTCACAATATCCGAAAGCCGAGGTCCTCGTCCCCCTAGGGCTGTTTTTTGTTTTTGGAATTCTTGCGATATCTCCTCCGGGATCTCTTCTAGTCCACCAACCACTTGCTTTAGCAGGGCGCCCATGGTGCTCGTGGGGGACTGGTCCTTTTGGTCGGCAAAGTCAAAATAAAATCCCGCGACGGTAGCACTTTGTTCTCCAGCCTGATCACACAAGCTGTCTATCACTAGCGAGCTAACATGGCGGCTGGTCAGCGCTTGCTCTTTTCTTCTATTCCGCCAGGCTCGTCTTTGTTACCTAATATATGTTTTACCGACCCCAGGACCTCCATAGCAAAACAGAACCGCGTTATCGAATTCATCTCCGCTCCCTGTGTGCCACCTTCTAAATTCCTCAGTTTGTAACAGCCATTCTCCTATATTTTCAACTCGACGATCTTGGATGTCTTGATGCCGCGACTTTGGATCCACTGGGGATAGCCAGGCTAGGATATTCGATCGATTATCGGCGGCCGTAATATTATTCGACACGTTAAAAACGGTGTTAAAGGAGTTGACATTATGGCTAGAATGTTGCGACATTTTTCTCTTTTTCGTAGGTTAGGATATTGTGGACGATGGACGATGGACTGAGTCAACTACTGGAATCCTTAAGGGATGAAGATTCAGTAGGTTTTATTTAACTATCAGTAGGGTGCTAAAGAAAAGCGGGGTCACTTGTGCAACCTCGCCAATTCCTCAGGATCGTCCAATCAACCCCCCCCGAGATTTGTGCCAACAGCTTCCTAACTGTGCCGACCGTACCAGGAGCTGGAAATGCCACGTTTAAGTGCTACCTATCTCCTGTTCTGCTTGTGTGGTAAACTACTCGTATCCGACTCGCCAACGCATGACGTTTGTGAACACAACTGCTATTGCATACACCAAAATGATAAGGTTCCGGCCGATTTTTTCCCATATGCAATAGCAGTTGTGTTCACAAACGTCATGCGTTTGCGAGTACGAGTACAAATCTTGCGCTCCAGTGCGCGGGTTCCCTAAAGCGCCTGTAGTTGAATCCTAAAAATACAGTAACTATGCAGGACGAGTCCGATCGCACATCACACCTCAATGGATCAACCGAAAAACACAAGTTACGTGTCACCTTACTTAAAGAAATAGCATAGCTCTTCCTGAGGTTGATGCGGGTGGGAAGGCGCTCTCATGCAGGGTTCTGAGAAGGTAAGGACAGTCCCTTTTGCTATTTCGTTGTGGCCGCCAAATACAGTACTCGCGCAGCATAGAGGGGTGCCGTGTTGCTGTAGGTTGCTATGTTTCTCATAAGAGCCCGTCTTTCTACTCGGGTGATGATTCGGGCATAAATTTGTTAATTTTAAACTTCAACGGCGAAACGATACACGGCGAGTGACGAACGGTGAAACGAAACTAAACGCCAAGCAACTCAACGAAAACGATCGCACACTCAAGGGCGGGGAAAATATTTTCACTAACAACGACTTCAGGCTCACGCTCAACGACGGCTACTTCAACAACAAACTAAGGCAAAGGCAGGAGATATATCATGACAAAGTCCTCCTATCCTTCCAGGGGCTACCACAACAATCCCCCTCACAGTTTGCTCCCTTCTCAACATTTCCGAACTCTCATGCTAACAAAATGAAAGAACAAACATCACTGCTCACAACCTCCGCACATTTTCCCTTCGGGTGTAAACCCCTTTTACAACCTTTTCGCTTACTTTCCAGTTTTACTTTCAGCCTCTCCGCTTCCCTTCCAATGTCTGTATTCCTGCACGGGAAATGCTTTCCACACACGCCCGAAGCCAAAACACATGCCCGATTCCTTAGCGCATTTCCAAAGCCACAAACAAGTGCGTTCCCGGAAGCTATCTAAACAACAAAGGAGATATCGGGAGAGTGTGGTGAGCAGCATTATTCCAACGGTTAAAACTGTTCGGTTGTCGTACGTAGGACTTCGGGGGTGTCGTCGACGAATAAAATTCTATTGGAGCCGTGGTTAAGAATGCACTATCCAAGTTAACTTACTGCTAAAAATAACTTACCAAGATAATAAATCTCCTGTGGGCGGTTCCGGGAGAGATCATGGCTTGGACTACAACCTTCAAGTTAGCGACTCAGAACTATGCCTCAAAACATGAATAGAAGTAATAATTGAGAGAATCGTGAGGAAAGAAACATCACTGTGCCGTAGCCGGTCTATATACATAGTGAGGTAGAGTTAAGGTTTTGCAGCTTTACTGTATGATATCAGCTGTGTACTCGATTGGACTTGAGGGGGAGGGGAGAAGCAAGATCGGGTGAGTGGCGGGCAGATATAAGATCATGTTTTTTGCTATATCAAGTACCTAGGGCTGGAGGAAGTCATCGAATGTCGCTCGGTACAAAACCATAGTCCACCATTCGTATATGGTTTCTCTCTCGTCACAAATACTTTCCTCAGTTCCCGATGTCTTCTAAAGCCTGATACCATTTTGGACTGAAGATGCACTCTGTTATTGTTCCTTTTGCTCTTCCCATGTAGTTTCTTTGATGGTCCTTGTTTTTTTTCCCCAATTTCTTGTTGAGTAATCTGCGTTGTAGGAGGTTGACTAAACTACTTCACTTTATAGCTGGGCTATATTTCTCTTATTATTCAGTAGCACAACAGTTATCTCAATCAATGATCTTGACCGTTAGCTATTTCCACTTCTCTGTTGAAACGATCGCGCATTGCTACATCAATAAGTTGACCTGACATAATATTATACTCGTACATCACTACACATACAATAACACTGTTATCGGTGCTGGCACATGAAAAGCGACTTTGGATCTTAACAGAGATATGAGAGAGGTGTGTAATGGGAAGTGTTCATTTAAGTGGCAGCGGGGAGTAGGGAGATCAGAGGCCCTAATTTCTACTTGCTATATAAACTAACTCTGGGTTTGTAGGGGAGGGTAGCTTTTATAAATCTAATTTGGATCCACCTCCTACACAGCACTACTCTCTGGAATCATAGGTTGTAGAGGCGAGGTTTGTCTGAGGGGTGCATGGAGTTTAGTTCCATTGGGAATTTTTTCCCCCTTCCTTCTTCGGGGTTATGATATGGGAGTCTAGGAATGGGATTTTGTTTCAAGGCTAAGGAGTTTTTTGTTACATTGACTTTTCCCGGGTGGGTGGGGGTGGGAACCTTCTGGATTCGGTTGGGAGACATCACATAGAACCATAATCTTCATTAAACTATCAGAAGGAACAGGTCATTTCGGGGATTTCCTATTGATTTTTGCTAGTTGTCAGGTATACTCGAGCCTTATGTCCTTTTCTATATCTATATCTAAATAAACTTCAGGTCGATAATGTCGATGGGGAGGGGGGGTGAGGGGGAATAGCGAAATGGGGGAAAAAGGGGAACTGTGGAAAAATGGAAGAGGCACGCGAGGTGCAAACAGGAGATACAATGTGAAAAAAGGGAAAAGAGTGAATATGAAAACAACTTTGAGCCATACCGTACTAGCTTATCTCAATACAGCAGAAATAACCCCCGCCAATGCCAGATCGATAAGCCCCGAATTGGCAGCAGAGGAAAATATTTGCAGAGGCTTGGACAGGTGTTTCTTGGAGCCGAAAGAAAGGTATTTAAGATGAGGTTCTGGTGTAATAGATTACAGGAGTAAGAAAATAACAGGAATTAGCGCGAGGTGGAGACTTGAACCGTGGGAGGGGGCCGGGCGGGTGGGGAGGGAGGGATAATACTGGGGATGGACGAGTTATGGAGCTATGGAATGCATACGGGGATGGCGCACAGGTTATCCGCACTTAAAGGCGGTGAGGGGGTGATAGCTCCTCGCTTTTGCGATAGGCTGTGGGCGGTAGATTCTGGAGGCTGGAGTAGTGCTATCGCTCCCAGCTGCCCATACTTAGCAGTCCGATCGAGTGGTATTGGCGCCTCGTGCGATTCATATTTTCGCAACCCCCTCATACCCCTCAGAAGCAGCCAAACGGAGCGGCGTTTGGTTGCCTTTGTCTGGCTTGTCTGGGCTAACGTCATCTCGTCTTAGCAGTATTCCCACCACTGCCTCTGCCCATTCCCATTTAAAGGAACCAACCAGAGTGGTGCTTGGCCGTTGTTGTCGTGTTCACCAGGGTTGATAGCGCCCCGCCCGAGAAGCATCTTCACCACCAAGGCATCGTCCTCTGACATAACAGCTTCCGGGTGCGCATAAAAAATGCATACCGTTCCAATCAAGAAAAAATGGAGTTGCCAAAGGGGGGTTGGAAGGTATTTGTCCAGGCATGGAGCGGAGAGCTGGGAGGCAAGAGCTGTGATTTAGGCTTTATTATATATTACAAGATTGACTTCTCATTTGTGGGTGGGGATAATTTTTGTACTCTAGTAAATCCAATTTCGATCTTCGCAGGTATGATAACTTACTACCGGTACGCTCCAAAATCATGCATGATCCGGCCGATACTGTTAAGGATGAAATTTGGCCGCAGTTTTTTTAGCTTATCTGCCAATAACTTCTACAGAATAGATAGCGGTTCATGATCTTGGCGTGGGGAGGTGAACGTTTTTGCAGGGGTGGCTGTTGCCTAGTCTTGGCAGACAGGGGGGTCTCTATGAAAGTTATGATCTTTTGCTTCTCGCACGCTTTCTCTCCACCATGGTGAGGAGAGAACACAGCACAACGGGGGAACCGTTTGGGCTGTGGATTGAGGAAGGTAAATTCGTCCTATACCTACGGTAGTTAGTCTGACAACCGGTAAGGCTGGAATTTCTTGCGGTTGGATTTGTCTGCTGTTTTCTGGGTTAGCTTTGATAAAGGGTTTGTGAAGTAGTTTAGCGGATTTGAATTGATCGTGACTGTTGTGGTTTCTGGTTCTAGGTGTGATTTCTTGATTGTGATATTTGTTTGCCCGTACTTTTCCCGTTTCGCAGAGTAGATACTGTTGCCCGGTTATTTTGTTTTCAATACGGGTAGATATCAAAGACCAGGCAGGGGGTTGGTTCAATTGGGATGTTTTCTTCTTCTTTTTGAGGCTGTGACTGTCTGGGGATGAGGCTCGTTTCCTGGTTCAGGGTGTTCTTATGATAACATAATCACACTTAAAGTTCGGTTACGGTAGTTAAGCCAGGAGATTCCGAAGTTTCCCCATCAGGTAAGCAAACCTCATACCAGCCCACCCTAACCCATGTTGTAATGGACATCACAGCTATCATAGCTAACTATTTATTAATCTGCAAAACCACTATCTCCAAGCCCGCCTATTGCAATAATGTAGTAAACACTCGTGTTACAGAGATAGCGATCCCTAACCTTGCCTTGTGAAATCCCTCCAAAAAGAATATACAACCAGAGGGTAGAAAAAAAGTAAATATGATGGCGATCTCGAGGCATAGTGACTTTTATTGAGACTATAGAGAGATGGTGGCGGACTCTTTAGGCCAGGCTACCGCGATATTTGTTTTTGGCTTCCGCACAGCGGGGTAATTTAGGTCAATTTAACGCTATTAGTGACTTAATAGTCTGTTATCTTAGATGGTAGTAGATTACTAACTTGTCTGTCAATAGTAAATAATAGGGCGTGTATTGTCTAAATAGCTGCAGTTTTTTCCTTTTTATACTATACTCTTCTCTACTGCGCTCCTCCGCTTCTTTTTCCATATTTTAATTTTAATTTTACACCGGTTTAGTTGGTATTGGCCGGTGGATACTACGCTCTCATATGGGAGAGGGTTGTGGTGCTGTAGGCAACAAACTGGGTTTTCAATATAGTGGCTTTAAAGGCATTTTTTATTTCATTGGGATGAGAAATTTGTGGATCTTGTCGAGTAGATATTAAGGGATGAGGGCTGGGCTCGGCTCTATCTCACCAACCGAGGCTTGTTCGGTAAAAAGGGCCTTCTGTGTCCTAGAGTGGAAGGTGTTGGATTTTGTATAGATAGTTGGGTAGAGGGATTGCAGGTAAAACTATCCTTGGTATCTGACATAAATAGTGGGCCATCATCAGGAGACCAGTGCACCATGCTGTACTGTACTTGTAGGCTGTACTATCTCACTAATTCGTGCCATAGACACCCTGGGTGTTTTTTCTTTTTGTACATATTCTACTCCAGAATCTGTGTAAGACTTTCGGGAAAACTTCCCCCTCTCATGCCCATCGTCCAATCCTCTTACCCATACGTGTGCCATATATATACAATACCCGGCTGCTAACCCCCGTAATGACAAATCTCCAAACTCGAGTAGAAGAAAGAAAGAAAGAAAGAAAGAAAGAAAGAAAGAAACCCGAAACATACGGGATCCCCTCCCGCTCTGCACTCCCTCCTAAAACGGGAGAGAGAAAAAACTGTCGATCCGACTCGAAAAAACCCATGTATCATAAACCTGGACATTCCGTCGGTCGTGCGAGCCTCGTTTTTATTATCAAGTATTCGTGCGGTAGGATGATGAGTTTGTGGATGCTCACTCGCCTCCGAAAGCTTTAGCAGGGAGGAGAGATCGAGGGGGGGAGGGGGTTACTCCGCAGTTAGGTATTAGTGTCATCGTTACTAGATGGCGGGAAGGGGATAGTAAATCCTGATTCTAGCTCATTTTGGTATGGCGCGTAATTTGCGAATAAGCTCTCGGAGCCAATAAGGTTTGCCATATCCTGTGTGTAACGACATGCTAGTGAACTCTAGAGGATTTCTAGTACAGGCACTGAGCGCAATCAGCACGGTTGATACCCGCCCAGTCAACGAATTACGAGTGGGAGCCGCCAAGTAACCAACCCGCTACCGGAATCTAGAAAAAATAAGTGGCGGGCGGATTAAGAGCACAGTGCGCGATAGCAGATCCTGGGGTGGGAGAGGGTCATCGGATGTCACTCGTTGAGACTAGCGACAACCGGTGTTTGCACAGCTGAGTGCTATACTCCGTTATCTGCGCTAGCACATAAAGAATCGACGTTGGCTCTCAGCGGGAGTGTGGGAGGGGGTGTACTGGGAGTGTTCGTACAGGTAGGGGGTGGAGGGTGGGGATGGTGGGAAGTCGCGATGTAGGTTTTTCATGTGCTGGGTAAATTAACTCCTCGTTTGTAGGTTGGTTTAGTTTTTTCTAGAGCTAATTTGGATCTCTCCTTAGTATTGCTCTCAGAAGTCATGGTGTGGGTGATGTATATCTAGAGCCATGGGTGCGGTTTGGTGTCATTGGGAGCTTTTTTTTTTTTTGGCTTGAGGGTGTGATGTGGGAGTTGGATGGGATTTTATTTCGGAATTATGGGGGTCCTTACCTTCGCACGTTGGTTTTTCACAGGGTGAAGTGCTCGTAGTTTTCCAGATTTGGCTTCGGGGGGCGGGGGAGCGGTGGATGGAGGCATGGTCTTCGTTGAACCGTGGCTTGGGTGGAAACCGATCACCGTCACACCATTGCTAACTTCTATCTAACCTTCCATCACTTCTCACGCGCCGTTAGGAATACTTGAACTTTATATTATTTTCTCTATCTCTATCTAAATAAATAACTCTCCCGTCTATAATTGAGATGAGAAGGGGAGGTAGAGGAAAGGGGGAGGTGGGAAAATTGGAGAAAGAAGCAATGTTCAAGGAGGGTATCTAAACAGAAAAACAAAAGGAAAAGAGAGTAAAGATGATGGAAATTTTGAGCTATACGGGTTTATTTTGATACAATTGAAATATCCCCTACCAACGCCAAACTCGGAACTGTGAATAGAAATTGATAAATGGTTACTCGACTGTATACGAAAGTCTGGGCGGGGGCTAGGGCGGGTATTTCCCGCGGTTGAGAGAGAAATATTAAAGATGAGGTTTGGTCGAAAACTAATTCCGGGAGCAAGGGAGATGGGAATTAGCGTATGGTGGGGACTTGAGCCGGGGGAGGTTAGGGGGGTGAGGGGGGGCGGTAGTGGTAACGGGCGTGCTGTGGAGCTGTTGCTGCGCATGCGGGGATGGCACACAGCTTATGCGGATCTGAAGGCGGTGGAGGGGCTCATGACATGGGGGCGGCAGATTCTGGAGGCTGGAGTAGCACTATCACTCGCTTGTGTCCATTCTGAACAGCCCAAAATAGTGGCGTTTCGCCGTGTATATCGGGTTTGTCGGGGGTGACGTCCTCTCGGGCGAGTAGCATTTTCACTACTCCCTCGTATCCGCCCCGAGCAGCCCACCAGAGTGGTGTTCGACCGTTGATATTTGGTTTGTCAGGGTTGACGTCGTTTCGTCCGAGTAGTATTTTCACCACTCCCTCGTGCCCCGCTGCGGCGGCGACCCAGAATGGTGTTCGGCCTTTAATATCTGGTTGATCTGGGTTGACATCGTTTCGTGCGAGTAGCATTTTCACCACTCCCTCGTACCCATTGTAAGCAGCCCACGAGAGTGGTGTTTCGCCGTCATTATCTGGTTTGTCGGGGTTGACGTCGTCTCGCTCGAGTAGCATTTTCACCACTCCCTCGTGCCCGCAGTAAGCAGCCCACCGGAGTGGTGTTTTGCCGTCGTTATCTGGTTTGTCGGGGTTGACGTCGTCTCGCTCGAGTAGTATTTTCCCCACTCCCTCGTGCCCATTGAAAGCAGCCCACCAGAGTGGTGTTCGGCCGTCGTTATCTGGTTGGCTGGGGTTGACGTCGTCTCGCTCGAGTAGTATTTTCACCACTCCCTCGTGTCCCTTGTACACAGCCCACCAGAGTGGTGTTTTACCCTGAGAATCAATTTGGTTGATATCACAATCTTCCACCTGTATCAGAACAGCTACAATCTCAAAAATCCCGAAAAAGGATGCACAATGTAGACCACTGAACCCGGAAAATCTATCCGCATAACCACTCCACATATTCTGTGCTCTCATGAGGATTCTGGTCGATGTATGGCAGTTGTAATCGTTAAACAGCTTTAGCGCAAGTTGTTTCGCACAATCTGAGAGGTTCCTTTTTGCGTGAGCTCCCCAATAGAGAGAAGAATATTCGAGAAATGGTGGGTCTCGGAGGTCGGGGGAAGGAGTAGTGGAAGAGGTCTTGATCTGGTGGGAATTCAGGTAAGTCAAGCAGGTTTCCGCGATTGTTGAGTGAGTTGTGCCGAAAAGGTGGGGATGCGCTCGGAGATGTTCTTGAAGGGTAAAGTGGATTAAGCGGACTGTGGAAGCCTCCTTTTCTACTGCGAAAAGTCCTTGGCAACAGGATAGCAATGTATTTATTGAAGGGACATTGTCGGTGTTGAGATTCGGCGACCCTATCTCGACTGCTAGGGCGTGGCATAGTTCACTGGCCTTCAAGGGCCGCTCCGAGTAGGATATCCACATCAAAGCAGCCATTCCAAGCCTGGCCTTCTCCCCCCCTTGTTTCTCTATCCTACTCAGCGTTGCACCATAGGCATCCCCTAACCCTAGGCCATCTGTCATTACGCTGAGCTTTTGCCGCCTGCGATGGATTGTGGTTTCCTGTAGGACGGCATCGATATTCAGCGAGACTAGCAAGAATCTAGACATGTATATGTTAGTGTATGCTTGTGATACCTTCCTTTGTGTTGTTTCAACATACATTTCGGAAACGTCTTGAGGAATTTTCTTCAGAATATCTGCTTCCAGATTACTATCCATCGCATCCGGAGTTGTGTCCCCTTCCAGCCTGGAATGAAGATATCTAATAATATCATCTCTCTTGGTGCTTATGGGTAAACTCGTCACTTTTCCCGCAAGATGTCTTCCGATCTCGGGTTGAATATGTGGTCTTCCGGTCAGGAATATTCTAATGCCCGGAGACTTTTGGAGAATTTTGCCTAGAGAATTAAGAAGCTTGACTCGAGATTCTGGTACACATTCGTCTAGCGAGTCAATGCATATGAATGTGCGCTCTTTGGAGGAGATAGTCTGTAGCATTTTCACAATATCCGAAAGCCGAGGCCCTCGCCCTCCAAGGGCTTTCTTTTGTTTTTGGAATGCTTGCAATATCTCCTCCGGGATCTCTTCTAGTCCGCCAACCACCTGCTTTAGCAGGGCGCCCATAGTACTCGTGGGGGACTGGTCCTTTTGGTCGGCAAAGTCAAAATAAAAACCCGCGACGGTAGCATTTTGTCCTCCAGCCTGATCACACAAGCTGTCTATCACTAGCGAGCTAGCATGGCGGCTGGTCAGTGCTTGCTCTTTTCTTATATTCCATAAGGCTCGTCTTTGTTACCTAATATATGTTTTGCCGACCCCCGGACCTCCATAGCAAAACAAAACCCGGTTATCGAATTCATCTCCCCCACTA
>Ga0307510_10009401_pt1 | contig 11647 bp, 11 predicted proteins | sample 12_EM_MG_FD_207224 | JGI IMG/M metagenome (GOLD analysis project Ga0307510, IMG submission 207224) | Populus trichocarpa ectomycorrhiza microbial communities from riparian zone in the Pacific Northwest, United States - 12_EM | ecosystem: Host-associated > Plants > Roots > Unclassified | place... | reverse complement strand
TACAAGTACGAGTACTTTTAATTTATCTTGGTGTGTGGTCTATCATTACCTTTCCTGTCATATCTAACCCCAATAGTCCTAGTAGCGCGACGCTAAAAGAGAGTGAAATTCGGGACAGACAAAGGGATGGTACGGCCCTCCCTTGGCGCATGGTGGGGAAAAAAGAAAACTCTTGCTCTCGCACGATATATACAGTATAAACCGATAGTACCACCATCAGCTATGCGGCCCTGTCCCTGAAGCTTAGCACAATGAAGCAAATGTCTCGGGAGAGCTGGGAAAAAAAAAGGTAGACACGAGTGTTCGCGTTCGTCCCACCGAGATGGGGATCTCAGTTGCCGAAAGGTTCTTGGGAATAAAACCCGGCCGTCATCGCCCGACCAGATTTTCAGGTATTTTAGCAAGCCCAATTTTCTCTGGTGCTCGAAACGCCGGATCAGCAGCACACATCTAGAACTTGAAAGGTCGCCGCCACCTATGGGATCCGCCATGGGCTCCAAAGGTACAATGTTCTCTAACGTTGAGTTTGTCGGGGGAAGGGATGAGGCGGATTCTAGCGACGCGAGGGAAAATGCGATTTCAACCCACAATATCGACGCCATCGTACGAACAAACAAGTTTTCATTGTTGAGCAAGAATTCGTTCAAGCTTTACTTCTGCCTCCTTGTGAGTTACTTGGTTTCGACAATGAACGGATATGATGGTTCTCTCATGTAAGTACACCATTCTCTTGCCTACGGTACCTGCCTTCCCTGGGTTTAAATTTTGATATTAACTCATTAATGCGCAGGGGCGCTGTTAACGACATGGAGCAATACCAAAAGTCATTTGGTCTGAACGGCAAGGGCTCTAGCACGGGGATAGTTTTCATGATCTACAATGTATGTCTCCTGCATGACTAGTCATTTTCCATCCCCGCATCAAACTAACGGAGCAAACACCAGCTGGGACAAATCGCCGCCTTCCCCGCGATTGGATGGCTCGCGGACGGATACGGAAGGCGCTGGGGCATGTTCGTCGGTTGTGTAATTGTCGTCGTTGGAACGGCAGTGCAGGCTACTGCCAATGGCCGTGAGTCTCTCTCTTTTTTTCCCCTTCCTTCCACCCCTTCATTCTTCCAAAGGTTTTCCGCTGCCATAAAGTTGCTAACTTTATGACTAGTGGGACAATTCCAAGGAGGAAGGTTCATTCTTGGAGTCGGTGCGGCGATCGCTTCTGGATCCGCCCCGGCCTATGCTGTTGAGCTGTCACACCCAGCGTATCGTGGTACCCAGGCTGGTCTTTTCAATGTCTGCTGGTACCTAGGATCTATCAGTATGCACCCCTACACGAGCGCTCACTCGCAAGCTTTAACTAACCTAATTTCCTCTCGAAGTTGCGGGATGGTGCTGCGTGGGCACCAATCGCCACATGAATAACTCGTGGGCATGGAGGACTCCGACTATCGTTCAAGCTGGCATTCCTGCCATTGTTGCTGTTCTCGTCTTTTTCATCCCGGAATCTCCCCGCTGGTTGATCGCTCAGGGCCGAGACGAGGAGGCTCTCGAGATTCTAGCCAAATACCACGGAGAAGGCGATCGCCACTCCCCAGTCGTTCACGTCGAGTTCGAAGAAATGCGTGAGCATATTGGAACAATGAGCTCTGACAAGATTTGGTGGGACTACCGCGATCTCGTCAATACTCGAACGGCCAGGTATAGACTCGGTCTCGTTAGTAAGTGTCGCCCTGCGCCTCACCCAATTACGTCTGGTGGCTAATGGATCATAGTTGCCGTTGCGTTCTTTGGTCAATGGTCAGGAAACAACGTCGTATCATACTACATGCCAACAATGTTCCAGCAGACCGGTATCGATTCCTCGGACACCCGTCTCGTCCTCAACGGAATCTATCCGGTATTCTGCATGTTCGCAGCCATCTGGGGTGCAACGCTTCTTGACAAACTTGGTCGTAGGCCAATGCTCATCGGCGCTACCGCTTTCACGGTGGTCTGCTTCTCCATCATCACGGCCGGAACCGCGGTCTCATCAACTTCAAAGGGCGCTTCGTACGCCGTTATCGCATTCATCTACATCTTTGGTATGGCATTCTCTTGGGCGTATACTCCATTGCAAACGCTCTACAGCACAGAAGTTCTCGAGACAAGGACTCGTGCTAAGGGTTCTGGACTCAACTTTTTGTTCGTGAACATTGCCATGTGCCTTAATACTTTCGCCGCGCCGGTCGCTATGGAGGCTATTGGGTGGAGGTACTACATTGTCTTCATCGTATGGAATTGCTTTGAAGTCTTTGTCATCTGGATGTGGTTCGTTGAGACGGCCGGACATACCCTCGAGCAGATGACCGAGATCTTTAAGAGTAAGGATCCAGTCAAGAAGAGCTTGGAGACTAAGAGGAATAAGAATCGGGGCAACAGCAGTGTATGAGTATCGTTTGCTTGAATTTTTGTACTAGAGTTGGTGGTCTCATTAGAATTCTTTTTTTATTTTTCTTTATCACTTACTGCGGCGTACTTGTATGGTTATCGGTCACGGATTGCGTTATGAAATACTTGGCAAAATTTGATAATTCTTGTACGAACACGATCACCGACTGGCTTCTTGCGTTCTAAAGAAAAAAAGAAGTTTAAATTGCGTACAGTAAGACCTCTTGGAATTCTCTAGTTATCGTATTCGAGGAAATCACCGTATTAACCTACGATAGGCCTAGTTTGACAGGTTAACCAAATTTCGAGTGCAAGTTAATAAGATCTAGCGCGCCTAGAGGGCCTAGGCTATACCGTGCTAGGAGAGCACTAATCTATCCTAGGAGCTTTTGTCTCTCTCGGCCCGGAGGTCAGATGCCTGTCGGAGATAGTAAATTGCAAAACAACAAGATAATAATTCTGTCGAGTTGGCAATAGGGGTTTGGGGTGTCACAAAGCATGAGATGGCGCAACCCGCTAAATCAAGGTGCTCGGGTGCTGCCTACAGTAGAACTTGAATTTATAAAAAATTAACCGTTAAGCTTGAGACTGGGGTTTTACTATGGCACCCGGGCATCGGGCATAAATTGGGGCCGCATCCGGTATCGTACCGGCCCTTTTCACCCGTCATTTACCGTCTCACGTTATGCCGGTAAGTTAGTGCGAGGTTGGGCGCTCTCGTGTCTGCTTAGCCTACCCCCCGGGTATGCCTTTATCCCGGGCATCCTTCGCCCGGCGTTTCCCTAAACAAACCCTCAGCCGCTGTTACGGCAGTCATCTCCTTGCTCTGTGGGATTCTCCGATGGACCTTTCCCCACTCTTCCGGTATCTATTAGTTTCGGAATTGGTTGCGTGCAGTCCGTGGCCGAGCTTGTGATCTGTGATACATACAGGTGGGTGAGCGAGATGATTTACTGACATGTGAAGGAGTCCCCTGGGGTACCTATTTCCATAATATATGTGAAATGGCTCGCCTTCAGGTAGATGCTGTGCGTCTATGTGGTAGAACACAGTATACTCGCCCCAGGCAAGAAGTAAGTTACCGTATTCGATATTAGGGTGGTGAATTTTTTATGGGCCCTCAGGTACGCATGGATTTTCCGCCATAAATTTTGTAGATCCCTGTTATCGAATACTGTACTTCCTGCCTGGGACGAGTAGCATACATTAGCCCGCCTTCGCTGGAACGGAGGAATGGGGCTCTTGCCCATGAGGCAAAGCCTGACTGCGCTTGAGGGATTTGAGTATGATACCTGTTTGTGAGGGAGTGGGTGTTTTAAGAGAGTGACCTCGAAGTCAATTTGGGTAGGTGAGTAGCCCGCTTTTCAACGAACCGAATAGTCGCCCGATATATCATACCCCAGATGGCAGTGTGATACTTCCTCCGTGCCTGATCTCAGAGCTGCCAATACTAGAAATTCTACGGGGGCACTGGCACACAATCCCGTGACGTATTGTTGTCCTACTCTGCATTACTTTGTATGATACTAATGTATGTAACCCTTGCCCACGACTTCGCACTCAAATACTCCTTGGCTGTATGGCGAGTTTGGCGAGTCTATAAAATGTGACAAGGCGCCGGTCTCACCTCTGTCAAAGGATCCCCTTGTTCACAAACTTACATGAAGCGAAACCAAAAATAATAATCCCCGCATAGTGCATTATCTGCCACCTTCTTTCCAAGTACCCTGTCGGAGCCCCTAAACAAGAGGCCTTTGTTACTCCACAGAGTGGTCTCGAGGCAGGATATGCTGAATGTGTTTTTTTTGTTTGTAATTGCTGTGAGCTCTCATGGTTAATAGTGTCTCTTTGTATGGACTTTTGCTTTCATTTTTTTCACCCTTTGGATTCGAAAAGATTGATTTTTAGATTTCTTTTATGACTGGTGTTTCCTGGACTTAAATTTACAACAAACTTTCCTTTTTCCGTGCTAGCTATAGCTAACCCAGTCGTTGGTATAATAAGCTAAAAATTGGAGGAGGGTAGAGGCTAAGGGATACCTTTTTTCATGGGCACTCTCTGGAAAATTGCTGTTCTATATCTACAGAACCCACTAGAATATGTTGCCATTCTTAGAGCGATGTAGGCCAAGTTTCTGTCAAGACTATCATGAAGGATAGTGGTGGTGGTGGGATTTCCGGTATATGTGATGCTGGAGTTCCGGAATAAGCGGTACCCAATTACTCAAAGAGCAAGGAACAGGGCTGACATGCTGGACTCGGGAGGGTCAGTAAAATTCGGAAAACTGCTTCCGCCAATCTAATACAGATCTCTGCGGAGACAAGGGTTATGTTTTCTGGGTTTTAATGACCCCCGATTACTGCAGTGGGGGGTCATACAGTACTATAATCGAGCATGGTAACTTATAGCACACTGTGTGCTGTGTCTTGTTCTATGAGTATCGCGTGCCCAAAACAGAGAAAGGATTTGCTGGAGTTATAATTCTCACCTAACGCTACCCAATCAGTAGTCATGGTTAATAGGAGCGAGCAGGAGTGGATATTGGGTACTTCTCTACGGGGTTTCTCTCAATCGCCTTGCCTTTTTATTTTTGAATGGTCCGTCTCGGATCTAGCCAATCTACGAGTAATCAGCAGCCTTAACCCACATCCTATCTTGACGACCTACCTGATATTCCTAAACATATTATAACATCATACCTAGATTACTTGTATGTTGCATAGAACAAGCAAAAGGAGAACTCTAGACACAACTCCACCCTAGGATTGCCATCCTGGCGATTTCTTCCCATTATAAAGTTGCTTAAGGGTTCAAGCTTTCTCCACTTCGGTTCTGGTGCCGGCAATACCTTTAACAACAACCAGGCTCCTAAGATGTCCGACAATCCCGAATACCTTCTCCACGTGTATAGCGAGAGCATTCCGTCCACTGCAGGGGAGGAAAGCGTGTATTCTAGGGAGCTTGGGCCTCTCCCTACCAGCGCTGCCAACCGCCAGCACAAGGCTCAAAGACAATTGATTTTTGCAAACATGGGGACGGGAAGAATACTATATTATTGGCGTAGCTACTGCAAATATTTTGGGGGAAGTATGGCTGCTGAAAAGGGAGGAGCAAGAGTATCATTGGGTGTTATCTAGGATGATTGCCGGCCAGGGGCCCTCTTATTATTCCAATAACTAGGTGCCTAAGGGATTAGCCTAGGTTTGCCTTTGTAATGAAGAAGGGACACCGAATTTGGATAGCTGTATTTGCGCATATTCCATCTTACCAGCGAAGAGTTTAGTTGGCGAAGGGAATGTCTCCTTCACCAGGCGGGCTAATTTCCCAGTTGGATATCCTACTGGAAAATCAAATTTTCATCCGTCCCAGCCGGCAAATAAGGATAGGTGATAATCTATGATTCAACCTAAAGATGCGGGAGAAATATAAAATTTAATAAATAATACCACGATGATAAGGGGTAATAAAACGCTGCTAGTGTTCATGCAATAAGCTCTTATGAAAACAGCTGTGGGAGATTGTTGTTGATTGAATGGAATGGAGGGCGGGGGCGGCGATGGGTAGAAAAGTTACAATACATGCATATCCAATCGTGAGAAGGGGGTAATGTAGTGAGTGAAAGGTAGTTATGTATGGTCGGTTAGGTTACTTGAGAAGCCAACATGAAGCTATAGAAGAAGACATGTTATGTAGAAAATTTTCCTAAAATCTCTTCTACTTGGTGGACAGGATAAGCTAAATTCAACTTGTCCACCGGGGTACTCGAGCACCGTATTAACTGAGGAGAACTGCCTGGCGTTAGTACGTTCAAATAATATTTTTATCCTAGCTTTGTCTCGAAATCGCAATAAAACGCCATAGGCTAACTCTCTAGAGCCAGGACTGTGCCTTTCATGGCTGATTTTGACACAATTCTAAGTTTCGCCTCGGCCGCTTCTTATTTCAACGTAAAGGTGTCAGCTAACACGGTATCCTACAGGGAAAGCGGTCTGCTTATATCTCATTGGCGAACGGGTATCCCCTTGGCCAAGTGGAAATCTTGCCAACTGGGATGGAACGTAGTCTATATTGTATGATCTCAAATAATCGAACCGGGTGCTATCCCTTAGCCTGTTTTCAAAGACTGGCTTTCTTCCACTTCCTGACTCTAAAAGGTATAAATGGTGGCTTATCACTGAGCTAAAAATGAGTGAAATTCGGTACAGACGAAGGGATGTAGTTGAGAATTACCTACTTTAGAAAAGGGGCGAAAACCAACGCTAGGAAAGAGCTGCTCTGGCCAGAGAGACGTAAAATAAAGAATAATAATAAAAAATACAAAACTTTACTAGAGGAGGCAACTCCAGCGGCATTGCACACGGTTCGATTATTTGGGTCTGTCACGATACTTATTGATGCCGGGAAATTTGGGGGGAGTGTGTGCCATGCACTGGGTGTGTTCTTTTGTTTCGAATAATGCGTTTCATTTATGGCCCCCTCCCTCCTCTGCGAAAGGCGTTGGCAGATATGGCAATGATGCGAAGACGGCCAAGGAATGTCATCAAACAAGAATTTGGATCGGTTTCTTTTAAACACAATACATCCCCTTTCTCGTAGTCTGCAGGGGTAATTCGAACGTGATCCGCGTGGGGTACTGTGCGGTGCGGTGGTGGGGCTTTGGCTTTGCAGGGGCCACATGCTCAATTTTAGCTACGGTATCATGACTGACACCGTATGGATATTCCCTCAACATCCCGATGAAGTGGGAAAGGCCCGTAATTTAGTTGGTGCTATTATTGAGCAACCGCACCCCGGGGCCATCCCCAGTACTGTACCAGTACAATATGGTACGTCACCGCTGTCGGGAAAGGATACCTGCGGCCCAACCTACATGATTCTTCGATCGTTTGCTCGCGTGAGGATCGGAAGCCTACAAGTATTATTGAGTTGTCAATTATCATCCGTTCTGGTGCGGCGTCGTTTGGCCCTCCCAAACCTGAACCATCGTGGCATTAGGTAGCTCTCTCAAAGCCCCCTCTGTCTCTCGAATAGGAGTGGTGCAGTATGCAGCACTGGCATCTTGCAGCCGCCACTAGCCAGGCTCTGCAGGACGGAAGGACTACTCGCAATTTTCTGACGTTTGTAAAACCGACTGGGTCCGCATATGCCTGCAGGAGCCAAGATATGGAAGATGGTCCAATTGTATTCAAAGTAACAACGCACAAAAGTAGAAGTGTGACCTAGATTGCCAGTACCCACAAGTACCCACCCTTCGTAATAGATTCAGTCTTTTAATTCAATTATTCAGTGAAGCCTTTTTCATTTTGCCAAAAAAAAAAGAAAAGGCCAATATGCCTTTTGTTCCACGAAGGCCAAGAACCTCAATGGCGAAGAGAGCACAGATTGTCGCCTATTCAGCAATGAGAGGCCACGGCAAGGTGACACTGGAGCAAATCTCAGCGAAAACTGGTGTTCTGGTGAGCACATGCTCAAATATCATCCGGGAAGCGAAACGTCGAGCAGGTGAACCTGGGGGCAATTCTGATACCTGCGCTCTAGTTAATCTGGTGCCAAAGACAAACTGTTAGAAGGGATCTACTTCGGCTCTCACAGTGGAGGAAAAGAGACACTTGGTAGAGGTTACACTATCTGATAGTGAGAACTGCCGTATGACCTATGAATCTCTTGCACAAGCAGGTACTAAAAACCTGCTTTTTTTATTCTTCCTAATTTTTAATCATGTAATTATTAGTAAAACCAATATGAGTATGTACATAAAGCTAATATATACAAATTAATAAAAAGCTGCTTTAGATGTTAGTGGACAAACAGTACGCAAGGTTCTTGCAGAGAACAATATTCACAGACGGAAACCTACTGAGAAGCCAGCCATTTCTGTGAAGCACAAAGCTACCCGGTTAGCATTTGCCTAAGATATAGGCATCAGAACTGGAAGGAGGTTATCTTTACAGATGAATCATACTTTGAAACGGGAGCTTTGAGGAGGCGGCGTGCACGAGGTGTTTTGCGGAGGCCTGGCGAAGCTTATCTTCTGCAAAATCTCAACCGAAAGTTCCCTCAAGGGGCTACAGTAATGTTTTGAGGGGCGATACTCTATGGGAAGCCAGGTAAATTAATTCTTTTATTTTGGCTATTATACAAGTGCTAATCTCCACAATATATACAGGGGCAGAGCTTCCCTACCATCTCTATGTGACTCCCTATGAGTCCAAAAAACAGCAGGGCGAAGCTCTTGTCAAGCTTCGCCAGGAGTGGGAGGAGGAGAAGGCTGCAATTGAGCAGCACAATCTCATAAACCAGGGTATTCTGAACCCAGTGGAGCTACCGCTCTTGAAAGAAAGGGGAAAGGATAGAAAGGAGGGTATAGATTGGTTTATTTATCGAGAACGAATCTTAACCCCCCTCCTCTATCCCTTTGTAGCTTCTGTCCAAGCTGCTCTCCCTGGCGTGGTGATAATGGAGGATAATGCGCCTGCGCATATCCACCATTATCATGACCAGCCACGGCAGCAGCTTGGGATGCAGAAGTTGGAGTGGCCGGCTAACTCACCAGATCTAAATCCGATAGAAACAATCTGGTGCGAGATGAAGGATCGTATACGTGAGCGTTTGGGAATTCGCATGAAGGCAGCCAGAATTCGGATTGTGGTGGAGGACGAGTGGCTTAGGTACCCTATGGTGAGGATAAATCAGCATATTATGTCCATGCAAAGTCGTATTGAAGCGTGTATTGCTGATGAAGGGAGCAATTCCTTTAACCACTAGTTCTCTTAGTTTTATTCTCTTTATTTTTGTACATATAGTTTATTAACTCCTTACTTACTACTACCGAGTGACTATTCCATGATCCACAAAACCCTTCTCTGACTTCCCACCCCCTTTCCCTGCCCATTTCCCTCTACACCTATCCTATGAGCCCCCCAAAACACGATTTGGTGTTTAGAAAAGAGTACTTACATCTTTGCCAATGTAGGTCTCATGCATTGTTTCTTGGCTGCATATGTGGGCATATGCGGACCCAGTCGTTTTTACAAACGTCAGAAAATTGCGAGTAATGAATATTACTCGTGCTGGTACTGTAATAACGGGAGTGAATACGCTTCTGAATTCTAGATTTAGAAGTCATGGTAAGCGACGCCGGCCCCCTGGTCGCGAAGTATGGAGCCAACTGTCCAATGGGCACCAAGCAAGGTTGGAAGCATGAATCTAGGGTTAGGTGAAATAGTTAGGCCTTCCATGGAGGCTACCGAAGCATACTAGGCTAGCACAGGTATTTACAATGGCAGACGCACCACTTTACAATTAAATAGAAGAGAGGTATACTAGCATCTACACTTTACGGCTTCGTACCACGGTACCATACGGGAAAACCCTACCAGCCTTCCTTGAAGATTACACGGGCGGGGATCCTTTTTGTCTTGTTGGTGTGCTACCCAGAGTCTTGGGTTCCAAAGTGCGATACTTTGGTATTGAGATCCCACATTTTAACCGCAATGCCGACACCAAATGGGCCTCTTCTGGAATTTTTCAGTCAATTCAACTTCATCGAATACACCTACGACCCGCATAACCCTCCACTCGAAGAATTCAAACGTCTCTGCCAGGCGCGGCGGTGGGGTGCCTCGAAGATTAGAAAACACGAAACGGTCTTCTTGTTTGCTGTCGAAGGAGAGAAGGATCTGAGGGGGGGTCCAGCCGGCCCCAATGTCACCAAGTTTTTCAGAAAGTACGAATACCGGCTGTTCACCTACGACTTGGATGCCCCTCCGCAATCGGAGTTTCAACGCCTTGTTGGGCTGAGGGGGTGGGGGGAAAGGAATCTTTCAAAGGTCACGAAACGATTTAAGAAGGCGGTGGCATTGGATGCGAGAGAGCAATCGGTACACGACGCCTCGGAGCCCACGGCTCCTGAGGATCCGGGCATCCAAGAGGCGGGCCCTCTGCCGGATTGGTTGAGGAGGCAGGAATGTCGTGGATATAAGTACCTGGGGGGCCTACCTGAGCTTGAATTCAAGAAACTGGTCAATGCCAAAAAAAAAGAGTGGAAACGGATCTACGGGGAACAGGAGGGCCCGTGGGGCTGCTCTACTGAAGCCGAGTCACTGCGCGCTGAATGGTATAAGATTGTGGAACACGACTTCGACTCAATGCTCGATGGATTCTGCCTAATTACCGGAATCACGCCCTGGCAGGTATTTGTCGGACTCTACGGCGGGGGGCGGGTGGAGGTCACGAGGGAAGCAGCAAGGACGGTGCGTTCCACCAAAGATCCGGTAGCAAGATTACAAGATCCCCTAACACATATTTCAGATTCTTAAAAAGGTATTCATCAATATATTCGACTTTCTAGAGACCTTCCGAGAGGTTTTCAAAGACCCACCCGGAACTGGCCTCCAGGAGATTTTACGCCGGCTCAAACAACCCGCCAAGGAGTTGCGATTCAAGAGCAACATGATGCTGGGAGTGTACAGCTATCTGACGAGTCGCGTTTTTCCTGCCAAGAGAGCTAAGAAAGGAGGGACACTAGCTCTATTACTTCGCCCGATAGGAAGATATTTGGGCGAATCTGAAGAAGTCGTGCAGGCCTTTAAGCGGCTGGCCGGAGGTGAACTGCAGGAGGCGAAGAAAGAAGGACATGATGGAGTAAGGGAATTGCTTCTATCGAGGGAATGGGCTTGCTTCCCTTCTGAGGGATCTGGGTAAGAATCTGTTCGTTCCTGAAGCTTCGAGGTTGCGCAGGTACGATTCCGGGATGGTATTGTTGCTGTTGGTTGCGGGAGGTGCTCGTGCACGGTGCAGCTGCGGGCGGGGACTGGCATGGGGCTGAAGTACTGCTAGGCTACATGTTTCTCTTTTCTGAAGTTGCGGGGGATATTCTCCATACTTTCCTTTCCTTTGTGATAGAATGCCGTAGACCGATGCAGCAAGGAATGGAGGCCCTTTTAACTCACGTGTTCAAGTATTATTACTTCTATCCTTCTAGCTCCGTACTTTGGGTTTAGCGCCGGTGGTTATTCATTTTCTCTCTTTTAATTAGATAATTCTGTTCAGTCCATATTTTGCCACTACACACCATGGAAGGCATTGAAAAAGTGTGTCGGGGGGAGGACGGGATTTGTATTTTTTACGTTACGTGCCTAAGTAAAATGCCTGTAAAACTCTCCTGTACATGTGCTATAAGGATGATAAGCGCCAATGCGTTACCGACGTGATAGTGATAACGA
>Ga0307510_10009400_pt1 | contig 11647 bp, 13 predicted proteins | sample 12_EM_MG_FD_207224 | JGI IMG/M metagenome (GOLD analysis project Ga0307510, IMG submission 207224) | Populus trichocarpa ectomycorrhiza microbial communities from riparian zone in the Pacific Northwest, United States - 12_EM | ecosystem: Host-associated > Plants > Roots > Unclassified | place... | reverse complement strand
CTCTAATTACAGTGCAAATCTTGATCTCTTGCCTTGATTTCCTCCGCTTTTCGGATGTCGGTGAGTAAAAAGAGGAAAAAAGGAAACGACCTGTCTCAGCTTTTTGTGATCGGGTCGCTGGGGGTTCAAAGGGGTATTATGCTAAGGGGCAAGTGACTTTAGATGAGATTTCGTGTAATGTAACGCTCCAGGCTGATGGGTCACATGGTGACGGGCCAAGTTCCTGAAAATGTGCTTCTATATAAGTGATCGAATAGGGCTCTTGAGGAACTCTGTTCAGCGGATATGCTAGTTCAGTAAGACTACTGATAGCGGCCGTGCGAAACCTTGTGTTACCAGGGAGGGCACATATCCCTATCTATCCAATGAATCTTCTCCCACCAGCCATCTTCCCACTAGCGAAATTGCTCTTTAAAGTTGCAAACCGCCCCCCTGACTGGCGGACGAGCAGTGCTGCCGTTTACTGCGAGGGCTGGGCAACGGGATGGTACTGCACTCTCATCGTCGTCATCACCACAGCAGAGCATAATGTAGCCCTTATCACACGGACCAAAGAGACATGTCTCTCACATACTAATTTCCCACCGCTACGTCATCAGGATCTCGGGCCAGGCATCCGTATGCGCGAATGGTCTCGATATAGATTCCGGCACGAGCATGCTCGGATACGCAGGACCGCAAGCGCTCAAGGGCTCCCGTCCCGCCCCGTCCCGGGGTTTTGCTTGGCGGTGCTATGGAATGGATGGAGATGCAGGTCTTGTGCCGGCATCCGGAAACGGTTGGTTGGCTGGTTTGTCGGTTGCACAGAGCATCGTGTGTGGGGGTTGAGGTGTGAGACGGTGAAGGATGACGGAGTGTACTCTAGTAGTGTAGTGTCGGATGGGTGCTGCTCATGCGGGCTGGCCGAAGGAGGATTCATTGGGGCTTTGGTTGAGATATAGGGTGATGAGGTGTTTTAGTGAGGTGTGAGGCATTGTTAGAGGGGCAATGTCTATGAGCTCGGCTTTGGTTGTGTGTTCAGGTATTGGACTTGTGGCACCGGGAGGTTTTTCGTGTGGGGGACATGGGGAAATTGAGGCACAATGCTATGGTAGGTTAGTGGGGGGAGTGGTAAGGTAGGTTTTATATATAAATAATGGCTCGTTGGGAGCTGCCAAGGTGGGATGTGGTTATCATGGATTATGGAATATTTGGGCTGCTGTGGGGTGGTATCCCAGTTAGGCTTTTTTGTAGCGGGAATAACCCTTGTTGCATACTCTGTAGTGGTCATAGTGCCCAATTTCTCCAATCTCTGCTTAATTTTGGCCAGTGCAATGAGTGTCATTCAGATGCTAGAAAGGTACAGCCACTATGCGAAAGTCTTTATGGAAGGAAATTTCGATTTTCCGGAGGTTAGGATGCCACAACGAGGGGGACATCGCTTGCTATGCCCTGTGTGAGGAGGGGTCGTTCAAGGGAGACCTTGTTTCGCCAGGACTTTTGTCTAGTCTCTGCAGTCTCCGGAAATTGATCATCTTAAAGGGTTGGAGGTTGGTATCAACGCCTTAGACACGTAATCATCGGGGATTATGAGTTTGTCTTTTAAGTTAGTTGTGGGATGATGGTGTGTCACTGTTCGGGGGATAAAAATCTCACTTTATATTGCACCGATTTCTCTAAGCCCACTTCATGGACAGTTTTCCCGACTTTTATTTTCTAGGAATTCCTCTACCCAACTAGCCATCAGCCTCAAGCTTCTCTCTTTTACACTCGAGTACTTTTTTGTATGAGGAATGGTTCATGATACTCAAGCTCCTCATATCAGGGGTGCCCTAGTATCGCTATCCTCGAGGCCCTCGTCCTGTACTAAATACCAATTGCCTTCTAACCCCTAGGTCATGCCTCGGCATCAGTCAAAATACAAGAACATTCACTACGAGGAAGCTGATTGTAGTCACCCAAAAGGTCGGGCGCGGGCTTATTAATATGAGCAGTGGCTGAAGGTGAGAGAAAAAACAAAGCTCATTGTTCTGGGTTTTTGTGATAAATGAGGGCTTACATAGGTTTACGGGCGGTTGACAGAGCTTTTTTTGGCCATAATTCTGGAATTCACAAAATTGCGTGGGACAGTAGCAGGGATGGGACTATGGGTTGGTGCGCCCGCGGGGCGGGGTTCAGGTGGTACTGGACCTTAAGAATCAGTAGAAATCCTTCTGTTAACGTGCTGTTAAGTCATCTCGGGTTTGTTCAATTGTCCACCCTTGGAGAAAGAAGCTGAAACAAATCAATTCCTTGCGAGTACAGGCCTTCTCCATGCTGTGTCTGCCAGGTTTGCGGTCTCATGACAAAGTCGAGACGGCAAACTTATCGTGGGGAGTTTATTCACTATTCATTATTACCCTTCTGGGCTGTTAGGGTTTCGGATTATATTAAACTCGATGTGCTGATTACTATACACATAGCAAAATACTCGGTTAGCTGGGATTTGGCGGATGCGAGAGTATTCGTCCTGAATAAGCGGGGCCATCGGTTAGTCTGAGCTTGTCTCCCTACTGTTATCATATCCTGGCAGGAGCACAACAGGACTAGCAAGGTGCCACGACTGTTACACAGCTAGATTCCCACGTCAAAATGCTTCCGCCGGCACCACTAAACTGCTCCTCGTGCGGGAATTGCGTTCCTGCCCTGCCCTGCTGCTCTGGGCAGATGGCTTTGTTCACCTGGCCTCAGAGATTCCTCGCTCTGCTCTACTCTATGACTTACCGCAAATTCCGAGGTAGGGAGCCAGCATTTGCAGAAGCACGTGATCCAGTTCATAGGGTAGGCCCGCTTACCAGTAACTTTATGCCCTCTGTGGACCTATCCACACACGGGGAATAGGGGCTAGATCTCCACAAGTGCTTGTTCACAGCATGATCACAAGCTCTCGTGGGCTCAATTTGTAGCTAACAGATTATGACAGATGTCTATATAGTAATTCTGTGAGACACATCTATCCGCGGCTTGGCTGACCTGCCCCACGTCAAACTCGTATTCTGTACGCCTATCATATTTGGCCCGCAAACTCTTCTGGTAAGTTTTTGAGAATGATATACCCTGTTCAGTAAAAGGCAAACTCTAGTTGATAGACTGTAATATGTCTGGATCAATATATGGCACTCCTTCACTGACCCTTTAGACTAGCATCCACTCCTGCACCTCCTGTACGGTACACTTTCTGTTTTTTTTTTGGGGGGGGGATTTTTTTTATAAAAAGGATCGGATGGGACCTTCTTGCTCCCCTATCCTATGCTTGTGTTCCCGGGGCTTTTTTTCTTAACATGTCAACTCATAGCTGATCATTCGGAATATCTTCGCCAAAGCTCTCCTAGTTTCACGGGTCCAAGGTTGGCGACTAAGTTACTACCCAAAAACTATATATTTCTAGGGAGGGGGCCCGCTTCGTGGATATGGAAATACGGGATAGCTCGCAGTGGAAGGGGTGGTGGCAGGTGGGCTGAGGATGGATTATTCGGTAGGTGGTCGTCCGGATAAGTTGAATGATTGTTATTCGGTTTAGATTAATGAATACGAGACGCATCTTTACACTCATCGCTGGAAAGCTCAAAGGGGTCGATTATTGGAGGGTCATTGGAGTGCGTTGATACTCTGATTGCCGAATTGGAGGATTCTGGGCTATTTGAGGCACTAAATGCGGTGTTTGAGAGTTCGTTAGGTCCCAGAGTGAGCCCACTCGCTAGTTTTTCTTGCCCATTGGCACAGGAGTTATGGATATGATCCTATTTATTTATGCAGGGTAAAAGAATAAATACCGGCCGCATTCTCTCAGAGCTTCCCTTCACCATCGGCCCCTCGCCTCTCCAATCTGACCTAGAACTTCCCAGTAGACCAAAACTCAGGGCAGGTATTCCCCTCACCCGCTACAACTCAGAAACAGGAATTAACGCAATCACTACCAGCGCGCGCTCTCACAATCAAAGCACTAGTAACCTTCTCCCCCTCGCTCACCGTCTGCTCCTCCATTAAACAGCCACTAACTAACGAACCCCCCCAGTGCTTCTGAAGCCCCTTCCCGTTCTCGCCCTGTTCCTGACTCTTACTCACGCTGCGGCACTTGCAAATCCCTTCGCCGAGTCCGACACCAGCGATCTAGAAAAGCGCGCCTGTGTTCTCGACGGCTGCAGATGCAGTTCGACGGTCCGCCCCGGTACCTATTGTGGATACTGCTCTGCGGCGATTTCTTGCGGGGTTGGGGGATCCTGTGAGAAGCACATATATGAGTGTGCTAGAGGAGGGAGCTGCTGTAATTATGGGGTTAGACCCAGCTGCGATCAGCGCCTTGGGCCTTGTGGTTAAATATGGCCTTTTATATCTAAAGATTGGTTGAGATCTGGTGGGCGGAAAAAATGAGGGATTGCCTTCCTATGTGTCTTGTCTTTCAGATGGTTAAGAGAGGGAAGTTTTCACTAGTTTTTTCCGGACCTTCTTTTGATGCCTGTTGTTCTGGAGGATTGATTTACGACCAACTCGGGTTTATTGAGCAGTATACGATTCTCTGAGTTGTGTTTAGTCATGCTTTCTCACTCGAGAGTGATTTATGAGCACATGGGTGTTATGGATGCAACATGAATGTAACTCTAAACCGATTGACTCCTAGCACAGCATTGGGATAATCATGGATGGCAAAGCTAAAACAGGAGTAATTTCTGTGACTATTCAATTGAGTTAAAGAGGGGAAATAGCTGTATTCCTTATCCTGTGAAACTGTGATTGGCAGGAAATTTACCTATATTTAGAGGAATTCTAGCTGGCGGGGCCAGCCTCGGACCTGCACTTTGAAAGGTCGTCATAATTGCTAACTTGGCAGAGCTGAATATCAACTATTCCAAGAGCCCAGAACACAAGCTTTGGGAAACAGGCTGGTCTCCCCCCATCCGTGGGCCCCTTCCTCTCCAGCCGACAACCCCACTTGGGCGCCCTGGGTATTCTGGGCTCCTGGGACTATCTGAAGTAGCATTTCCTGGAAATAACTAGACCATTCGCGAAGTACCACCACTCTTTAGAATCGGGTTACTGGCAGCCTTGTTGTGTTGAGAAATATTACGTAGGGTAAGGGGAAATTTTGCACCCCAAGCAATATCCTCGTATATGCTCTAAGTACTGTCATGGAAATCTGGGGTTGGCTATCCCCAACGAGAAAACCTGTAGGTGACCCGATCCGCTCTCGGATATGGCAAGCTGAAATCCCCAACAGCCCCTGCTCTATCTCCGCAAACCGAACGGGATCTAAAGGCTCGTATAACAGCAATGTAACTTAGAGATCCCAAGCTTATCGGGTGCTAGGTCCGCATAACCGGCACTTTTCTTGGGAAAGTAGTGGCTGAGAACGGGTATTAAGGCAAGATATAGGAAAAATTTGTGAGCACAGTATACCTCGAGCTGGATGCCTTTTCGCCAAGACAGTGATATTCAAGGTTGGGTTTTGTGCCAGGCATCTAAGATGGACCCTCTAGTCAACTAAAATCAGGAATCAAAAGTAAGAGTGAATGAGAAAAATCCTCTATAGGGTGAGCCAAGAATTGCTTTCCTTCAATGCTGCGAACCCCGTCTTTCTGATTCAGCAAGTATTAGGCAAGGGATACAAATTTTGTATAAATTTGTGCTCCTCTAGGAGGAGGTTGGCTTTAGGTGTCCCATGCCTGAAGAAATCAAAATTAGACAACCTTGGTGAAGATATATCTGTGTCCTTATAAGGCCTTTGTTTGTTTCATGTAAAGTGTTCGGAGATTCTTTGGTACTTTGTTTCCCCAATATAGGGACTCCAAACTCTTAGAATTTGGATGTCAGGCACTGCTCGAGTATGATATTATCGTTGTTGGCATTTTCTCTTCCGATGTGGCGCTGTCGGGGTGCATGATTGCCTACGTTAGCTCTTAAGTGAGACATGAGCCCTAGCTTGTGCGTTGCCATCGCAGCAAACTAGAATTACGGTAATCAACTTGCTCGCTGCGAAATCCCTCTATTGAACCCCCCGTCTCTATCAGGTCACTGATCTTTGGGTGAGGGTCAATGGTCCTTTGGTCGGGCTACTGCTTTCTTGACACGGTATAACTAAAGCCGTTTAGCCATGTTGGGCTCTATCTGCTAGTTTGCGCAATTATCCAGCCACCTGCACGAAGAAACCTATTGTGGGCCGATGCCGTGATTTAAACGGATAATGGGATAGGAAATTCCAAGAGTTACCGCAGCAGAGGTGTACCACACCACTAGGTTGCGATGTGGCCGGCAGTAGGGGAAATCGTTACATGGAGGTGTCGATAGGATTTTGGGATCGTGGTGACAGGCTAGTCCTGTGTCGGAAATTCTGTATTCGAGACGAGAGTAAAGAATGGTTGACTGTGAGAACAGTATGGTTTGTAGAAGGAGGATCAGAGTTGTTCGATGTCTATTTGTATTGCTACTTGGGTGTCGGTCTATGGTATTTACACCCATGTGAGGTATCTATATACACGACCAGTGATCTGAGTTCCACTATTCTCCGCCGAACATGCTTCCGTCACATTGAGGCCATTTTTCCAACATCCGGGAGAGGCAGTAGGCTTCAAAAGTCACGAAAAACGGCAACGGCAACGGCTGACCACGAAACTTTCACACTGCAATACAGCACAACAAAACAAGAGTTTATAAAACCAAGAATATATAGTGATACAAGAAGGGCTCTAGTCTTCTACCAACAGGTAGGGCCACCTCCTCGCTTAAGACAATTAGCTACACGCCTTGGCATACTATCAATGAAACCATAAATTCTCTCCCACGGCAATGCCTCCCATACCTTCTGTGCTAGTCCAATCAGCTCCTTCTCACTACGGGGTATTCTCCTCCTCTCCCAGACTGCTTTCTTATAGTTGGTTTTGAATAAAAGCCAAACATTCTCGATTGGGTTGAGATCAGGTGAGTAGGAAGGCCAGTCCATCCTTTCTATACCAAGGCGCTTGCGATATTTCTCCGTATAAATAGAAGTATGATAGCTGGCACCATTCTCTATAGTTTGAACACCAGCTTCGGCTCCACCAGCTTCTTCTAGAGTGGTCGAAGATGTGGAATGAGAATTTCATGGACATACTGGTGTGAATTGAAGCCCAGTCGATCTCTATCACTCTCTCGCTTATTTTCGGTCCGCCTTCGCATAGGAACAAGCGGTGCGCGGAAACCATAGGTAAAACCAGCCCAGAAGCCAACCGCAATACTCTCTCCAACAAAGGTTGGCTGAAGGTTCTTCAAATCATAGGCGGCATTGGGTCCGGAAAGTCGTCACACTTTTCATCTATAACCCGTTCCAGTAGCAATTTGAAGATATACTTCATCGGTATGACTCTGATAACAATCCTTCCGCCAAACTGAAATCTTCCACCTGCGCCGTAATCTACACCATCTCTTTCTTTGTCTCCTATTGTGAGGTCCTATCCATGGCTTGCATCGAGCAAGAAAAACCCGCCATTGCAGGCCGTGCAGGTAGTGGCTGAGAGTTGAAACCCCAACCTCAAGTCTGGATTTATGTAAAAGCTCTCTAGCTGTCGCACGAGGATGGGCATCAGGTAACCAGGCAAGGTATCTTTTATCACGGTCATTGAGCTTTGGGGGCCTTCCAGTGCGAGGTGTTTGAGGATTAATGTCGCCATACATTTTCCAGTGCCGGTAGATTCTGTAGGCTTGGGCTCGAGAGACACCTGTTTCTGCCTCAATTTGAGGGAAACTCATGCCCAAAGAACGAAGTTCGATTATTCGGGCCCTCTCATTTAAGGTCGTTTCGCGTCACTTTCCGGCTGCTTTATTCCACGGCATTGTGCTCAGGCGTTGTTGTGCGGGCTTGCGATCGTGTTGCTGCGAAGCGCCAAGCTTTTCGTGACTTTTTGAAGCCTACTGGAGGGCGAGGCCGATTGAGCACTGTGACTAGGGCCTTGGCATGTTTGGTGGGGTGGATTTGATTTGTTAGGCTGCGGGGTGGGCTCCTGGCCGCGAGTGTGGCTGGAGATTTTTGTTCAAGATTCTGCCGTGGGCTGGAAAAATGGAAAAAATAAAGAAAGATAGTATAAATACCACAAGCACTATACACCGATTCTAAAGTCCTCACCCCGGGGGCTATCTGGCACCACCATGAAAAGGGCTCGCTTGTCTCTGAGGGTGGAGTAATGGTGGAAGAGGATGAGGATTCGAGTTTCGGTGTTCGATTTTTTTGTCTAATAGAAGGAGGCCTCGGCACCTTAGCTGATGCTAAGATTTATCACGAAACCATATATTAAGCAACGTGAATACGGCCAAAGAATGATCCAGCCTATGGTATTCCCTGCTCTTGACCCTCCCATTTATCCGGGATAGTCCAAGGCTAGAATGGGTGAGTTTAGTTAAGCATACCCTTCATATTGTTGGATTGCCTATAGGGCATGCGGTTAGAGGGTTGTGCGGATCTGCATGTATAATATGCGGATATGCGGCTATTATAGGAGAGAAACTGTTTAGGGGAGGCGGTTTCTTGGATTTCCGGCGGTTAGGTATTCTCCCATGGGTTGTTGTTCTCACATCCTATGTCGCTAGGCATAGGATATTTCTTTCATGGGTTTGTTGATGTGTTTAGCCATAGGGTATGAGGTATCAGGTATTTGGTTTCATTGTTTCTTTCATACCCTTTGTCGCTAGGCATACAGGAGCTGGCACACCGGCAGGGCATAGGCCTTAGGATCACGGAGGATCATGGGATATCAGAATGAGTCTATTGTTCGTGATCGGTAGGGATCAGGTTTGGTTAGCTGCGTGTTTTTTTTTAGAGTGCGTTGAGTTTCGGGAGTGCTTTGTTGTTGTTAGTTAGACGGAGAGATATATCTCCTGGCTTGTCTTTAGATAGAGAGAGAGAGAGAGTAGCCGTCTAGTCCACCGTTCCTCCATCCTTGACCACTCCGCTCGGAGTCTGTTGTGATTGCACTTTCATTCCCTTCAGCTTTTGTGCCTTACATTAGTTTTATCACATATATACCGTACAAAACCGGTCGCTCAACTATTAAGTGCCTCCCTATTTACTATCCTCCCCCGCACCACGACACCAGGTTGATGGCATATGTATACAAACATGATCCAAACGAAGAGAGAAATTCTTAAGGAATAGATGGAGGAAAATAAAGTATAATATCATGCGGGAGAGATAATTTATAAGTATAGACAAAGTAGCTCTTGTAAAGTGGTAGCATATCAAGCAGTGGCCTAGAGGATCTAAACACAGCCCGTTCGGGGAAAAATGGGTACAAAAGATGAGAGAAGATTAAAGGCATATATTATACAAAATGATGGTGTTTTCCTGAGACAAATACATGCCCGAGATATGTTCAGGGATCGGAGCCTGGGCGGGTGGAAGAAGGGAAAAGGAGGGGGAGAGTGTCCACGGGATGGGAGGGGATATACTAGGTGGCTGTAAAGAGATCCGGGGAGGGGACTGGAGTTGCGCTGATAGGGAGTATGTATATGGGAGCTATAGCAAAAGGTAAGCATATAGATGAGCAGAAGGGCAGTGTAGGGAAATTGCTTTCTGAGACTAACCCGGGGGGGCTGGGGATGCTAGAAGCTGAAGGGGTGCTACGGTAGCACCACGCTGGCAAAGAGAGGCGGTAAGGGGTAGTGTTCGACAACAATAGTCTGCCCTATCGAGATTGGCATCGTACGGTGAGAGTAGACGCTTCACCATCCCTTAAGTTATGCCCACTGAAAGAAGGGCTTCAGAGTGGTGTACTGTCATGGTTGTTTGGCTTGTGGGGATTGACATCGCTCCATCAGTAGTTTTACCACCCCTTCATGCTCATTCCGAGAAGCGCACAGGAGTGGTGTCCGGCCGTCATTGCTTGGCTTGTCGGGATTGACATCATTCCGTGCGAGCAGTAGCTTCACAACCCCCTCATGCCCATTATAAGAGGCGTTCCAGAGCGGTGTTCGGCCATCGTCGCTTGGCTTGTCGGGATTGACGTTGTTCCGTGCGAGCAGTAGCCTCACCACCCCCTCATGCCCACTATAAGAAGCGCTCCAGAGTGGTGTTTCATCCTTGTTGTTTGGCTTGTCGGGATTGACATCATTCCGTGCGAGCAGTAGCTTCACCACACCCTCATACCCACTATAAGAAGCGCTCCAGAGCGGTGTTGCGCCATCGTTCCTTGGCTTGTCGGGATTGACGTTGTTCTGTGCGAGCAGTAGCCTCACCACCCCCTCATGCCCATTATAAGAAGCGCCCCAGAGCGGTGTTCGGCCATCGTCGCTTGGGTTGTCGGGATTGACATCATTCCGTGAAAGCAGTAGTTCCACCACCCCCTCATGTCCACTATAAGAAGCGGTCCAGAGCGGTGTTCGGCCATCGTCGCTTGGCTTGTCGGGATTGACATCACTCCGTGCGAGCAGTAGTTTCACCACACCCTCATGCCCACTATAAGAAGCGCCCCAGAGCGGTGTTCCACCATTGTTGCTTGGCTTGTCGGGATTGACATCATTCCGTGCGAGCAGTAACTTCACAACCCCCTCATGCCCGTTGGTAGAAGCGCACCGGAGCGGTGTTTCACCACCGTTGCTTGGTTTGTCGGGATTGACACCGTCCCGCGCGAGCAGCTGTCTCACTACACCTTCATTCCCTTGCTGAGCAGCCCACGTTAGTGCTGTAAAACCCGTACAGTCACCCTGATTGATATCACAGTCTTCGCTCTCTATCAAAGCAGCAACGACATCATCAATCCCGAAGTACGATGCGCAGTGCAAACCAGGCCATAGGTGATGGGGAAGTGAACAATAATGGGAACTGTTTATATGCTGGGCAAGTAAGGTAGCATATATATGACTGCCACCACGCTTTAATAGCTCCAGTGCAAGTGATTTCGAATAATCTGAGAGTCCCATTTTTACGTGCATTCCCCAGTACAGGGAAGAATATTTGAGAAACGGCATTTCTCCGAGGCCCGAGGTGATATTAGCTGGGAGGCCCCGAACTAGTTTGTGATTTAGATATGTCAAGCAGATCTGCCCAAGTGTTTTGTGGGCATCAGGAAAGATACCAGACTGGGAGAGGTATTCTTGAAGCGTGTGGTGGATCAGTCGCACAGTCGATGTCTCTGCATCAACCACGGCAAGCCCTAAGCATGACCCTAGCACAGTATCTTGCGGTCGGATATTCTCCGGGTCCAGATCTGTTGACTGAATGTCCACCGCCAGAGCGTGGCAGAGTTCGTCAATCCGTAAGGGCCGCTCAGCGTGCGATACCCACATAAGCACTTCCATTCCAAGTCGCGATCGGCCTCCTTTCTGCTCCCTTATCCGTTGCAATGTTTGGACATACACATTGTCGAGGCCCACGCCCGTTGTCGCCACCTCTCGCAACATTTGCTTTCTGTTCGCTACTGATGTCTCGCCCAAGATCGCCTCAATATTTAATGCAACGAGTAGGAACCTGAGAGAAGTATCAATGAGGGATTCAAATTTGGAACAGAAGTGCTTCTACTCACATTTCGGAAGCCTTCTCCAACATTGTTTTCATGATATCATTTTTCAGATTCTCAGTCATCAAGCCTGGATCTTGGTCATCGTCATCGTCCATCTTCTGGCTTAGGTATCGAGTGATATCCCCTTGATCGGCCACAATGTGTATGGT
>Ga0307510_10009399_pt1 | contig 11647 bp, 15 predicted proteins | sample 12_EM_MG_FD_207224 | JGI IMG/M metagenome (GOLD analysis project Ga0307510, IMG submission 207224) | Populus trichocarpa ectomycorrhiza microbial communities from riparian zone in the Pacific Northwest, United States - 12_EM | ecosystem: Host-associated > Plants > Roots > Unclassified | place... | reverse complement strand
GCATTCTACCTCTAAAGAAAGTATAGATAATAAGCTCTACTCTATACGTTCCTGAATTCGAACCCCTCTTCCCAGAGCCGGCTGCGAAAATGGGGGCTCAGGGAGCAACCAGATTAAAAATGCTTATCGAAACGTACGCTTCCCATGGATCCACAACAACGACCCTGTGGACTTCCAATTTGCGAAAATACTACCTTCCATAAACCACGTCGTCGTCCCCTTCTGCTGAACGCTTTGCACAATGTTGTGATTTGTGGACGGATCTGGTGGGGAAAGCCATCTTCGAATGTTGTCTCGGAGCTGGTTTCCTACGACGGTATTTGAGTATTCACATATAACAGCATTGAAATTAGGAGAACACGAACGCTGGATCTGGAGGACGGAGTTCGCTATTTGTTGCGCGGCTATAGTTGTCTCCCTTTCCATCGCAATGGCTTCGTTAACTTTGTCGTCAATTTTGTCCAGTTTTTTATCGACAATGTGCGTAGTCTTCAACATTTGGGCGTATCCGATCCAGGCCTCTTCCTGTGTCAGTTGACCCAGCCTCTTTAGCGCATCCTCGATCTCTCTCTCTCCTACCAATTTCTTGAGATATTTTTCTGAAGGGGGTGAACAAAAGGGGAATGGGACGTCTGGCTCTATTACTCACTTGTCCGTCCCTGCTTGAGCTCTTTTGTGGCGATCGCGATGATTGAGAGTACTTCGGCCATTATCTTAACGACTATTCTCATCATCGCGTCACTTAGCGTGATCGTAGTGTAGGACTCGAGTCGTTTACGAAAGCTCTCGATGCGCTCGAACAGATCGACGAGTATATCTTGACTAGCGTTCACATCCTTCGCAACCTAATTGAAGGCAAAGTTAGAAAAACGATAGTCCGCGCAAAGGATCAAAGGAGATACTCGCGATAAGAAGAACACTAATACCAGCAAATACCGCTCTTGCTGGAGAAAACAACTGGTAACACTAGGATCAGGGCACAAATCCCGAGAGCGAACGTCTCTTGGGACTTACCAGGCCAATGCCTTCGCCAAGTGTGGCAGAGAACGCATAAAGAACATTCACGGTTGCACTCAGCCAATGTATTGACCCTTCATTGCCGATTTGAGATCGGTCTAACCCTTGGAATTGTCTTTTCAGTAACTCTAGAATAGTATCGGGAGATTGGCAGCCTTGTAAATGGGTGAAGAGGGGATGTGAGCGAAGGGGTTTTCTGGTCTCCCTCTCGTAGGCTTCCAAGGCGGCATCGAAAATCAGCTGAAATTAGACGAAGGGGATGTGGCTGCGGGAGATATCGAGGACATAGGGTTCAAGATGGAGGATAGGGTAGTACTGAAAGAGTGTTGTAAGGTGAAAGCGAAATGAGTCGTTGACTTTGGCAACGACTTGGAGTGCCAACAATGAGTCGTCCCTTGTGTTCGTGTCGATAAGTCACCGGAAGGCAGGTGACCAAGGTGTTCGCCAAGAATGGCACGATCACAATCCGCTTAGTGGCCAGACGAAACGGCAGCGACCTTCAAGTTGGCCTGCGGCGCATCAATCTGGAGGAGGCGCGGCGAATCTCTTGATCACATGATCCCACACGTGCACGTGACGCGGACTCTTCCGAGTCTCAACTTTGAATTCCTCAGCGCTCAGCTAGAAGATGGTATCGTTCACCAACGAAAACTATACAGACGCAGTGCGTGATACCTGGTACACATGAATCGTCACACAGTAGCATCCAGTGTTGTTACCTGTGTCCTCACACTCGCGGATACTGGGCTCTATGCTTTTATCGTCTTTTCGCTTCTCTTCCAAGTACCGCAGCGATCTCGTCTCAGCACCACTTTCTCTTGCAACACTGCTGCATGGGAATAGCGCGCACGACAGTCTGAAGCATGACACATACAACCTGCATAGCCCCACAAAAATACATACGGCTGGCTAGGTGTGTCAAGGCCGCTGGTACAGGGAGTGGTGCAGATCTCGTGGAAAGGAAAGGACGCAATATAGGAGGCAACCCTGTGCCCTGTTGACTAGGGATGAATACACTATAAGGGGGTAGCGGTTCTCTATCAATCACTCCACTATCCCATATCAGACACCATTATAGCCCTGCACCCTCTATCTACCATAAATTTGCAGATACGTCTCGGATATGACAACTAAGACAGTCTAGGGTCATGCGATCACCACCACGCCCAATCTTTTGTTCCAAACGGCGATTCTGGATACCTCCAACATGAATGCCCGTCTCCAACGAAAATGGCTTCTAAATTGCTACAATCCAACAGTGTCACCGTGATGATAGACGAGTTCGTATGTTTGGGGCACTGCTGAGATCATGACGTGAATAACGAAACAATGCAAACAAATCAGGGGCTACAGCTCTCACTTACTTTCCATATATTCTGATAGTAACTGCATAATCTCCTGGTGTCCTCTTTCAGATGCGACTATGAATGCGTTCTTGTCCTCTCTATCCTGTGCATGAACATTCGCACCATGCTGTAGCAGTAGCTGTGTGGCCTTGAACAGTCTACAATACGATGCCAAATGTAAAGGAGTGGAGTCGGTGTTGTCCTTTGCATCGACGTCGGCACCATAATTCAATAGCAACCGTATGACGTCATAATTTCCATTCCACACCGCGTGATGTAGCGGAGTCTGGCCTTCATTATTACGAATATGAATGTTTGCACCATGCTCAAGGAGTAAACGTGTTGCGTTGGGATCTCTTTTGAATGCTGCCAGATGCAGTGGCCCAAAGGACTTGTTATCCCGTGCGTCCATGTCTGCGCCGTGCTTAATCAACATGCGAATAGCTTCCAGCCGTCCATCAGCAGCCGCCAATTGTAGTGGGGTCCTGCGAGCGTTATCACGGGAATTCACATCTGCGCTGCTGTTGAGAAGTAGGCCCGCAATGTCAGCGTACCCCAACCAGGATGCTGTATGCAGTGGAGTTTGGTGATTGGAGTCCCGAACATCCACGTTCACACTTGCTAGTAGCTGCACGACCTTGACCTGCTTTTCGTACACCGCAGCGTGCAACGGGGTCCCGTATTGGCCATCCATAGAATTCAGATGCTCTGGATATTTTGAAACGAGGTGTTGGACTAGGCCACGGAACCCGAGCACCGCAACGTAATATAGAGGAACTGCTTTCAATTGTTCGGGATGATGTTCGGGAATAGGCTGCCAGATAAGATGAAGTCCCTTTTTGCGTACCCAGAGCCATGCGGCAAGATGTGGTTTGTCGTGGTCAAGGAAATAGTCCAGCTCATCTCGTATTCTTGATAGCACATCCCCATACTCCGCGTGATCTACCCAGTGTTGTGCAGCATATGCGGCCAGGGGAAATTTTTCGACGCACTCCTTGTCGGTGTCGTAGTCCAAATTACATAGGAGTCCAAGACAAGCTTGAGCCATAATCGTATGGGCCCGCTCGGGTTGAATATGAAAGTGCTGGAGAGCTCCATTTGGTTCGGCAAGACGACTCGAGGTAAGGAACTCTTTTACAGAGAAATGGGAAAATTGAACTAGTCGGGAGTTGTCAACCTCCACAAGTGCAATCAAACTGGAGCATGCGGACTGCACAATTTGTTCTTGGTCTTCCCAGTGCAAATCGGCCTTCATCTTTGGAATACCTCCCATGACAGGAATCTCAACGGTGAGGGCTTGTGCGAGTTCCTCTACACGGAGCGGACGAGTGGCCACGGCTAGACATTGCAGGATGCGATGGGCCCGTCCTTGCTGGGGTTTATGAATCTGCCTCAGAATGCGCTCATACGTTTCCTCCAGCGATTCGGGTAATTCCCCGAGATAGAGGAGCAGATCTTGCGGGGGACAGTGGCGGAGAATTTCAAGTTGGCAATACACCCAGCGGAACCTGCATAACTGTATGAGAAGGCACCATAAGCATGCAATGGCGTCCTTACATCCCATCAGCTTTGTCAGAGAGCGTCTCGACGACCAACCTCTTGTCCTCATCCTTCCATCCCACCACGTAAGCATCTGAGTAAACGACGGAGCGGATGTACTTCTCGATATCGTGCTTCTGTCCATGCTCGTCGTGAAGGTTTATGCGAGTGAATGTTGTTGTAGTTGTCAAAGGATCAGTGGATGTAGTTGTCAAAGGCTCAAGGGATCTCCCAATGTCAAACTCGGGCCGGCTCGTGACACATAAATGCAAATTTGGAAGGTCCAATTCGACGAGTCCTTTAACAAGATTAAGGACTTCGTCACGGGGTGATGTGATCCCGGACGTGTTGGGACACTCATCGAGGGCATCGACAATCAGATATATTGGGATATTTTCTGAGACCCTGACCATGTCTTCGAGGCAATTTGTAAGCGCATTTTCTTGGGGTTGTAGGGAGCCACTTTGGTGTGTTAAGTAACAGCGGTGGAGAATGTCGCAGAAGGAATCGGACTGATTACTCAGTTGGGAAAGGAGGGAAACAAGTAAAGCGCGTGCATCCTGCTTTTCCTCGTCCTTGAAATCAAAGAAAAAGTAGGCCATCATGTGTACCAAGCCAGTGTTGGACATGGCTTCAATGTCCTTTATGATCGCTGAGCTAGTGGAGAGTCGATACACTGACCAAACGAGCGAGCTGGAATTCACGTACGTAAGAACGCTCTTTCCAGAGCCCGCTAGGAGACCAGAGGTTAGTTGAACATGGAATCGGGCAACAAATAGGCCAACGTACGTTTTCCGTGGACCCAAAGCAAAGACCCAGACGCCTTCCAATTATTGAAAGCACGGCTTTCGGTGAACCACACGGTGGTGTCTGCATATTGGGCCTTACATGCAATGTTATAATTTACAGACGGATCTGATGGACAGAGCCATCCCCTAACGTTCTGTCGCAACTGATCCCCTACGAGGCGTCTGAGCTATGATGGCCAACTATGCATGTCATGAGATCACGAACGATTCTGTTTGTGGATTTGTTGGTTGATTTCCTCGACATCTAACAGAATAAAACATTCAGGACGGTGTGGATGATAGGTTGGACACAATTCACGCGCACCCTGATTTACCCCGTCCAGTATGCCACCAATATCGTGTACAGACTTCAAGTTCTGTATGGCCGCCATCAGAGCTTCATGTTGCGTTAGTCTGTCCAGCAACCCAAGAGCATCCTCGATCTCGGTTCTTCCCATTCTCAATAACTTCCTCAGTAACTTTTCTGAGAACAAGTCGGTCGGAGGAGATGATCCATTCCCCAAAAAACTACTTACTTAATTTGGACCGTTTAATCTCCTTTGTTGCAAAGGCGAGTACAGAAAGTACAGCGACCATGATATCCACAATTATATCCGTTAATCCCGCGGTCGGTGGGATTTTGGTATAAACCTCGAGGCGACGGAAGAAATGCTCGATGCGATCAAAAAGGTTACTGCATGCGACTTGACTAGCATTAACAGTCATAGCTGCCTGATGGTCTTGGGGTCACACTCGCACGACAAAGGAGACAGGGAAGATGCTCACAGAGAGGAAGATGCCAATTCCAGTGAAGATCACCCCTGCCGGTGGATAGGCCTGTAGAATGGATGTCAAAATGCAACTCCTGACCGCTTCACTTGAATTTCCAAAGACGAACCAAGCTAACAACGCTGCCAACAGTTGCAGAAAAATTGTAGAATATGTTTACTGTCAGGTTGAGCCATTTCGCGAGCCAATTGTCGTCATTCCCAGATGGGTCAAACCCAGGAATCTGGTCTCGAAGAACAGCGAGGACGGTATCCGGGGAGTCGCAGGGTTCAAGCCTGCGGAGCAGGGGATCTGAGGTAAGATCTTTCCCGGTTTTCTTCCTATAAACCCTCAATGCATTGTTGAAAATGGCCTGATAATCTGAGCGCAAGGCGATCGTAGGAGATTGGGACATCTTTATTGTAGTTCGGGGTCGAAAGGAAAGCTTGGGGCGATAGGGACGACGAGGATAAAGGGATGACTTGGCGAAAAGAAGTCCTGCCTCATGGCAAGTTCGAGTTGATAAGGCACGTGGGAGGGTCAAGTATGGTTCCTGTCTCACACAGTCACGGTACTTGAGAGAACGAAACGGGCACCGCTGGCGATTTCCGAGTCGATAACATACATGCCGTACAGTAATTATTCTACCCTGGACGACAAAGGCGACGAACGTCTGTCTCACAGAAATGGCTTTGAAACCTGGCGACTCAAGTTAAGTACGAGGGGTAGTGTCACAGAAACCACATAAAACGCATTTCTATGTTCACAATGCTCTATAAATGCTCCATTTCTCGACCAGTCTCCATGTGCTCCGACAGAGTCTGCATGATCGCCTGATGTCCTCGGGCCAACGCAACCTCGAATGGCGTCTGGCCGCTCTTGTTCCGCGCCTTGGTATTTGCACCGTACTTGAGCAACAGCTGTGCAACCTCGAGCTTTCCTTCCGATGATGCTGCATGGAGCGTAGTCGAGCCGTCGTCATCTTGTATGTTTGCATCCACCCCCTGGTCCAATAGTAACTGGACTACGTCGGGCTGCCATGCATAGTGCAGTGCAGTCCTCCCCTTGATATTGCGTAGCTGGACATTTGCATTGTGTTCTAGTAGCACCCGTGTCGCCCGGATGCTTCCGTAATATGATGCCCTATGCAGAGGAGTCCACTGGGCATTGTTCTGCGCGTCAACGTCTGCACCGTGTTCCAGTAGAACCTGCATGGCGTCAAAATATCTGTCGGTCGCTTTGTAGTTTATGTACTCCAATGTCCCATATAGTGGTGTCTCATCTGCGTTGTTCCGGGCGTTGATGTCTGCACCGTGCTCGATAAGCATCCTGAGCACCTGCAGCTGTCCACCGGATGCCGCCAAATGTAATGTAGTCCGTCCCTGGAAGTCCCTTACATCTACGTCTCCGCTGTCCTGGGATAGCAGCCGACAGGCCTGGACGTGACCCTCATGCAGTGGTGCATGTAATGGGGTATCATATAGACAAGTCCCGGCATGTACGTCTTGAGGGCGCTTGAAAATGAGGTATCGTACCAGTCCCAGGAAACCAAGCTCCGAAATATGACGTAAGGGTGCTACTTCAACTTCAAGTGGGGTGAGGTGTGTCACCGTCTTCCGGAAACGGTCACTTCGCGTCAGCTGGTGCCATGCAACAAAATTGGGGTAGTCTGCGTCCAGAAACCGGTCGACCCCATCTTGTACCTGTAACAACATACCGTCAATTTCGGCATGGTCTGTCCAGTGTTGGGCAGCATATTCGGCCAGAGGGAGGTTTTTGATGTTGGCATTGTCGATGCTGGAGTCCAAACGAAGTAGGACACCAAGGCAAGCTTGCGCCATGGTTATATGTGCAGACGCAGAGTCGATCTGATGATGCGAGACATCTTGACTTGAGGTGGCGATGCGAGACGAGGTTAGGAATTCTTTGACCGAGAAGTGAGAAAATTGAACGATCCTTGAATTCCCGTCCTCGGCTATGATGATCAAACTCGAGCATGCCGACAGGATTGCTTCTTCTTGATCTTCCAACCGCCACTCTGGATTCAGCTCCGGGGTACCTTCCGTCCTAAGATCGAGTGCGAGAACTTCTGCGAGCTCCGCGACGCGAAGAGGACGGGAAGCTACCATGAGGCATTGTAAGAGCCGATGGGCATGTTCTCGCTTCGCTTTGTTGATATCCCTCCATACACGCTCATACGTCTCGTCCAATGTTTGGGGCAATTCTTCGAGCATTTGACGCACGCTTGGTGGAAGGCAGTGCCGAAGGGCCTCCACTTGGCATGATACCCAACGAAACCTAGTTGAAGGAATGAGTATGATGACAGTACGGTACCGGGGAAAGTCCTCACATCCCATCGGCTCTTTCAGAGAGCGTATCGATCACCAATCTCTTATCCTGATCTCTCCATCTTCGCATTTTTGAATCAGAGTGGACGGCTGAGGTAACATAGTCGATAATATCCTTCTTTTGTCCACTTTGATCATGAAGAGACACATGGTGAGATGTTAAAGGCTCAAGGGCAGTTCGAATATCGATGTCGGGGCGACTGGTAACGCAGATATGAAAATTTGGGAAGGAAAGGTCGACGAATTCCTTTAGGAGGTCGAGCACCTGCTCTCGCGGGGATGGCATGCCAGATGAGTCGGGACATTCATCGAGTGCATCTATGATAAGGTAAACCGGAGGATGATCTGGGAGTGCGACCATCTCTTCTAGGCATTTCATCAAATCATCTTCACTGGGTTTTTGGACGCCGCTGTCGTGTGCGAGATAGAGACGTGACAGTATCTTGCAATAAGAATCGGATCGAGCAGAAAGCTGGATAACAAGAGAGGGAAGTAGGTCGCTGCGATTTTGCTTACTCTTGTCGCTAAAGTCGCAATAGAAATAGGCCATGGAAGCCAGTCCCCTGTCGCGTAGGAAAAGGATGTCTTGGATAATTGTGGAGCTGGCCTGGTGGTAAGTACTTCAATAGCCTCATGGTTTGGTAATGACGAACCAGAGTACGCTCTTGCCAGAGCCCGCTACGAGAGATGGCCGTCAGCAGGAGTAGGATGTCAATGGTAAAGGGGACGTACACTTCCCGTGAACCCACAGTAAGGGACCAGCGGATTTCCATTCCTTAAAGATACTACCTTCTAAGAACCAATCTGCTGTTCCCTTATGACGAGCACCATATGCAATGTTGTGATTTGTGGACGGATCTGGTGGGGAGAGCCATCCCCGAATGTCATAAATTGTTGGTGCTGTAACAAGAATGGAACAACGCCATCTCTCCACAATACCCATCGACTCCAGAATGAGAGCCATTGGCGGCTCCCCGTGCGTCAATTTGTCCAGTCTCTTCAGCGCATCGTCCATGTCGGTCCTTCCAGCCAATCTCTTCAGATATTTCTCTGAAGGACGTTCGGTCAATCATGCCACATTTGTAGAAATATCACTCACTCGCCCGGCCTTGCTTGATCTCCTTCGTCGCAATTCCAAGAATAGCAAGGATCTCCACCATGATTTTTACCATCATTTCGGGGGTCAGTGGCACCTCCGTGTAGACTTCGGGGCGTCGGAAAAAGTTTTCAATATGTTCGAATATGTCAATGAGAGTTTCTTGGCTTGAACGAACATCCCTAGCAGCCTGAAGCATGTAGGCGTTAAAATCGCTCATCCGAAATGGAAGAATAGGACACACACCAAAAGGAGGACGCCGAAACCGGCAAAGATCACCTTCGCGGGAGAAAATACCTGAAAAAACATGTATAAGAGCACAGATATCAGTTGAGTTCACGTCTTGAGACATACCAGGCTGACACCTTCTCCAATAGTCTCGGAGAAGGCACAGAGAACGTTGACGGTCGGGTCAAGCCATCCTGTTAACCTATCATCGGTGGCCCGAGATCGATCGAGTTGTTGTACTTGCTGTTGGAGCACGACGAGAATAGAGCTGGGAGATTGGCAGGCCTGGAGCTGGGCTGCAAGTGGATGGGAAAGAAGGTCATGTTTTGTTTGCTTTTCGTAGACCTTCAGGGCGTTATTAAGAATAAGTTGGAAGTTTGGTGATGAAGGGCCGGCAGGATGAGAGTGAGACATATGTGTGCGAAGGGGATGTTAGGTCGTGCTGAGAGAGCTGAGAGGACGATGGCGGATTTCGTGGGAGTTGGCAGCGAGGAAGGGGAAATCGATCACTGGTCCCGTGGGCGCAGCCTGGCGGACAATGAACTTGGTTTGATAAGCGCCCAAGATACGAGAAGTGTGTGAGATAAGGAAGAATAGTTGCAGGACTGAGTGACATGGACATCGACTACTGTAAGCAGACTCGGGTCGTCTGGTAGTAACAAGACGTTATTCTAATTCTTTCCAAACACGCGAGGTGTGAGGGTGTCAGTGCAGTTACATGATATTTACACTATCGTGGCTCATGTCCGAGCGAATCCACACGAATTTATCAGCCCCATACGATGGCGAGTCAGGCAAGCTCGGCCACATATTCTAACAGTATAGAAGAACCTAGAAAGAATCGATGGGTTTTGCGGTTGCGTTTCCTCGCACGCACCTGAGAGCTCATGCGACCGGCCTGGGCCGGAGTCCTCTCCGTGCGCCGTGCGGTCCTCATGCGGTTACGCCCATGGTCTGTGAGAGTGAGGTTGCTCCTGGCAAAATGACATCTGAAGGTGTACGTGAATAGTGGATACTATAACATGATACTGTAGTTTTTGAGTCACAACAGACAGAGCTTGCCAGTGGAAGACGATCACTAATAAGCGTGAATATCGTAGTCTCTGTTGTTCTGGAAAATGGGGGAAAACCCGAAGAGAGAGAGCTCGCTAAGCGCAACTTGAAGTTTTTGAAGTCAGCAAGGCGGAGTGCTGTCTGAGTCAGCCCACTTTCGCGATGGACCTCAAACGCTGGCCCACACTCAGGTTGACTGTTCTCCACACAACCACACAAACACCCGAACACCCGACGTCTGCCATGCGCGTTGTCATAACCTTTTTCGGCGACAGGGACATGCCAGGATAACCCATGGCCCACCAGCCATTCTGTCAGCGACATGATCACTAATTCAACACTCGATACCCAGCGAGGATGCTAAAGCACCATATCCCCATATCCCCATTCCTATGTTTCCGCAACTTAACCTGATGAGCGATTCCTCTATTTAACCACCACCATGGGTGGCCAATCTAGTCTCATCTGCTCCCTTCCAGTTCCAGCAAAAGTCCTCTCCAGATATCCCACATTCTTAGCCTTCTAGATGACAGCGATCTTTCACGATACCTTGTTTGCGTACATCTTGCGCTCTGCACTCGGATCCCGAGTCTTCCCTCATCCGGACGAAAACTCATTACCGCCGATTTGGCAAGAGAAGCTCTCCCAGGTGTCGCCGCGGCATTCAACCCAATCCACGCTCAATGTTGTACCCGTTGCCGACACCACCTCAGTCCACTCGGAAGTGACAGCAGTTCGGAAAGGAGATCCAGAAAAGGGGAAGGATACGTTTTTAGTAGAATGGGATGGGCCCACCGATCCAGATGTGAGTGTTGCTGTATGATGCTCGTACACACCGGCAACACCTGCTTACGCGGCTTTGTACCTTGTAGAATCCACAGAACTGGTCGAGTGCGAAGAAGACATAGGTCATGTTCCAGACGTGTCTCTTGACATTCACAATTTACGTCGGATCTGCCATTTACACTGCTGGGATCCCTTACATCTCTGAAGAATTCCACGTGAGCACTGTCGCCGCGACCGTTGGGCTCACCGTCTTCGTTGCTGGTTACGGACTTGGTCAGTATATCAGTCTTCTGTTTCGTCTAATTAATAGCTTATCAACAACCGTCACCAGGTCAAATGGTTTGGGCACCCTTGAGCGAAGTCCCACAGATCGGCCGCATGCCAATCTACATCCTCACACTTGCCGCATTCGTCCTATTGCAGATCCCAACCGCGCTGGCGACCAACTATGGCATGCTGATGGCCTTCCGGTTTCTCACGGGATTCTTCGGCTCTCCGATCCTCGCCACGGGCGGCGCTACCGTCGCGGACCTGTACTCCCCCAAGAAGCACGCGTATGGGATGACCGTCTGGGCGGTCTTCGCTTCATTGGGGCCGAGCCTGGGCCCGCTGCTCGGGAGCTTTTCGGCGCGGTTCGAGGGCTGGCGCTGGACGATCTGGGAGCTCATGTGGCTCTCC
>Ga0307510_10009398_pt1 | contig 11647 bp, 13 predicted proteins | sample 12_EM_MG_FD_207224 | JGI IMG/M metagenome (GOLD analysis project Ga0307510, IMG submission 207224) | Populus trichocarpa ectomycorrhiza microbial communities from riparian zone in the Pacific Northwest, United States - 12_EM | ecosystem: Host-associated > Plants > Roots > Unclassified | place... | reverse complement strand
ACACCATTAAAGTGACTGGTGTCGATATCAAACCCACATATAGTTCCGGTCGTCCCCAATTTGATGATCGCCCTGTGACAACTTCATTGGTCTCTCTCCGCAGTTCAACTACCAAACTCTTACCAGTCATGGTTGTTGTTGTGTCGACGGGTTTCCCAGCCATCATAGAGAGCGCCGTTCGGACCAAATTGCCCTTTCAGGCTCTTTGCTGGCTGTGTGTGAGAATGCGAGATCCGTGAGATGGGTACGATGCAGAATAGCACGTGAGTGTTACCTCTGCGAGTAAAAGATGGAACGCCTCTGCGAAAAATTCATCGGATATGGACAAGACTGCACCGCCCAGCGCGGCGCTGGACAACTCTGAAACGAAGAGTGACCATAGAAGGATAATTCGAGTCAAAATGATATACGCCACTTACCTATGTGAGTAGTGAACGGATTTTGTGAAGGAATATCAGACGGGAAACTCTCACACGAGGACATGTTTTGATCTCGGTCGCTGTTTGCAGACAGGCCTGGCCAGCTGGCACACGCACCCACCACACATCCACACACCGTGCGTGACCCAGCCCGGACTCACCCGTGCTGAAACCGCTTTAACTGCTCGGCAGACTCCGAGATCTCGTGCATCACGTGTGTTAGCAGAATCAAGCAAGTAATAATCACATGCAAGTCTCACCGTGACTACTTCTTGTACCTACATTCGTTGAATCGTAATTATCCCCTCCACCTTCACCATACACCACAAATCGCCACCGTTTTCACCACATATACTACCTTTGTTTTCTAATTGTAGCATACAATCACAACTCTCATGATTGATCATCTCGTTGGCTCTCCTAGTCCTTCCTGGAAGCGCACCCAAGTACTCTCCCGCGTTTCTCTCTGCCGCCCTCCACTAAGCACACATCCTTTGCCCCTAGGTGTTTCTCGTAATTCTCTTTTGGCTATGGAGGATCACGCGGGGTGACGCGCGTGGGCCTCGCATTCTCTGGATACGCGCCTTAAACAGGCAGCTCAGTTCGTTACCAAATCTCGACAGTAACATCGGCCCAATCTCTGAACTGTTTCCAGGGAATTTCACCCCATGGCAAATCATCGCCAGCACATTGACTGCAGTCTATTCCATGCGTAATGCAGACAAACTAGTAGGGCTTGGCGGTGAGTTCTGATGTAGTTCGAAATAGTACCCGCGACGCTTAAGTTGCTTGTACAGCACCCGAACCTCTTGCACGACTCGTGAGTTTCCTCCACCAACTAGTCAATTTGGTTGTAACCTCTTGTTGCAGTATGCTCCTTCGTACTATCGTGCAACTTGGATCAACACAGGTCTCGATGCAGGCTTCGCTACCGCCATGAACATCCGCCAGAAATGGCTACGAGACATCTGCTCCATCATATTTTCTGTGTATTATATTGTCTTTGCTAATGAAGCCGACGAGAAGGTAGGTTCATCATTACACATTTCTCAACTGCTGCTAGAAGTTACAATCTTAGCTGCGGAAATTTCGAGCGGCCCCAACTGTTGAAATGCTTCGCGTGACCTGGGAGAAAACAAGTAACCCCTTCGTATGAACTTCTTGCGTTGCTCGGCCAGCTGCGATTGTTAACTTATTCATTAGCTTCAATTTATTAGTCATAAGAAGCCTGTTGCGCTTCGTCATAAGATCCTCTTGCCACGCCCAGAGTCGTCTCCGTATACAAGACCCATTACCGTATATCTCTTCTATTCTCCACGTCCAGAGCACAACCAGTCCAAGGATCCCTTGATGGCTCTTTCCTCTGAACACAACCTGATCTTCGATGTCCCGGGTGGTGGGTTCATCTCGATGGGTCCCGAGCATCATGAAGAACGCCTCCGATCATGGGCAGTACAAACCGGCAGGCCCGTGATCTCGATCGAGTATGGTAAAGCCCCAGAATGCAAGTCATTATTTCCGCTTGGGTCTATCTACCACGCTTGCTGAACACACATTCCTCAGATCCGTACCCTTTTGCGGTCGATGAGATCTTTGACGCATACCGAATCATTGTAGAGTCTAAGGGTAAAGCTATTGGGATTGGTGGGGACATTAATATTGTTCTCTCGGGCGATTCTGCGTGCGTATCGATGTTTTCCGCTGGAATGCCCCTGCCTCACCTGCCGTTAGTGGAGGTTGCTTGGCCACCGGATGCATTGTGAAGATTCTTGAGCACAATCTCCTCCTGTCAGATCCAACTTTGCCGTACTCTGCACCAGTATCTCGTCCACCTAAACCGCTTCCCCTCCCTGTTGCAGTCTTACTTAGTTACCCAGCCTTGGACTTCAACTTCACCTCATGGATGACCCCGTCTCATCTGAAAGTTCTACGCGAGGAAACTGAGGCAGATGAACATCGACAGCATGCAAAGTCCCCATCATTGCTACGAAGACAGACGTCCAGCTTCTTCTACTCGTCGGATGATGACGGCTGTAACGAGGGTTGGGCAAAGGAACTTCGTGGTGCCAAGGATCACCTTTCCCATGTTAATCCATTGGCCATGGTAAATGAAGAGCGAAAAGCTAGTTCCCCGGTCCGCAAAAAGAGCTGGCGAGATGCTTTTGGCATCGGTATGACCTCAATAACAGGACCTTCAACGAGCTCGCCAATCAATAAGCGATCGAAGTCGCAGTTGTCGTATTCCCAGCTGCATGTTCAGGCGATTCAGCTCGGGGCAGGCAACCGTGGGTTCATCGATTCATCGAGCGAGGAGGATGACGATGAGGAAGAACACGAAGAACGCCGCCCGATTGAGGCTCGCATCCGATGGCAAGACTCGCTTGTTTCCAGCCCCATTACCCCATCTTTCGATCGCGCATTGACTCCTAATACCCGCGGCCCAACAGACGGCGTTGGAGAAATCTTGAATATGGAAGCGCAAACACAACTTGCGGCGGAGGTCCTCAGAGCGAACGTGGAAGTTGCCAAGAAGCGTAGACGCGCGGCATACGAGAGGAAACATGCGCCCATCGGAATGCGTCTGACTATGACCTCTCGGTCAGGTTACTTCCAAGACCGCATCATTTCACCAACCATGGTGAGTCTCCTTACGCTCCTCATGGTGAGAGCGACGTTGACTTTGGCTTTCTTAGATGCGTGCCATGGCCATCCTATACATTGGCCCTCATCTTAATCCTGATTTTGCGTCAGACTACCACATCTCGCCTATCCTGACTCCTTCGCAACTTCTCGCAAAGTTCCCACCTCTTCTACTTCAATGCGGCGAGAAGGATCCACTCGTCGATGACACGATCATCTTCGCGGGACGCATTCGGGAGGCTAAGCGACAGCGCCGTGAGGAAATTCGAATGGCCCTAGCGATTGGACGTGGTGACATGGACGATACCGAATTCCAAAAATTAGAGGATGAACTTGGCTATCTCGATGTCGAGAGTGACGAAGACTGGCTACAAATGCAGATCTTCTCAGGCTGGAGCCACGGATATCTCCAAATGCCGTCTTTGATGCCAGAGGCACAAGTCGCTATTGATGACCTTGCAGCCTGGATCCAAGGAGTATTCACCACTGTTTCGCCCACCGAGAGCCGCGTTCCATCCAACTTGTCTGTGCAAACGTCAGCGAGCGAGATCGAACCTCGCTCACCTTATCTCTCACACATCCTCCCGTGGGTATTCTCCAAGGGCGTTGCTGGATCTGCCGATGGTACCGCTGTCCGCGTATGTCCGGATGGCGACACTGCCCCCAGGGTGTGCATTTCGACCCCCGACGTTGATGGTGTTGCGTCCAGCGGATATACGCCAGATGCCGATTTCGAAGAGTCTGTCACGATCATTCCCAAAGTGCGCAGGGAATTCACAATGGGAGGTGACCCACAGAGGGGCGGTGAAGCCACAAGGCGAGAGAAGATTCGGAAAGGGGTCGCGGCTTATAATGGGACATCAGAACCCGAGGATAGGACAAGCAGTGACTCGATTCGGCGTGTGAAGATGGACGAGAAGGGACCGATAGTGGAAAGTGGGAGACTGGTCCGGTCGCCACCACGCACACCCAAGGGATTCGACGCCGTCGTTCGGGCCGGGACGCCTGGAAAAGCCGGTGTTGTCGGTGTTGGTGGACAAGTGATATCGGAGAGCGAGTTGATGCGGCGACGGCGGTTGATGGATTCTCACATCTTTGTAGAATGAGAGTGTGTATGATGTGTAGTGGTGATAATAGTGAAATTGGATCAGCCAAGGCTGTGTGTGTTAGTTGACGATCGGCGACACAGCCACCCTTTAAACCAACCGAGTAGACGAATCGAGTCGGTGCTTGTGTGCCGAAACCGGGAAATCGTCTCGCCGTCTCGCCCGACCGACCGCGACTGGACAAGGACAAGAGAAACGCTGCCTCACCCAAATCTGCTGTAAAACTCGCGGCGGCCTCAGCTGGTACATGTACATGTACAACTTTTAATTTCCCGTTTGCATAGCCTCTCACTCCTGTCATCCATGCACCCAGCTCCTCAACCCTTCCAGGCGCACTCCCCCCACGCCTTATGGGATACACCAGGCGCAAGCACCAGCGCCTCGCCACAGCTTACTCCTTCCCCTGGTTCTTCTCTTCCCTCTGACAACTCTTCCTCTCGTCCTTCTTCATCTCATTCCTCTACTATCCCCTCCACCATCCCCCAGCTGCCCGGCGCAAGCTCTCCTACCCCTTCCTCTCCTACCCTCTCCAACCCCGCTTCCAGCGAGCCCTCCCTCATCGCGTCTCAACAAGAGAACACGAATAACACTCGCGTCTCGGCAGCCCACCGTCTGAAACTAGACATGCCACCGACCGCTCATGTCCCACCTCGTGCATATCCATTTGGAGGGCTGGCCCCCGCGTCCAGTCACTATCCATTCAATGCCCCGCCTCTCCACATACCTCCCCTAGGCTCGCACCTATCGCAAACCAACCAACTACCGCCCCTCACACCGCTGCGATCGCCGCACCCTCACGCGGCCAACCCGCCCTACCCGGCCTCCCGGCGCGACGGCAAACGAAGTCCCACCGATCCGGAGGCGTACTACACGCCATCCCCGGCATCGTACTACAGCCACTCGCAGACCATACCTTCCTCTTCGCCCCCTCCGCTTTCCGCAGTGAGCACCGTCTCGAGCCCTACCACTTCCCCGGCGACACCGGGCGCGGTGTGCCGCCTTCCACCCATTTTCCAGGTCGAGCGACAGCAGGTCACGACTTCTGCCACCCAAGCCGCGAGCGCGAGTCGACGCCGGAACGAGGCCAATTTCCTGTGCCCCGTCCCAGGCTGTGGTAGCACGTTCACAAGACGGTTCAATCTGAGAGGTGCCTGGGAACCACGCTTTGTGCCCAACGAACTGTGACTGACGCCTGACCCGCATCAGGTCACCTGAGGTCGCATACGGAAGAGCGTCCGTACAAGTGCGAGTGGCCGGGGTGCAATAAGGGCTTTGCTCGGCAACACGATTGCAAGTACGTGACGGGCTCATCTTCTCTCTCTCTCTCTACCCGACCTTGGTAATTCTTACGAGAAACACCAGGCGACATCAGGCTTTACACTCCGCAAAGTCCCAAATTAATGCTTGTCAAGGGTGTGGGAAGACTTTCAGTCGCCTCGATGCATTGAACGTGAGTCGCATAGCCGTTGCTGTTCCTTTCCCCGTCTTGGCGTGCAATGCTTAATCCTGTCTGTCCGATTCGGGGTTCCTTAAGCGGCATCGTAAGTTCCCTTGTTCGGTTTAGTGCATCATGGACAAAGTACTGACACGCGCCTCCCTCGCGCAGTCCGTTCTGAAGGTGGTTCTGAATGCAGACATGCGTCTGCGTCCCCCAACAGCGCGCTGGAATCTGCCGCGGGGACAGAGACGAGAGCAATAAGCCCGGATGCAAAGATCGAGCGCTCGCCTACACCTACTCTCTCCGTCACACCAACAGATGAAACGAGATCGACCGACGGCGGTGCGGACTCTACCGATTAATATTTAACCCCCTGCCTTAGCTACCTACTATTGCTTTCTTATTCGTGGTTTCTCGTGTCCTAATCTTCTGGGGCTGTGGACCCGTATCGCCGCTGCCTTGCGGCCTCTCTAAGTATGTATTTATGTAAACGCTTTTTGTTATCGGTGGCCCAGCCATCTCGTATATTCATGTTTATTTAATCATCCCAGAGAACCACGCCTTCTTGTGTAGCTAAAACCTGATTAACTTTCCCCTATCTGTCAACCTCTAACCCCGCTCGTAACGTGCAAGCAAACCTTCTGGCGTTAAACTTGCTCACTCACTGATTTGGGACCGTGGCGGTGATCGTTGTTGGCCTGCAGCTCCAAGCGCGTCCTGGCCGTCACGGTGAGACTTGCGCCGTGGTACCAGGGATATATCTCATACTGGCTTCTTTCGGTTGAGTGTTGTATTGCGCAGCCTTGTATGCTGGTCTCTATGGTTTTCTCTCTCAGGGCGACAACAGCGGAGGGCCAAAAGGAAGCAACCCCTCGACTCGTGTGCTCAACGTGTGGGGGCAGAGTGCCATTCCGCCGCAGCTGATGCAGAACCCCACTCCCATCACTGGCTGCCTGGCACCAACCCGTTTGGTCCTACGATGGGGGCCACCTGTTGAGTGATTTCGTGAAGAGGTGCTACGACCACGCATCAAAAAGAGATAAACAAACGTCTCTAGGAGGTTGCTGTGTACGACCTCGAGCTCCACTTGAACGCGTCGTGTCGTAAGTGACATGACAACGACAATAATAGGACCTTTGACATAAAATAAATTCTTGTTGGTATCTACCGGCGCTCGCTCCAACGCACTTGCCCTTCCCCGGTCGATCGGAGATCCCCATAGAGAATAGAATCCTATCGCACATTCTCACGCACCGCACCCCCTACAGCACCCCCTTCTCTATTACCCACCCAAAAACGCCCCGACTTAAGATCTTTTGTGTGATAACGGCCACGCGCGCGCCACGCTCACTGCCAATTTTACTGTGTGCCCAAATTATGATCCGTGTGAATGATGGGCACCTTTTCCGAAGGGGCCCCGGTTTGCTTGTATGTAGAGCAGATGACCACCCCACCACGCGTGATCCACGCACAACCCACGTGGCCACGTGAACTGAACTGACTGACTTGTGTCTGTCCTGTGTGTGCCTCGGCACTGACACCCCTCCACCGCAGTCCCGTCAAGTGAGGTACCTAACTTGACTAAACCCTTCCCCCATTTTCTCGTCTTTTCACGTATTGTACCCACCTCACCCCGACCGCAGCTGATCCCTCTTTTTTTTTTTTGTCTCACTCTCTCTCTCTATTTTTTTTCCGCAATTAAACCTGTGCTAGTTTATCCCCCGCCAAGTCGGATTCATTTGTAAAAGTTTCAGGGTTAGGTACAGCAACAGCTTCGCGCAAGTTTTTGGTTTTGTCACGGTTCCTGCCACCGCCACCGCCAATTTAAAAGTAACCGCCCGCAACCGCAGCCGCAGCCGCAGCCGTACTGTAGCCGTAACCGGCGGCGGCGGTGGCGGCGTCGGCGTGGTGTGTTTCGGTTTCGTTTCGGTTTCGTGGCAGTTGGATGTCACGGTGCCCGGGCCAGTGCAAGTGTCGCCGTTTTTTCGGTGGATGACCAAAACTCAATTACTCGGTCCTTCTCCGATTCGGAAAAGCGATGGACCCGGAGAGGCGAAACGAGCGTTGTTTGGCTGGGGACTTTTTTGAGGGTTGGAAATTTTATCTTGCGAGTTGCTCGTGGTTGAAAAGTGGGCTAACCCTCTCGAACTACAGTACACATTCAGTTCGCGTCGCTCGCTGGCTGAGTCGCTGCACAGCAACCCCTCGGGTTCTACCGCACGGAATCTCAGACTCTGACAAGCCTGAGAGTGATATATCGTTCTTTGAATGCTTTCTCCTGTCTAGCTCACTCAACTCTGTTACACCTTTTTTCAGGTCTGAATTGAACATCAAGATTCGGGGTCACCTCGTCTGTACTGCGTTGTAACATATTCACGGACTGCCCTTTGACCAGAAACAATAAAGTGCCACGTTTTGGTCTATCCCCAATTTCGACGCGAACTGCACCGAGCTTCCGAGTCTTGGTAGAATATTTCTGGGTAACCATGAACGTTCGACCTTTCACTCGGCGTTACTTGTTCCCTGGTGAAGGGGCTTCATATCTCGTGCTCGCGCTCAAACAATGGCAGCCCAAGCACGAACCTAACGTTAGATAGTAGCGTCAAATACGTTGCATATCTTTATCCCTGCTAAAGATCGCATTTACAGCCCTCCAGTACTAGTACATTCGTGACGTGAATGGTAGGTTGGTGAGACATTCCGTACCGTACGAAATCGGAAATCGGCGTTGGACGAGAGGGATACAGGATACTGTATTCAGGCTCGGTGGTGCCAGGACTCGGATCAACACCGCCGTGTCCAAGTTGGTTTCTCCAGTAGTGTCAGGTTTTAATGGGGGCGTTCCTTTCTTTGGTCAAATGCGAGCCAAATGGTAACGCTTGTCATGCAGTCTTGAAGCGCATTCATGGTAACGGGTATGGTGAGTGCCTCTGTCCATCTTGGTCCTATCTGTGCGCTGTGCGTTGTCCGTTTCAATGGCCAGAAGGACTATTGACCTTCGTCTGCTTTTAATTAGGAACCAGGGGCAGGGCAATGTAGGTGTACAGTTCGACTGCTACGTACAATATATCCTCCATTGACGAGTCCGAGTGGACCGAGTCGCCCCAGTTACAAAGACCGGTTGCTTTGCACTGCATTCTATTCTCTCAAACTCCACAACTGCAGTCCAGCAAACCATGGTGACCATTGACCGATCCCGGGTCAACAGATCCGCCTGAAGTACAAAGCATCAGACCAGGGAACAATAGTAGTCATCTACGTTAGAAGATCAGGACAACCCTGACATACTGGCAACACCTTTTTCGAAGTTATTCATTTCATGGCAGTTCATGACGAGACGACCGTAAGCGCTCGGGAACATTGATTTTGGCGAATTTGAAGAGCATTGTATGAAGGAACCGGACCCGGCATTTTCTTCAAGTTTTCGCTGGGAGTGCGATACATTCATTTTCTTCTACTGAAATGGACGTACATTCACTTGCACGATGTCTGGAAATTATCACAGTTTCCCTCGCTAGCTCGGCTACTGTCAATGATGTGATAACTTTCATGGCAGTCCACCGTGTTGAGGTTCATGGTCTTCATCCAGGTCTATACCACTGAGGATCTTGATGATTACACCACTATGAAACCTCTCATTGTCTGGCTAACCCCTCTTTTTCTAGGCTCGCAAGTAGGTGGCTGCTTGTGGCGGTGGTACATTACACAAAGCTTTGGAGTAGTTGCAGTCAGTTAGATGAACATATTAAAACTATCACTAGTTTGTGCTTACAATAATGTCCCTTCTGTCCGAGTTTCCGGCATCTCAAGCTTCTCAAGGCTCAAGTAGACAGAGCATGCACAAGCGCGGAGATGTATCGGGTTAATCCCGTTAAATCGCAAAATGGAATTTTCCATTCCACTGTCAATTCGCGTTGACACCCTGAGTGCTGGAAATCAACCGCCCGCAATAATTTCGGATTGGCTTATCTGTTACACAAGATTCCACGGCGGAGGGGTGTGTTTGACGTGTCTTAGCCTGCGTGAATCCAATGGGTGCTCGTCAGCAAGCAACTCACCAACCACAACTAATATGTCGTCTTCTCTGGATCGAGACCAGTGCCTCATTCTCGTCACTGATAAGGACGATCTCACAAGCAGATCTTAACCACGGAGGGTTTACGTAGACTTCCAGGTGATGCGGGTAAGCTTCGAGAGTTAGGGAAGCTTCCTGAAGCATTCTTCTGCAGCTTTTGACGCCGCGGTTTCAATCCTCAGTTTAGTTACCACTAGTCGTAATAGAAGAAAGCCGTGGGGCTATCATACGGTTGGAGGCGTGATCGTAAAGCATGTTTCACCGCGAGCTCAGTGAAGGGAGTGGGGGCACTAGGTAGTCTTGTACAGATAGCGAGGTGTTGGATGAATGATACCAATAGCATTGTGGCACTATTGGTTCACCCATTAAGTTCGGTCCTGACAACGTACAATATTTGAAGGATCCACGGGCCGTTAGTCGGCAAAATAGAATTCCGAGGTAGGCCCCGCGGCGACAAATGGTGCCGTTGCCACATGCGCGGCTTTTGCGGGGTTTTGTTGACGCGTTCTCGAGAATCTTGTCCTTCTGCATGCTTGTCTTTTTGCCAGAGGGCCACTTGCGAGCGGCAATAAATGCGCCCCAGCATCTTAACAAGGATGACCTGGCAAGTTGATCACGTTGAGAACACACCCGAGCAACCCGAAAGTATCGAGAGTTTCTTCTCGGAGTTTTTGCGTTTCGTTTGCATACATGGTCGCCCGACATGAACTGAAAGTAAAATCCTCCCTACCTCCTTCCCTACGTATGTTCTACCGGCACCACCCTTTGCGGCCCCCTGGTCGCATTGTCGAGTACGCCACCTTTTTTCTATCCCCCCTCCCCTGTGGCAGCGGGCTTCGTCCCGCACCCTCCTTTGCTCGGGGCGCCATCTTGGCCTCTACCTTATAATTTCCCTTTACCCTCACCCCGATCACTTTATCGCCTGTTTCGTTCTGTTGCATGATGGGCAGCTGGTGGAGAGTGGTTGGCGTCGTGGCAGGGCGGGCACGGAGGCCTGGTTTGCGCCACGCGTCGGGTTACCATGTTGGGCCCCTTCGTGTCTTCTTACCTAATTGGGCTGTCGCGCCCCTTCTTTTCAAACTTTCCAAACATACCTACTTACCTCTCTCCTCGGACATCGTTTCCCTTGTCTCTGACTATGTTGACTATTCCTCTGACCTCTTTGCAGAGTTCCACTGGTTTTCGGTCAAATGGGCTCACATTCCAGGCTGCGACATGCTGTGTTGCTTAGGGGAGGTCGCCTCGTCCGCCCCCCCCCCCACTCTATCCCCCCCCATCTCTCGCAAGGACGCTGCCTTCGAGAGCTGGCGGCTCGACTATCACCACTTGCCACTTGCCACGGGCTATCCACTTCGCCAATGTCTCCTTTGGTGAACCCAACGGCAACCGCCTCCCGCCTTACACCTCAGGCCTGCTCAGGTCCCTCAACCGTCGGTACTGGTCCGCTGGTATCCAACTGACCACACGTCACTGCTTTGATGCTGACTACTCCTTCAAATTCCGCCCCTCCAAAGGCGATGAAACCCTCTGTCCGTGTAGCTACGATGCAGCAGACTCCCTCTGGTGCTTTAGCAAGGAGAACCCCCTTACCCGCCACCCTACCCCTGAACCCCTTACCTCCCACACGGTTGCCCACGTCCTGACGGACTGCACTCTGACGGCGGACCTCCGTTCCTCCATCCTCCAAAACCGTAGCCTCAACCACATATTCAGCACTGAGGCTGGCGGCTACGCCCTTTGCTGCTTCCTTCACCTCTCACAGCGTCTCCTTCGCCCCCTGGAGCTAGTGTTGCGATGGCTCGAGCCACATGTTTTGAGAAACATGCGATAACTTGATGAATAAAATAGATACAAATATGAAAGTATTTATGTGAATGGATTGGATCAAAAGCCATGGGGCCACTTAAGACGGCTCGGCGATCTGAGGAGCCGTTCAAGCATGATTTAATTTTGGCTAAATTCATCTTTT
>Ga0307510_10009397_pt1 | contig 11647 bp, 14 predicted proteins | sample 12_EM_MG_FD_207224 | JGI IMG/M metagenome (GOLD analysis project Ga0307510, IMG submission 207224) | Populus trichocarpa ectomycorrhiza microbial communities from riparian zone in the Pacific Northwest, United States - 12_EM | ecosystem: Host-associated > Plants > Roots > Unclassified | place... | reverse complement strand
CAGGGCTAATATATTTACCGCCCTTGCACTTTGCTAGGCAATCACAGAGCATCTTCTTTGCTGTTGACATTATTGCATATATTTGCACGGTCCTATGCTACGGAATACCTGGGAGAAGTGGAAAGATTGTTAAAACAAAAGGCAAGCGACGACAAAAAGTGGACTTACAAAAATCGCGTCTACTACAAGCTGTGAATCTGGCCAAACCAGATCGCATCGTGCCACAGAGACCCAACGCATGGACATATGCGCCGGAAACGGGGTCGGACTTCATCGATAAGGCCGGGATTTGATCTGGTGTAATGCGATTCGATTTCGTTCGGAAATGGTCAAATGAGATCAATCAATTGGGAAAATGTTCGATATTATTTAATCTCATTCGATATTATTTGACCTTGTGATACGCATTTCTTGCTGGGCAGCATGGATTAAGAAACCAAGTCATCACTTACATGGCTTGTCCCTCATCTCTTTGATAACAGTGCCAGCTGCCATTCCATTCCATGACACCAGTAGCACTGACCTGCGACTTGAAGACTCAAAAATCGTAATTGCTGGACCAGTCCCAGACCCTCTGCTTGTCATTGTTTGCATTGTAATCGGTTGAGTTGCCAGCTTACTAATCATGTTTGTTGACTGTCACCTGACTTGTGTCGGGAATGCACTATGTGGACGTAGTGGGACATGACGATGACAGGGGTTTGAAGGTAACTGATCCACAAAGGTCAATGACATCGAACTTGAAGGAGAGGGAGCTTAGATCTTGAAGAGGGAAAGGGGAAAAGGATAAACAGTGATTATAGTCTTGTAATCACTTAATGGCAGTTATTATGTAAGGGGTGACAAGAGAACAGTCTGAGGACTGTTCATATAAATTCGCAGGTCTTATATACTAATACAGGGTGGTCTGTGCGTAGTTAAGAGTAGGCATAATATCGAGAGACGGGTGGACATGTGCCCCTTTAGGGCAGGTAGTAATACAAGAGATGGGTGAGACTTGAGCTAAGAATAGACACAAACTAATAATAGATGAACTGCGGACTGTGCTGCAGTTCCGCAGTAAGTCTTGTGACTTCATTGATTCTCAATCAACCATTGATCGTTCCCATGGTCTTCCATGTGTTGATCAACAGACAAGACGCATGTAGAAAGCACGCACAATCAGGTGATTGTGTAGATGACCAATCCCTTGGTAGGTCATATGTTAGGTTCCCATGGTCACGTGCTGGTAGGTCACGTGTTTGGTCACGTGCTTGCTTGAGGGCTTGTAGGTCATGTGATGAGTCACGTGCTAGGTCATGTGGTGGGGATTTCCCAGGGTCATGTGGTCGAAGTTTTGTGTTGGTTGTTGGTTGTTGACCAGACTTTGTTGCGGGCTTGGAAGGATGTCGGATAGCCATTTGGCTATAGCTTGGTTTAGGGGTGGTTTTTGTGGGACTTGTGGGGGTTTGGGCAAGGTTTCTAGATGGCATGGACTTTGTCCACAACAACCTGTGACTTGTCAAAAAAATTCTCTTCATCTTTTTGCCCTCCCCACTCCTCACTCCCCACTTGCCACATCCCTGCCCACCAAAAACACTGTCTCCCCCTTTCCTTCTTGTCTCTGTCAGTTCCTGTCTTTCCATGTCCTGACAAGTCCCTCCCTCTTCAATCCCTACTAGTAACTCGTGAGTGTCCCTCATGTTACTCTTTCCATTTTTTTTTAGAATCAATTTATGTGTGCACTTTCTTTCTGTGTCATGGTGCGTCCCTCCCTCTGCAATCTCCTGGTGGTGAGCCCCTCACTATGTTGCATTCTTTCTGTGTCCTGCCATATCCCTCTGCAGCCTCCAGTGGGTGAGCACCCTCTACTCTGCCTCTTTTGTTCTATTCCTGATGTGGCCTTCCCTCCATGGCCCCCAGAGGGTGAGTGCCCCTTACTCCACCGCTTTCTTTCTGTCTTCTCACTTGCCACTCTCCCTGCGGTCCCTGGCTTGTGTCCCTTGCTTGATGGCTTTCTTCCTGTGCCCTGACAAGTCCTTCCCTCCACAGTCCCCAGAGTGTTACGATCCTGAACCCCACCTTTTATTTTCCACCATTTCCGCCCATTTATTCTGCACTCTTGGTCACTCATTCCCCACTCATTCCCTCACACGCCGCTCAGACCATCACCAAATCACCTGACAAGTCACCTGATGGATCATCTGACCATTCCGCAGTCAGATATCACATGCCATCACTCCGCAGTATTACCATCTAACCCTTTATGGGTTGCCAGCTCATGATGTGCTATTCTTAGACTGCCAGCTCATGATGGAGCTATACTTAGAACTGCCAGCTCATGATGAACCTTACTATACGTGACTCTATTATTCTGTGACCCCTGTGACCTGTTACTTCATACTTGTATATAAGTGCCCATACTTTTAGCAGTTAGGCCCTAAGCCTAACTTGGTTTTCAATCCAAGACTTGTAGCTTCCACCCAGGACTCTCAGAGTCAAACAGCCCGAATCTTTAGTCGCTTCAAAAACCCCTTTGAAGCTCTACCCCTCTCTACTTCTATCAGAACACTCAGGAGTCGCCCTTATCATCAGGGACTTACTTGTTATACTGTGTAGCCAAACCGATACCGTGCTACTCATGTGATCATTACCTCAGGAGGACAACCCACTGAGCAATCCCAGTTGTTGCCAAACCAAACCACACACGTTGTGTCTTTAAGGCCCTTGGACCTTAACACAAGTTAGGCTTTCCTACAAGCTCTTGAAACACAGAGCTGTTATCATTGTGGCGACCACCCAGTCATATACACTCAGCAAAGAGATTATCACAGTCTTCAGGAGACAACAGGACGATCTCCCAGAACATGTTAAAAACAACATATACTTTGAAAATCAAGGACTAGGAAATCCTGATACTGGATACTACCTTGACACTCCACAGAAAACACACGAACCTATCGAATTCATCAAAGCCAACGACACCTACTACTGGGTCAGACTCCACTGGAGACATAATGAGTGGCAAACCAACCAAAGCGGCATATACAATGGCTCAGACGTTGGCTGGTGGATCATATCAGACCCTCAGCACCCCAATCACATCTTTTACAAACAAGAGGCCAACATCCCTCTTACTATCACAGCAGTTACCACAGCACTTCAGCAGCTTCCTATCTGCCCCAACACCCCAGATCATCCAACCACAATGGAAGGACAACAGGAAGAAATTAATGTCGCTACTGGGCAAACCCAAGGAGACGCGCAGAGGATCAATGTCATCACTAATCCCTCTAATGGCACTCTTAAAGGAAATCCTCCATTTATATTTGATGGAGACAGAAACAAGACCACCAAGTTCATACTCAATTGGGACCTATGGCACGCAGTGAACCAAAACAATGACACTATGAAGAAACCCTTCAACTGAATCGTCACCCTGCTCAGCTACATGGATGGCACTCATGTGGATGCTTGGAAAGGAGAGCAACTCCTAAAACCCCAACAAGCAGCAGACGACAGAGCCCAAGAAACAGATGAAGATCTCTGGACCAACTTTATGGAAAGATTCAAGAACACCTTTGTTAATCAGAACCGCCGATCCGAGGCTTACCAGGAGTTATGCAAACTCAAGCAAGGGGACAGTCTTGACAACTTCTTCGCCAAGTTCAAACAACTCGCTCATGAAGCAGATGTTACCCTAGACAACAAGGGAACTATTGAAACCCTCAAACATGCTATGACTCAAGGACTCACTAGCGCCATCATCAATTCCCCCACCTATGATCCAACCGCCAAAAACCCTTGGACTTTCAAAGAATGGGAAGAACAGGCCTGCAAATCCCATCTCAAATGGAAGGCGGCAGCCAAGTTCACCCAGAGACGTCAGGGACTCTTCCAAGCTTTCAAACTCTCCCCCAGGCAAAACAACAACCAAGGAAGAAGCAGCAATTGGAAGAACAACAACTATGGAAAGCGTACCACCTCTCAAGGAGGATATTGTATGGATGTTGATGTCACGGAAGTCAATGCCACTACCAGCAGAGGACCCCAACACTCCGAAGCAAAGAAAGCAGAACTCATGAGAAGCAACTCCTGCTTCTACTGCGAAATCAAAGGACACCAAGCCAAGGATTGTTGCAAGAAACAAGCCAACCGCAATAACTTCAGCAGTCACCCCAATAATCCCAAGGAACCTGCCAGGGTTCATGCTGCACCCATTATGCCAGACATCCAAAACTTAGACAGTCTTGCTGAATACTTGAAGGACAACATGGACTCTTTCAACGAAGATACTAAGCTGGACTTCATCGGAAAACTTATGCCAAAGGATTTTACTGAAGCCCGAAACTAGCTGCCTTAGTTAGGGCTTTCTGACTTGATAGTGTGTTTGTAAATAAATCAAATTCAATACAACTTAAAGTTCCAATCACACACTATCGAGGGACGGCAGAAGAAACAATCTTACTTGACACTGGAGCGACAGAAAATTTTATCAATCAAACAACCATCAATAAACTTCGCTTAGGAACCAAAAGACTCCCTTACTCACGGGCAGTATACAATGTCAACGGAACTATGAACTGAGCTGGAACTATCACTAGGGCATGCGACCTACTTATTACTCAGGGTAACAAAAAGGAACGAACTAGATTCTATGTCACAAATCTAGGTCGTGACTGAATGCTCTTTGGCTACCCCTGGTTCAAGAAATTCAATCTGGATATCAACTGGGAGAAAAGCAAACTCAAGGGACCAAAAATCCAAATCAAAACCCTACTCCATGGTACCCTTCAACAAGCAAAAACATGGCTCAAACAAAAGAACCAAGAAAACGAAGACCTTATCCTTGAAGCACAGACGTGCGCTCTATGGTTGGGAGTCACTCCTTCAGAAATGAGGGAAGGCCTGGTAGAGATTAACTGCACCCACACAGCAGTTGAAATGGCCCATAAGTACATATCGGAACATGGGAAGGAGGAAGTCACCCTCCCGAAAGAATTCAAACATCATACAGCACTATTTTCAGATGAAGAGGCAAACAAGTTCCCACCAGCTTGCGGAGATGGAGACCACAAAATTGTACTCATGGACACTGCCCCTACCCGTTTCAACTGCAAAGTTTACCTGCTCTCAAGAGATGAGCAGGAAGCAGAGAACAAATTCATCAACGAAAATCTGGAAAAAGGCTACATCGCACCCTTGGACTCCCCATATGGCTTCTCTACCTTCATGGTCCCTAAGAAGGACTTGAAGGAAAAGAGATATATCATTGACTATTGCCCCCTCAATGCAGTCACCCAGAAGGACGTTACCCCACTCCCCAATCTCAAACAGTGTATCGAAAACTTGCAAGGAATGGAACTATTCAGCAAGTTTGACATCCGCTGGGGTTACAATAACATCTGCATATGGGAAGGTGATCAATGGAAGGCCACATTCAAAACATGTCGGGGACTATTTGAACCCAAAGTCATGTTCTTTGGGATGAGTAACTCACCAGCCAGCTTCCAACAGTTCATGAATGGTATCCTCGAAGAGCTATATGAACACTTCGAGAAGAAAGGCATACTCAAAATACAGCACATCCTCCAGAACTACATGGACGACTGTGGTATAGGCACCCTTCTCAAAGACTTCAAACTTCATGTCAAGATCATTTACTTCCTATTCAACCTACTTGCACATCATGGCCTACACCTCAAACTGTCAAAATCTGTCTTCATGCAGCCACAAATGGACTTCTTAGGCGTCTGGATCTCTAAGGAAGGAGCCACTGTCGACCCAGCCAAAGTTGCCAGACTCAGAGACTATCCACAAGAACTCAAAGACAAACGACAAGTATGTGGATTCCTAGGAGTCGCTGGCTACCACCAGATGTTCTGCCCCAACTTCTCCATCATCACCACACCTCTCACAGCACTTACCGGAAAGGATGTACCCTTTGAATGGGGGCCTAAACAAATAGAAGCCCAAGACAAATTAATCACCCTAATCACCAGTGCACCCATCCTAGCCAGGCCTGACCCAGACAAACAATTCAAACTTGAGACCGATGCCTCACAAGTTGGTACGGGAGCAATACTTTACCAACAAGATCCCCCCATTACCAAACCAGACAGCACTCAGAAACCAGGACCACGATGACCGGTGGGATTCCACTCCCAAAAATTCACCCAAACTGAGCAAAATTACCCCATCTATGACTGCGAATTCCTTGGAGTCATGAGAGGACTTCGCTGCTGGTCCCACTTGCTCAAAGGAACAACCATCCCTGTCCTGGTATATACTGACCACGCAAACCTTAGGTACTACAGAGAGCCCTGCAAAATTGGGCCATGCATTGCTGGTTACTTACCAGAATGCGAGCAATATAATATTCTACTGGAGTACAAACCTGGGGCTACCAACCAAGCTGACACACTATCTAGGTAACCCGATTATGAAGGACCAAATGAAATCAACAAGGACGTGACTGTATGGCTGGATCAATATTTCTGCAACCAACACACCTCAATCCGCATATTCGACATGGACAGCATAGGAGACAATCTGGACTCAAGAGTCAAATTAGCACAATATCAAAACCAAAAGATACTCAAACAATGGGCACCAACTCACAACTTATCCTTACTGGACTGGACAGCACTCACTGGTACCATGGAATGGCACTTGTTGTTGTGGCAGACAATGACCTTAGGAGGGGAGTAACATCCCTTTTTCATGACCACAAAACCGCTGGACATGCCAGAATTTCCAAAACCCTCCAACTTATCGCACCCTACTACTGGTGGCCCGGAATGAAAATCTTTGTAACTGAATACATCAAAGGCTGTGCTACTTGCCAAATGACTAAAGTCAACACTCATCCCGCCCATCCCCCTATGTTCCCTATCACCCCAGCTGAAAACGCTTGACCTTTTGAGACTGTCGCCATGGACTTCATCACCAAGTTACCTCTATCAGGAGGATATGACACCATCCTCACAATCACCAACACAGATTGCTCAAAAGCATCTGTCTTTATCCCCTGTAATGAAGCAATCAACTCAGAAGGAGTCGCTCTACTCTACCTGAACAACATTATCCCACACTATGGCATACCTTACAAGATAATCGTCGTAATCAACAAGGTTGAAATGGGTAGCAGCAAGCAAGTGCAAGTGAAGGGAGCATGAGTGAGAAGTAGCCTATGCAGACATGGGACTCAGTTTGGCATGGAATGACCACAACTGAGTATATTTACCTATGCAGACACGGGACTGCATACTGTAAGTACCAGGGATTAATACAGGAGTGAAGTAAAGAAAGCTCACCTCAGTTTGGCACAGAATGACCACAACTGAGGGAGAAACACAAGAGTAACTATGAAGGTATTAAAGAGGAACTGAGGACTTGTAAATCTAGGGTATTTGACGGATGCAAAATTCGGGGTAGGTACTAAAATCGACCATACTTGCTGTCCATGTCATTTACTAGCGCATTTCGCGCTCTACTCTATGTGGTGGCCATGTGGCCTGACCGCTGCTTCCATGACAATAATCTCAGACTGTGATGTCTGCTTTGTATCCAAGTTCTCAACAGAACTATGCCGCATCCTGAATATTCACCAAAACATCAGCACAGCTTATCACCCTCAAACAGATGGAGCCAGCGAATGCACTAACCAAACCCTTGAACAGTACCTACAGGTATTCTGTGGCACTCAGCAGAACAACTGGCACACTTGGTTACCTCTCGCTCAGTATACCAAGAACTCCTGGCCCTCCGCTATGACAAAGAAAACCCCATTTGACCTACTCATTGGCTACACACCACAAGTACATCAGCCAACCAGGAAGACAGACATCCCATCCCTTGAACAATGACTCTCATCCATCAATGAAGCCAGGAAAGCTGCCCAAGAGGCACAACGTAAAGCGCAAGAATCCTGGATCAAAGAATGACCACACCATTCACCATTCCCTGTCAAATCCAAAGTCTGGTTAGAAGGAACAAACCTACAACTCCCAAGTAATATCACACCCAAGTTATCACCAAGGAGATACAGACCTTTCGAGGTAGTCTCCCAAATATCCAAAGTTGCATACAAAATCAAGTTACCCCCTAACTGGAAGATTCATGACGTCTTCCATGCATCTCTACTTACACCATACAAAGAAACTGATCAACACGGCCCCAACTTCTTAGAACCGCCACCTGACATCCTAGAAGGTGAACCGGAATGGGAAGTCAAGCAGATACTCAAAGAATGACTATTCGGTCGATGGAAGAAGAAGCAATACCTTGTACGCTGGAAAGGATACTCGCCAGCTCATGATTCCTGGGTTAACTCTGAGGATCTCCATGCCTCAGACTTACTAGTGGACTTTGAAAGTCAACCAAGCAGTATAAGAACCCTTGGAATCTTAGACGACACTCCCTATCCCCAACACCCATGTCTTCCATTAACCATGAAACCCCCAGCACAGGCTTCACTACCTCTACCATCTTCACCCTGGGCACCGATAATGGCATCATCCTCATCTGCATGCACACTGACAACAATCAACTCCACTTCTTCGGTACCTTCGTCCAACAAGGACACTTCGACATCCAATTCCACTGGACCACCTGGTGACCAAGAGAAACCCTTGACGCCATTGACATCAACCATGAAGCAGTTGTGGTCCCAGTTGATAACAAAGAGCCTATCCTCAGGATCCCCATCGAATATGAAAGATTTCCATTTGCTCCCCATCCCCCTCAGTATCATCCCCGAAACCCCACACACCACATCATCCCCACTAGCACTACTAGCGAGAGCAGCAGCAACACAACAGAAGCTCCCCCTGATACCCCAGAAGAGACACCACTCCATATCACCAATCCCGACCCTTCTACCCCAACAGAAGAACCAGAAGACGATAACCAGTCCGAACAATACACCGATACCAGACTCCTCCCCCCAGACCACCTCCTCCACATCGCTCAAGAAGAAACGTGAGCAATGCATTAAAGATATGGTCTGACTTAGTGACAAGTGGACTCTCCTTAATAATCGGTTCAAGAATACCTCTGTTGCCAGGATGTTCAGAAAGAAGGACAGCAACACCACCCTCTATCTCTACCACTTCCACTGATGACTCTACGACATGGTTACAAAAGAAATCCTCTTAGCCATTGCAAAAGAAAGAAACCTCCGACAAAGGACCATCCTCCCCTTTGGAACACTCTCCCCTCATTATCATACATTAAAGGATCAAACCTTTCTTAATGGACTTCAAGCACTCCTCAGAGGTTGTAAAAGAGTTATGAGAAGCAAGTCACCATCACCAATATTCACATCCAGTCCAGGTCCTTCAGGAGGAACAGGAGAATCAACCATCATCCCAAAACCACTGTTACCCCAAATCGTACCAGCACCACTCGACTTACCACCCCTTGTGGATCTATCACCATTTGCCCCATTGCCCATTCCCCCTAGTCCACCATCTGTGGAGCCACCTCAAGTTATATCACCATCACTTCCCCTAGTTCCCTGGGGATCACATCGACAAGAATATTCATCAATGGAACAGTATGTACCACCAGTTCCAATGGATGAAACACCTGATCCAGTCAACGTACCCTTACCCCCATCTGTACCAATGCCAGTACCAGTTACCCAACAAAACATACTGTCACCACCAGTCAAAAGGACCGCACCCTCTTCACTTGACCTCATTCCCCTCCCAGTTGTGGGAAAATGAAAGGAGTTCTCACCTGAAACAGAACCTTCACCCCCAGTAGCATCATCATCTTGACCACCACGAATTCCACCCATTCGGACCACTCCTTTACCCAAAAATCCCCTCACAGAGGACGAACTGTCGGTCAACAGGGAAGGACCACCTAGTTGGTCAAGCGCACAACCCTTACCCATTACTGGGAAACGACAAGAATCACCATGACATGTTGCAATGCTGCTCAAACATGAGCGAAGTGATCCAGAAACGGAACGATCAATGAGTCCTGAAGAACAGCCTACCCCTCCCAATTCCCCTAAATCCACCGCTGCATTGACACCCTCTAGTTTCGGACTTACTGGACTTTATGAAACTCCAGTCCAAACAATTATTGAAGTCAAGGACAAACTAATGGAAGAAGGAGAAATACCTGACTCCAATTCATCAATGGAGGAAGGACAATATGAGGATACAAGGCAATCAACCCTGGATAGTATGGACATTGGAATACCTTGTGTACCCTCTGACTGGTTGCAACCCTCTTCACCCTAGGTCATGTGGTAATGACCACTCTAGGAAGGGCGTCATGTTACAATCCTGAACCCCACCTTTTATTTTCCACCATTTCCACCCATTTATTCTGTGCTCTTGGTCACTCATTCCCCACTCATTCCCTCACATGCCGCTCAGACCATCACCAAATCACCTGACAAGTCACCTGATGGATCACCTGACCATTCCACAGTCAGATATCACATGCCATCACTCCGCAGTATTACCATCTAACCCTTTATGGGTTGCCAGCTCATGATGTGCTATTCTTAGACTGCCAGCTCATGATGGAGCTATACTTAGAACTGCCAGCTCATGATGAACCTTACTATACATGACTCTATTATTCTGTGACCCCTGTGACCTGTTACTTCATACTTGTATATAAGCGCCCATACTTTTAGCAGTTAGGCCCTAAGCCTAACTTGGTTTTCAATCCAAGACTTGTAGCTTCCACCCAGGACTCTCAGAGTCAAACAGCCTGAATCTTTAGTTGCTTCAAAAACCCCTTTGAAGCTCTACCCCTCTCTACTTCTATCAGAACACTCAGGAGTCGCCCTTATCATTGGGGACTTACTTGTTATACTGTGTAGCCAAACCAATACCGCGCTACTCATGTGATCATTACCTCAGGAGGACAACCCACTGAGCAATCCCAGTTGTCGCCAAACCAAACCACGCACATCACATCTTTAAGGCCCTTGGACCTTAACACAGAGGGTGAGTGCCCTTCATGCTGTCCCTTTTTTCCATGTCTTGACAAGTCCCTTCCTCTATAGTCCCCAAATCATTGAGTACTCACTCACCCTCTTGCAGTGGTATGTTGATTCCATACCTGTCCTTACCTTTTGATGGCTGACACCACCATCAACAGCCGCTGCGCCCCTGCTTGCCTTGCACACTACCTCCTTCGATTTCTGCAAATGGCCCTCAATGCTTCCATTGTGCTTTCATGCTTGATCCCTGCCCCATATACCAGTTTTCAAATTATCTTGTCCCTTGTGTAGTGTAGCATTCATGTAGCATTCTGGTAGTCAGGTCAACTAGTTACATCAATAATATCATATGATTTATTGTTGCAAAATATGTGTGAACACTTTAAGAATTATAAGAATTATCCAACAATATCGCATGAGAGATCGCACGGAAATACAATAATTTAACAATAATGTGAGCTAGAATACTGGGGGCAAGCTAGCGAGCAATAATATAAGTTACTTGCAAAATACTGTTAATTATCGCTAACAAACCCGAATTATTGTGGGGGTGGTTTCCTGATGTATACAGTCGAAGCCCTCTTAACCCATACCCCTCTGTGCCGACTCTGAGTTATGGGTTTTGAGAGAGTATGGGCTTTCAGGAAGTGACTAAAAATAGACAAAAAAAATCAAGTATGAATTCGAAAAAGT
>Ga0307510_10009396_pt1 | contig 11647 bp, 14 predicted proteins | sample 12_EM_MG_FD_207224 | JGI IMG/M metagenome (GOLD analysis project Ga0307510, IMG submission 207224) | Populus trichocarpa ectomycorrhiza microbial communities from riparian zone in the Pacific Northwest, United States - 12_EM | ecosystem: Host-associated > Plants > Roots > Unclassified | place... | reverse complement strand
ATAGCAGACTCTAGGTGCTTGACTTAGAGCGCAAGGGAATTGCTTAGAGGGATGGGAACGGGAGTGAACGCTCTAAGGAGCTTTAGGTCCTGGGATTACTGCAGAGACCAAGTCTGGAGAGTTGGGGGCTCTTCAGAAGGTCTTATATACATGAGCTACCTAGTCATCTATCTAACGAGTCAAGGAATGCGCAGCAAGCCTTGGTAATGGATGAGTAAGTAGTTACTAAGGTAAACTATCATATGCAAAAGAGATTACAGTCCGCAGTGGAGAACTGCTTCACGCGTTAGAGATATACCGAGAGGTATGACTCTGAATGAGTCGAAGTGACTTGTACAGTATGGCTGATGTAATGCGTGGGAGTAGTGGTCGGAATAGGAAGGTACTGTGGCTGTAATGTAAGTAGTATGCGTTAAGTGATAACTGCTATGTATCTAGATAACGGGTAAGTCCGAGAATGTGGGAAAACGGTAACGCGGACCGGGTATCGTACTAATAAGGAAGGAGAGCTGATATAAGCGAATGCGCGTCGTTAAGTGGTACTTAACTGCGTAAATGCTTGATAAATCGAAGGAGCTGTAACAGTTGACAAGGGTGATGCCAGTGCTAGTGGACAAGGTGGAGTATTGTGGGGACTGTGGAATGTACTGGTCGTAGGGGCCAGGGCCGGTGGGTTCGAGGAAGGGGAAGCCAGGGATGGTGAACTCGAAGGGGAGTTCAGGACTGGTGGCAATGGTAGGCGACCAGGGGACAACGGGGGACGATGTGGAACCGGGGGGGTACTGGAGATGGGGGCTTCCGGGACTTGGGTAATTCCAAGTGTTGTGGGGACTGTTGACGACGTTGTTGACGACCTCAAGGGTGGCGGCAGAGTTCTCCTGGTAGACAGCGTTCAAGTCAGACCAAGAGGCGACAGAGAGGGAAGGTGAGGACACTTCCAAACAGTCAGCTTCAACTTTAAGAGACTGTTCTAATGTCGGGAACTCACTACTTTATGGGTAGCGAGACTCGATGACAGCGCGGAGTTGAAGGTGACTAATCCAAAGGAGCAGCAGAGAGACGTTAAGGAGGAAGAGGCAGAAGGCAAGGAGAGGCGGGACGGAGTAGACTGTTGGGGACGACGAGCGAAGTGCTGCTGGCGATGAGGGAGCTTTGAAAGGCTCCAGTGTGGGGATTGACAAGAGAACAGTCTAAGGACTGTTCACCTAAATTCGTAGGTCTTATATACTAATACAGGGTGGTCTGTGTGCAGTTTAGGGTAGGTACAATTACAGGTAACGGGGGACTGCGCAGTTGATGCGCAGTAACTGCGGATTACATTATACATCTCGATTAGGGTCTAGCCCTAATGAGTTGCGTCTTCATTGATTGAGTCGCGTTGTGTGTTCGTTGATTGTTTAGTGGACGCGTCTTGTTGATCGTTCCCACGATCTGCCATGTGTTGATCAATGGGTTAGACGCGCATCCAAAGCGCGTCTGGTCAGGTGACATTGTTGATGACCATTTCCTTGATAGGTCATATGTTATCTTCCCAGGGTCATGGGGTTGTAGGTTCCCAGGGTCACATGCTGATGAGTCACGTGATGTATGAGTGGCGAAGGGGTCAGGTGATGAGTCATGTGTAGGGTCATGTGATATGTTCCCATGGTCACGTGGTGCTGAAGTTACGGGTTTGTAGCTGAGACTGGGGGGCGCAAGTACCGCTTGTGACAGATGCTCGCTTCTTGGCCTATCGAACAGCAATCAATGATGGACTTGCAAAGCTCAGCAAGTACTATTCACGGTTCGACAAAAAGGCTGCCTATGTCATTGTGCTTGGTACGTCTTTCTTCATGCTCTGAGCTTCTTAAACACCTTCCACTTACTGACTTCCATAGCGCTGCACCCATACTTTAAACTCGCCTACATCGAGATTGCATGGGGTGGACCAGTGGAACAAGAAGCCGAACGCAACGGGGGGAACCCACATGCAAAGGATTGGCAAGACGAGGCCTGGAAGATACTTGAACGCACAGTATGTACCCATTCTTTGGTGGGTTCTGCATATCTAACTTATATTGGCATCACAGATGGGGCGTTACTACAAGAGCCAGCTGAATCTGAAACCAACACCAACTCAAGCCCCTGACGATAACAATTCAGTCCTTTCAGAGTTCGATCGTCATTGGCTCACGTTGCTATCGGGCCAGGTGGGAGAAGGATGGCAGGCTGAGCTGTGCCGATATCTTAAGGACATGCCCGCAAATGTTACAAAGGATACAGACATTGTGGAGTGGTGGCAGGTGCATAGTTGGTCCTGATGCGCTCGGTATTACTCATTTCTAACGACCTACAGAATAACAGACATCATTACCCCACCCTCCACCGTATCGCAATCGATTTCCTCGCATGCCCAGCTTCCTCCGTCCCTTGCGAGCGGCTGTTCTCTGGTGGTGGCAAGATCGCAACAAAGCGTTGTGCTCAGTTAGGAGTGGCACGTTTCGAAGAGCTGCAAGTTATGAAGTTTGCATGGAGAAATAATATCGGGGACCTCGCTGCTTGGAACTCAAGCCAGGTGGAGGAAATAGATGACAAATTGGAGGAATATCGGGACATGCTGGCCGCAGATGGGGAGCAGGCGAGGTGGGATACTTAGGTTGAGGACTTGAGGTTGTTTTATTCCACAAATATATAGACTAGTCTAGACTCCAATAATACCAAGTTGAACTGGCAGAAATTGTGGCGGCATCAGCAGGAGTTGCACATGCTTGCACCACAAAAGCATCCCACACGCCCACACAACTGGCTACCAACACGTGTTTTCAAGTTCTTCAGGAACACGGCCTTAGTTTCTCTTCATTTCTTTCATCCTTCCTTGTATGTGTGGACTGTACATCTATGTTACAGTGGCGAAAGCATGCTTGGTAATGGTCCCCCTTTTTGACCCTTATGCTGGTTGGTGCACTTAGGTGAGTACTACCGAACGATACAATGCCAGCTCATGCAGACCATCGCTCCCCAAACATGTGCAGGGAAAGGGTTGTATGCCATACTGCAACAAAGGCTGGCACACTAAGCAAGTATCCAATAAACGTCAATTTCAATGAACAGATTACTGTCGCGAGCGGTACTCACGCCCCCCAGTCTCAGCTACAAACCCATAACTCCAGCATCACATGACTGTGGAAACATATCACATGACCCTACATGTGACTCATCACGTGACCCCTCTGCCACTCATACATCATGTGACTTATCAGCATGTGATCCTGGGAACCTATGACCCTGTGACCCTGGGAAGATAACACATGACCTATCAAGGAATTGGTCATCAACAAAGTCACCTGACCAGACGTGCTTTGGACACACGTCTAACCCGTTGATCAACATGTGGCAGATCGTGGGAACGATCAACAAGACGCGTCCACTAAACAATCAACGAACACACGACGCGACCTGATCAACAAAGACGCGACTTATTAGGGCCAGACCCTAATCAAGATGTATAAATGTAATCCATAGTTACTGCGCATCGACTGCACAGTCCCCCATTACTTGTAATTGTACCTACCCTAAACTGCGCACAGACCACCCTGTATTAGTATATAAGACCTACGAATTTAGGTGAACAGTCCTTAGACTGTTCTCTTGTCAATCCCCATACTGGAGCCTTTCAAAGCTCCCTCATCATCAGCAGCTCGCCCCTCATCTTCTACAGTCTACTCTGTCCCGCCCCTTCTTGCCTTCTGCCTCTTCCTCCTTAACGTCTCGTTGCTGCTCCTTTGGATCAGCCACCTTCAACTCCGCACCATCGTCAAGTCTTGCTCCCCTAAAGTAGTGAGTTCCTGACATTAGAACAGTCTCTTAAAGTTGAAGCTGACTGTTTGGAAGTGTCCTCACCTTCCCTCTCTGTCGCCTCTTGGTCTGACTTGAACGCTGTCTACCAGGAGAACTCCGCCGCCGCCCTTGAGGTCGTCAACAACGTCCTCAACAGTCCCCACAACACTTGGAATTACCCAAGTCCCGGAAGCCCCCATCTCCAGTACCCCCCTAGTTCCACATCGTCCCCCGTCGTCCCCTGGTCGCCCACTGTTGCCACCAGCCCTGAGCTCCCCTTTGAGTTCATCGTCCCCGGCTTCCCCTTCCTTGAACCCACCAGCCCTGGCCCCTACGACGTTTACACCCGACAGTCCCCACAATACTCCACCTCATTCACTGACACCAGCATCACCCTTGTCAACCTGGACACCCTTGAACGCACCCCCATTGATCTCAACCCCTACATGGTCCGCTTGCCATCACCACCTACTCCCGAGCCCACTGAGGAGGCACTTCGCGCCACCACCAAGTTCGACCTTGAACAACTCAGAGAGGAAACCACTGCCCACGTTGTCCGCCTCGCCCAAGCTGAACTCAACTCCCTCCTTCCCCCACTCAACCAAGACAGCTGGAGCCACCTTCAGTTTGTCGGTGACATTATCGACCACATCTTGCTCAAGGACATCCCCATCGAGAACATTCCCCTACCCACCGCCGCCGCACCTGTCACCACTGTCGCTTCCCCTGCCCTGCCATCACCCGCTCCTCTCCCTGTTCTGGTATTTTACCCAACAGTCAATGTTGGCCCTTTCGAATACCTCTTTGCCGCCCCACCTTGCCTCTCTGCCAACGGCCACCCTCATCAGTACACGGTCCACCACGAGCAAGGTCGCCACATTTGGTTCTTGTCTGAGGAACTTGTCAATAGTCAATTCCTCAACTACATCCCCCAGGCCCAAGACCTCAACACCACCACACCCCCGTACTTCGTCACCCCCTTCCACGCCAATGCCCATCACCCCATCCACATCCACTCCGACGGCGCCCTTCCCCCGGTCCACATCTGCACCAAAGTAGGCAAGCACCTGTGGTCCCCCAACTTCCCCTTTGGATATATTGAGACCACCTTTTTGGACTCAATTAAGTTTGTTTTCTCTCGCTTCCCTCCTCTTTGGCTCGCTCACTTCGAAGGAGCCCTTGTCCCCCTTGTTGCGTATGACTTTCTAGACGGTCATATGGCCATCCTCTGCGGACACTTACACTTCACTGAGCAGGGGATTCTGTTTATTAACCGTAGCACACGGATCACAGACTTGCTTTGTATGGACCCCCAGTTTTCTTGTTTTGTACCTACCCCTTGTGTCCCTGCAAAACCTTTCGATTTTATTACACCCCCCTCCAAGAACCCTTTGTAATACTTCTTAGTAAGTTACAAAGGAATTATTTGGTGTAAAATAAATCAAAGGTTTTAACTTGTCCTCTTGGTTTGTCTTAAGTGGCAAATTTTCGTGAAGAAATCTTAAGACAAACTTATTCAAGAATTGCCAATCTCCAGGAACAAGTCCAACTTACCTATTGGAGTGAACATCACTTAGTACCTCAGGATCTCTTAGACATCCTTCCCTTTGGTCGGCTCTTCAGCGCTCAACACTTTTACCATTACATTGATTACCAACTTGTCAACATCCTTAACGCAGCAAGACGTTGCACTGCATATTGGCAACTCTCTGGCGCCCATAACTTCAACCAATCCCCAGCCACCCAGATCTTCTTGTTCTACGATGAAACCTTCTTCTGGCACTACTTCGTCCCGTCACATTGGCCAGAAATCATCACGCAGATCCAAGCCAGACACAGAATCAGATTTCTATCTAGATTTTTCGTGTCAGAAACCGAAGTTGAAGTGGAATTTAACGAAATTTGACTCCAGACAAACCCAAGCGGAGAATTCACTTCAACTAACTTGTACCAATTTGTCTACTGCAACAAATGAATCCTTACCTATTGGTGGAACAACCGCGCCTGGACCACAGATCTTCTTACCCCACATACAAGTCTCATTGATCCCCCTTCCCACTTTACCCTCCCCATCACCCAGCCAAATACCCAGGGAAGAGACACCGAATACCTGGAATGTTTCCAGCGTATCCTCTTGGAACCAGATCTTCTCACGCTCAATTCATCATATCACAACAGTGTGGACAGTACATTACCCCCCACTTTGGTTGGTACCCCTCAATCCAGTCCCCCAAGCACACCTGAGTCGGTATATTGGCATGCCCAAGAGATCACCTTTTCGAACAATGACCCAGATCTTTGTTTCTGTGGAATCGACCTTTGTTGTTGCGATAGCCGTTACCCCAGAACCCCACCCACCCCACTTGGAATCCATCTCTGGGACCCCCAACTCCTCAGAACAGGACCTATAGAAGGTCTCCACTACAACCGACAACCTGGCCAGTCCACATAACCGGAGAAATCACTCAGCCCCAGCCCAGGAACAAGGACACTTCATACCCTCTAACGAAAGAGGAAGACACAGACTCCGTCGCACCCAGAACTTTGTGGACCGACGACCCCAACCTGTTCCCTCTCCCCAAGTTTATAGAGAACCAACCCCACCCCCAAATCCTTTCACGGTACCAGTAACATATCACATCCAAGAAGTCCTACACAGACCATATAACGCATTACCAAGAATCGAACAACCACTGCCCCCTACTCCCCATAGTCACCACACCAGCGTCTCAGGGAATTCAGATCTAGTTGGAGCCACATCACAGATCTACCTACCGGAAGTTATCTATCTCGGTGTCACTGCCCCTACAAGGAATCGTACAGAGCTCCACATCTTCAAGCAACATTGTTTGTTCCTCCTACAGAATCATACTGAGAAACATATTAGCCACCCCTTGACAGAGTTACAGACTATCACTCTGCATATCGGGGCCTTTAATAAATTCTTTTGGAAATACTGTACTTCGATCACGATCAACAGTATCCTAGAAGATTATAGAGGCATTACCCATCATAGTGATACTAGAACTCCTTGTCTGGTTAAAGTGTGTATGATTTTCTACAGTTGGGATAACCCCAGTTATACCATCACTCTTGCATGAGCTCTTGGGAAACCATCCTTAACAACTTTCTGCCTGAAGACCAACTTGAACTTACAGAAGAAGAACAGGCGTATATCCCTGTCTACGCCACCGACGCCTTTGCTGCAGACTATAAAGACACTAGGTGTCTCTTTGCCCGTTTCCTAACACCAGGAATTTGGTGTGAAGGAGTAGGAACCTCCTGGAAATTTACTGCGAATAACGAAGCACTCATCACAAGGAAATTTCGATTCCTTGTCCTACACCTTGACAAAGTCAACAATTTTGACTTCATACAACGCACTGCCACCTATAACAACAAACAAATCAAGTGGGATACCCTATACTCTGAGTGGAAATACCTCAACAACCGGAAGGTACATTTCCAAAGTCCTAGTACTTCTGAAGCAGAAGAAACCAAGCCCCGGATCCCTGGAGAAATCGAGAAAGTCAACAGCTATAAGACAGCAGGATCCAGTCACGAAGACGAATCCGACAAGGAATCTACACACAGTAACTCCTCCACCGACGAAGACACACTCAACATTAGCAACCTACTACAAGAAGCTGAAACAAGGATCATTGCTACCCTCCAGAAACTCACCAGTCGCCCTAGTACCCCAAGTTCCCAAGGAACCCCTTCCCGCCTGACAAGTACGCTTCCTGGAAGCTCCAAACTTTCAATACCAGAAGAAAGTTCACTTCCTACTTCATCTGTGTCCAAAGGCAAAGCAAAGGAAGAACCCTTACCCCTGACCCTTGCCAGCTCTTCGAGATCCTTGCAAGCCACTCCAGTACCCGCCGCAACCCAGCCGGAGACACCACCTGCACTGAAGGGAAACCCCAAGGGAATACCACCACAGATCCCTCCTCACCGGCTACGTTCAGGAAGAACAGGCCCACCACAGAGACCACCTAGTCCCCCAGCACCACCCCCACCCCCAGTTGTCATGGCAGGAAACGTCGCAACTCCCAAACTCTTGGGAAGTTCCCCTGATCCCTATGATGGGAACCCAACAAAGGCCCAGGCCTTTTGGAACACATTGGCCAACTATTATACGATGAACGACGCAGTCTACAATACTGATGACAAGAAAGTACTGGCAGCATTGACCAATTTCAAAACTGGTACTTGTGGAGGAGATTGGGCCAGCGACCGCATCACTGAAGCTTTAGCGGCCAATCCAACCAATTATGGAACATGGGCTCAATTCCAGACAGCCTTTCAGAAGCAATTCATCCCCCCTGAAGTCCAACAAGAAGCTATTAAAGGGATGCATGACACATACATGGGCAACTGAGAATTTAATGACTGGTACCAAGATTGGACCCATCATGCTTGACGATCAGGCATCGATGACAATACCAAGATGTATGCATTTAGACGATGCATTAACTCAGCACTCCAACAGAAATTAGTTGCCCTATCACCCCAACCAGCCACACTCCCAGATCTCGTCGACAAGGCTTGAGACCTGGATTGTTCCTTCTGCATGTTCACGCCATGGTCCTATACATCCTCTACGGGAGGAGGACGCGGAAGAGGTCATTTTACCCCTTGAATTCGAGCAATTGACGAAGAAGAACCTACCGCGGAAATAAATGCAACACAAGGACGCGGTCAATTTCGAGGACATAGCTGTGGAACCTCATTTCGTCAAGGAAAACTCTCTCCCGATGAAAGGGAACGCCGCTTCAAAGAGAAACTCTGCATGTACTGTGGCAAACCAGGACACATTGCCACCAATTGCAACTTAGGCAAATGCCCCAGGACCTTGTTACGTCAAATGGACTCTATCCCAGAAGACAACATGGATAAAATGAGTATCCATGATAGTGTGGAAGCAAACCAGCTGTCCACCAATCGTTTCGCGCCTATCACCGACATGGACGTCATGGACGCCACCCTCAAGACACTGTCCGTCTTCAATACGGACCTCCTGGACATTGATGTGACCCACATTAATCACTCATCTTTTTAGCGCACTCTCCTGTTGCATCGTCAGTGAGAGTTGTACCACCATCCCATTGTAATTCTAGCAATCTCCGAAATCTCCAAGTACCCAAGACTCCCCATGTACCAATAGATATGATTCGAAATATATGTTCCCCGTCAATTTGGGTTAAAGTTTGAATCGTATGCCATGGGAGAAACATTGATGCTCATGCAATACTGGACAGTGGAGCTGAGGGCGTCTACTGTAATATCTCGTTTATCAATGCACACAAGATCCCCACAAGTACCCTAGCCAAGCCTATTTACCCAAGAAACGTCGACGGTACCTTGAATAAGCAAGGACCAATCCGCCATACTGCCATCCTGCAAATGGAGATGGGCGAAGAACACAAGGAAACCACAGAAATGGCTGTGACCAATATAGGACAGCATGACATACTCCTAGGAACCGATTGGTTCAGGGCACATAACCCCCAGATCGACTGGGCAAAGAACAACCTGCGTCTCGACTGCTGCCCCACCTCTTGTTACCCAAATTATCCCAATGAAACATCGGACTTGGCACACCTCCTTCCAACAGAAGACTTGGAAGCACACTACAACGACCTACTCGAATCCAAGTACCAAGGCATAGATCCTACACCATGCATTCTCGCCCACCTTTGGGGCGAATACAACGACATGATACAACCAAGTGAATCGGTGGTCTTGCCCACAATGTCACCCCCTACAACAAGCATAGTTGCGTTGCAGTGCAATATGGCTACAAATGAATCGGTGGTTACGCCCATGATGTCGAATACACAAAGACAAGGACCGGTGGTTACATCCACAGTGCCTCCCAAGAATGCGTCACAGCATGCTACTCCACGATACGGACCAGTGGTTACATCCACAGTGCCTTCCAAGAACGCATCATGGCACGCTATTACACAAAGAACAGGACTGGTGGTTACATCCACTGTGCCTCCCAAGAATGCGTCACAGCACGCTACTCCACAATACGGACCGGTGGTTACATCCACAGTGCCTCCCAAGTACGCGTCACAGCACGCTTCTCCACAATATGAACCGGTAGTTGCATGAACTACGGTGTCAACTACTCTAGCCAAAGCAGAACAACCAAAGAATGTCGAAATACCCCCCGAATTCCGTCAATACGGCAAAGTCTTCTCAGATGAGGAAGCACAGCAACTACCCAAGCACCAGCTGTGGGATCACAAGATAGACCTCATCCCAGGCATGGAAATGAAGAAAACCACAGTTTATCGCCTAACACCTATCAAGAAAGTCGCCCTCAAAGAATACATCGAAGATGGCCTAAAAAGAGGCACACTCCATTGATCCGAAGCACCCCACGCATGCTCCTTCTTCTTCATTGACAAGAAGGATGGCAAACTACAACCAGTACAAGATTATCACCCACTCAATGCAATTACTGTTAAGAATGCAGCTCCAATCCCACTTATCCCCAAACTTGTCGACAAACTATTGGGAGCGCGATTCTTCACCAAGTTAGACGTACAATGGGGATATAACAATATCTGGGTACATGAAGGCAATGAATGGAAAACGGCCTTCAAGACACCCATGGGATTATATGAATCCACAGTCATGATCTTCAGACTATGCAATGCACCCACAACATTTCAGACATTTATGGACATAGAATTTGGTCCATTAATCAAAGGAGGACACGTAGTTGTCTATCTTGACGACATCCTTATCTACGCAACCACAATCACAGAACTTGTCTATTGGACACACAAAGTTTTCCAACTTTTACTCAAGTTGGACCTCTACCTTCGACCTGCCAAATGCTCTTTCAACCAGACATCAGTTGAATACCTAGGACTAATCATCTCTGAAGGCAAACTACGCATGGACCCCATGAAACTCAAGGCAGTGCAAGACTGGCCTAAACCAAAGAAAGTCAAGGACATACAGCAATTTCTAGGATTTTGCAACTTTTACCATTGTTTCGTGCAAGATTACTCCACATTGGCACAACCTCTGTTTGACCTTACAAAGAAGGATACACCATGGGCATGGACCCATTCACAAGAAACCACGATTACTGCATTACAGCATGCTCTCACCTCTGCACTGGTCTTAATCCTACTGGACTACAACAAACCATTCACCCTGATTACTGATGCAAGCGACTATGCCACAGGCTCAATTTTGGAACAAGATGATGCATTAGGACAGTCACACCTGGTCGCTTATTACTCCAAGTCCCTCCAGCCAGTGGAGCGAAATTACAAAATTCACAACAAAGAACTCCTGGCTATCATTCATGCTCTCAAGCATTTCTGCCATTACCTCCAAGGCAGTGCCCACCAGACAAAGATATTTTCGGACCATGCAAATCTCAAGTACTTCACCACAAAACAAACACTCACACATCGCCAAGCACAGTGGTCCCTATTCCTTGGCACTTTTGACTATGTTATCATCCCCAAGCCTGGCAAAATTAACAAGGCAGATGCACTGTCCAGGCGTCCAGATTATAAAGAGGGGATAGCATCTGAGAATGTGGAAACAATTTTGCTCACACCAGAAAAATTCCTACTCAAGCCAGAGCAATTCCACATACAGGCACTACATAACATGGCAATTCCTACGGGAATCAACGAAGAGCTCAAGGAAGCTATACAAGAAGCAATAAAGACAGACACATTGATGGGCCAGAAACTCAAAGATATCCTCACTAGTGGCCCAAGACAAGTAAACAAAGGATTACAAGAATGGAACTACGAAGATGGCCTAATCCTTTACAAAGGATTAATAT
>Ga0307510_10009395_pt1 | contig 11648 bp, 10 predicted proteins | sample 12_EM_MG_FD_207224 | JGI IMG/M metagenome (GOLD analysis project Ga0307510, IMG submission 207224) | Populus trichocarpa ectomycorrhiza microbial communities from riparian zone in the Pacific Northwest, United States - 12_EM | ecosystem: Host-associated > Plants > Roots > Unclassified | place... | reverse complement strand
CACCTGACGCAACAAGATGTGGCGTATTGGTACAGGACGCACAGGACGCACAGGACGCAGGGTCCAGGCTGGGAGAGTCAGGACGCAACACTACTGGATCTGACGCAGGCCACCTTTTTGCTGATGTGGCGGACATCTGCCCACTGAGGTATCCCCCTTTTTCTCCCTGCTGACGTCTATAGCCATGCGGACACTTCGAAACCTATACCATTCGATTCACCCCGACCGGCGGATTCCAACGCACCCTTTCCTGATGCTGTCCGACCGCTGGTTTAAGGGTTATCCATACTTTTGTACTTTAGTTCTCCGGGCATGTACTTTCACATTGTTAGCTACGGAGTGCTACTGTTTTCTAGACTAGCTTTAATAAATATATACCTATTTTAGTATCTAAATGACTCAAATAAGTAAACATGAGTAATACTGGATGGATCTTTCCGGACAATTTGGATATTCTCCACAGTTTTCACTATCTCATTCAAAGTTCTCAAAGGTAGAGTTGTTGACTTAGGAGGTATCCGATCATAGCCAGTTACACCTGCGTACTTCCACTATTCTACTATCCTATCGGGTTGCGTCTGGAGAACCTTTCTGCGTCCGGTACCTTCTGAGTCCTTGGTTGCGTCTGGTGCCTCTGGGTGGCATAGACCCCTGTTTACAAGCACCTCCCAAAAGACCCCATACCCAGGACGCAAGTATACGTTCTATGCGCCTGGACCGCTAGACGCACAGGGAGCACAGGGTGTGTCCGGGTGTAACCTTTTTTTTTGCTGATGAACGGTATAAAGGACGTCTCTGTCGCATCAGAACTCATGAAATCGCTAATCCTTGTAAGAGTTGTCTTTATAGGTACCCTGGCGATCCCAGAACTCGATGGCAGATTCCTCCACAACCACTGCTCCGATCCTGAATCTGATTGCGGGAGATCGTTGGCCTCGACGCCAGCTACGCAGCGGTATAAAGGACGTCTCTGTGGCATCAAAGCTCAGGAAGTCGCTGACCCTTGTGAGAGTTGTCTTTATAAATACCCTGGCAATCGCAGAACTCGATGGCAGATTCCTCCACAACCACTAGGCCCATCCTAGATCTAATTGCGGGAGGTCGTTGGGCTCGACGCCAGCTACCCAGCGGTATAAAGGACGTCTCTGTCGCATCAGAACTCAGGAGGTTGCTGACCCTTGTGAGAGTTGTCTTTATAGATACCCTGGCGATCGCAGAACTTGATGGCAGATTCCTCCACAGCCAGTGCTCCGATCTGGGATCTGATTGCGGGAGATTGTTGGGCTCGACGCCAGCTACACAGAGGTATAAGGTATGTCCTGAGACAACAATTCCCCATGGAGCTATAGGGTCCCAGGAAGGGGGGAGGATCGGGCAAGGGAGGCTAGGCTCAGGCCCGGCTCAGGCAGGGCAGGCCGGGCTCAGGCTGGATGTGAATTTGCCTGTTTATTAGAACAATAGAAGCCTTCTTGTAGTAAATTTAATAGTTTGACAGAATGAAATCTATTGTGACCCGGGTGACCAAGGTCAGAAACAAGTAAAGGGGGGACCCTTCGCTTATCGCAGGAAGATGTGGTCTGGCGTCAGATGGTGTCCTGAGTATCAGGTGCTGCGTCTGGTGTGTCCTGAGGATTAGGTGCTGCATCAGGTTGCGTCAGGTGCGTTGTGTGGTAGGGTGGTTGCGTCCTGATTTGCGATTTGCGTTCCAGCATCTGGTGCGTCAGATACACAGAACGCACAGAACGTAAGGTAATATTTTTGCTGATGTATGATTGGATATAGTAAAACACAAGTTTGGAAAACCCTACTAGAGGAGAAGTAATAATATCAGTGTTTTAGTAATAACAGTTCTAAATACTAGTCGTAGTCAAAACCCCATCAAGAGCTGAAAACCTTTATACAGAGCATATCTGAGTTGCTTCAAGCAGCCATCAATATAGAGGGGGAACCAACACTGTATTGATTTCCGTATTTAAACAAAATAATATAGAAATGATATAACCCGGATCATGATATATCACTCACACCTTTCTGCTTTTATCTGTTGGAATAAGCACTCTCTACTCATTAGAGTACGACAAAGCCCGGCCATTCTCTCTTAGTACTGTTTTTCCTACTCCCCGAGTCAGACTCACCGCATTTGACTTTTTTCCCCCTCACATTGCCTCCCAACCAGTCGACTGGTTACTACACTCTCAATTCTGTTCCCACTTGTTTTCTCTCGTCTTCCATAATATTATTGTTTCCTTATTTTCCTTCCTACTGCGGATATATATGTTGCTGTTTCACCGTATAAATAGTAAGTTAGGCCTCCCTGGCCGCCCTCTGAGATTGAACCAAGTTCCTAAGCATCTCTCTCTCTCTCGCGTGTAACATGTTTTTCACGGTATACGGCTTGACAATTGAACCGCCTCCCAATATTATTATCGACATACAACTACTACTACTACAGTCTCCCAGAGGGTCGCGAGATTCTCGAGTTGCGTGATGAGTGGCCGCGCTCTCCACCCTGCTTTTTAAATTTTCTTTGATATGATACCCTTCTTGTTTGTTTGCTCTTGGGATTGAAGTTTTCTCTTTTGGGCTAAGCTTTGGTTTAAGTGGAGGCATGTACTGTACCCGTTTTTATGCTACGAACTCGAGAATCTCGAGAATCTCGAGACCCTCTGGGAGACTGTAACTCTACTATCATACATTCAGAAGTGCGCCCTACCTTTTGCCAACACCAAATTCTGCTCACTCAAACTTCCTAATCTGGCTTGGCCTACACACAATCTGTGTCTCGTGCGCACGACTTTTGCCAACCCCCTAGTACATAATTCCCCGTCGGTGAGGGATAAGAAAGTGCGCTGATTAGGTGACTAAAGTTCGTCCAATACATACTAGACAGGGAGATAGTAAAGATTGAGGGAGTAGAGTAGAGTGAAGTAGGTGTGGGGAGGGGTGGGTTAGTCACGCGTGGTCACTCGGTGGCCGTTTTTTTTTGGATCTAGGATCTAGTATATAATGATCACTGCCAACACAATAGGTACATTCCCAACTCCACCCCCCAGTACACGATACCAAAACTGCCATATACACCCCCTCGATTCATAACCCAGGCTATACTACAGTACATAACATATACTACACATCGCCAAACATCCCCGAACCGTTCTCGACAGAAATTTCTCAAAAGCGGCAGAGCCTCGATATCCGCCACAGTCCGCAATCGTGAGTAAAGCAAAAGAAAACTCCCCTCCAAAGTCCACAACCGCGCCAGTTAGACGCCAAATTCCCCCGGCGAAAAGAAAGAGGGAAAATGAAACCAGTCTGGTGACATACTGTCTCGCTGTCCGCGATGATATTTCGGTATTTGGCTCTTTGGTAGGACAGGATATGTGGATGAGATGAGATGAGGTAAAATGAGGAAATTATGAGATGATGAGATGGATGGAAACAGTAAGGAAATAATAAAAACAGACTTAACACCAGCATTGCACTAACCCTTTATATGCGGACACCCTCAGAACTAACTATCAATCAATCCCACAATTGTACCCTTCGTCAATCGTAAAAAATCCAAACCGCAGCACAAAATATGACAAGAAAAGCAAGAAAGAAATCTTTGCTTTCGCACACCCACCACTAGAGAAGGGAGCAGGGAGAAGAGCAAAGAGGAAATGGTAAGGAATAATAATACCCACAGCGCTATATATCCAAATAAAACCGCATAATCCAGAGATAAACGCAAGCCACGGAGGGAAAAAGGGACGGGAAAGGGGAATAATTAAGGATGGGATGGCGAAAGAAACACATCTCCCCTCCGGCATTTCACGTAAGCTCCAAAAGATAGGAAGAGAACCAAATTGTTGCAATACACCATCCGACGTCCACTCAATCTCGGTAATTTTCAAGAAAATCATCTCCGATAACCCTTCTTTTTCTCCTTCCTATATCCCCCCGTCGTCGAATAATAAGACCCGTCTCCCGCCGCCCCTGCAGGCGTATCCTCCCGGCTCAACGGCGGCGTCGGCGCCGGCGGTAATCCCTCCGGAAACTCCACCTTCTCTCCTCCAACTTCCTCCTCAGGACTCTCGATAGTCGACCTCGAGGCATTCCAATAATCACTCGCACTCTCACCCTTTGCCGCCATTGAAGCCTGAAACCATGCTTCTGCCGCACCCTCAGGAGGCCCAGGTTTCTTTTCAGTAGGCGTCTCGCCGAGGGTTTCGGTGTCCGTGGTGTCAGGGGGTGGGGGCGTGGGTGCTGGTGGGGGGATGGGGTGGGAGGGTAGACCTCCGCGGACATGGCGGAGGCGGATATTTGGTGATGGGTGGTGGCTGCTAATAGCGGGGGTAGGGGGGGAAGAGTAGATTCTTAGGGCCTTTTCGTCCCGTGGTCTCGGCACTGGCTGTTGCTTCTTCGGTGTTTGGGGGTCCAACTGTTTCTTCCTCTCCTTCTCGGATTCAGCATGACGGTAGTACGCCGCCACGTTCGGGTCTACCCATGCTTCCGACGAAGGGGTAGATGAGACAGCAGACGAAGAAACTGTAGATTCCCCGTCTGAACACTCCTGCTCCTTCTTCATCTTTTCTAGTGCCATTCTACGCTTTTGTGCGTCAGCCTGCTTGTAGTAGTTTGCCAAATTGGCTTCGTCCACCCATGTCTCTTCCGAGGGTAAATGAGATTTCGACTGTCTTAGCTTCTCAGCTTCGGCGGTACGGTAGTATACTCCGAGGTTTGGGTCAGCGCCTGGCCTTCCGTCCCAAGGCCCTGCGGGCTTCCGCGGTTTAGCCGCTTCCTCGTCTTGGGGGAAGGCTGGGGAGTCCATTATTCGCTTTTGTGATGTGTCCTTCTTTGGTGCATACCGGTAGTATGCTGGTTTCCTACTTGACATTTCTGGGACTATAGGTTCTGACGAGGGGATACGCCGCGGGTGCGCAGAGGAGGTTGTCGTCGAGGATGAGCCGGATGAAGAAATACTTGCCAAGGAGGAACTAGAAGAGCTAGGGGATGAAACTGGATGTGGGGAGTAGGTGATTTGCCGAGGGGTTGGTTTCTCAGACGCTGTTGATGATGCTGATAATGATGAGGAGGTTGCGGTCGTACGCGAGGAGATTGATGATGCAATGGACGCTGGGCGTTCAATCGGAGCTGGTGGGGGTTGAGGTTTCGCGGCCGGTAATGGGAGGCTCACAGGTGGTCTAGCCACAGGGGGCTGACTAGGGGGTACTTTGCTCGCCGGCGGTGGTTTGGTGGGCGGGGCGACCGCAACGACTGGAGCACGAGTCTTCTGCGAGGCCTTCACCGGTGCAGAAGCCATAATGGGAGTAAGAACTGAAGCGACCGTAACCTTCCCAGGGAAGTTTGTTGTAGGGATTTGTGACCGGTCAACCGGCTTATACGCCAGCTGATCTTGGGTAGGATATGACATTGTTGCAAGTATTGGGTATTTCGCTGGAGCTGCCGTCCGTGCTGAGGTTGTAGAAGCCGGCGGAGCAGGGCCTACAGTCGGGGGTTGTTGGACGGGCACAGCCTGGGCCTTCTTAACCGGCTGAGTAACTACCGGGGCAGGAGGTGCATCGACAGATATCCGAGGAACTGACAGCGTTGCGGGACGAGCCTGAACCTCCGACTCTCGCGACCTTCGCTCTACCACCTTTGAGGGAGGAGGCATCGGACTATCCATTGTGATGCCGAGCCCGATTGGAGCAGGAGGAGCAGCCATAATCTTTGCCGATTTTTTTGGTAGAATTTCTCCAGCTTCACTGCCCTTCGAGCTCTTGCTCTTGTGGCTCCCGTTGTCGCTTCCCCGTCGGCTGCTCCCGGGCCGAACAACCATCAACCCGGCAACAGATCCACCACCCTCCATTGGGACCCTCGCTGCTATAACTCGGTCCCCAGGTTTTATGTCCATATCTCCTTTGCTCTTATCCTTGCCCCTTTTTTCCCGAGGAATTCGTGGCGATGGAAGGGGTGTAGAGGTTGAGCTCGATCGCTGAGAGCCCGGTGTTCCTAAATACTTGCTTCGCGAGGAAGATCTGTGTTGTGACAACGCTCGTTTTGTCGGACTTGGGGTAGGGGTATTCATCGCTGACCGGGTAGACATCGCTGGTGACCTTCCCCCAGGCCCTACCATCGGGCTCGCTGGGGCTAACCTCGATGAGCCCCGCCCCCTAGTTGACGAGCGCCGACTCGGCGGAAGCGACGATATTGGACCCCCCGCTGTACTCCCATTTGTGTTTCCATTGACAGACCCACTCCTTGAACTCTTCTTAGTCGACGACCTCCGCACAGGCAGCGGCGCGCGTGTTGGCAGTGGCTGGCCAGGCGGAACTTTTGCTACGCGGATGGGCAAATCACTGGAAGTCGATGTAGTAATGGAACCCTTTCGCCGGTGCTTTCGAGGGGATGGGGGTGGGTCCGAACCCGCGGACGAGCCTAATGAAGAAAAGGAGGATGGAGGAGATTTACCTTTCCGCGCTGGAGGTGGATGACGGCGGGGAGCAGACAAGCACATGGTGAAAGGGTCCGTCGACGAAACGCATCCAGAAAGCCCTCACAGTGCTGTAGTGCGTGCTGAGGGAATTATTGGACGAAATGGTTGATCGCCGACCGAATTAAAGTTTGCAGCGATCTACTACCCCTCTGCTGCTTTGACATGTCAGTCAGTTTTTTGGCGCCCTTGTTGAGTAAGAAACGATGAAGGTGATCTGGGGGAGAGGGAAAAAATGAGAAAAGTTAAGATGACGAAGCACGGGAGATAAATGAAGTTGGAGGTACAAGCAATCCTTCCCTGGCGAACTGTCATTGCTTTGGAAGGGAAGATCGGAACGTTTCAAGCACCTCCCACGGACAGTGCAGAAAGTGCGCAACAAAGCCAGTCAGTCGGGCAGGCAGGCGTGGATCTGTCTTCTAGAAATGGCTCAGGGAAGGGGTTGGCCGGGGAAGAGAGATCTTGAGACAGGGGTGCCAAATTCAAAGTGAAATGAGGCTGCGCATCGCAATCAATGACGGAAAAAGAAAGGAAAATCCTCGAAAACACCAATATAAAATCGAGGATAGAGATCCAAGGGCAGGAATTGTTCAAAAATAACGAGAAAGTGAACGGAGGATTGGAGCCATGACACATACGGACCTAGTGGACGAAGATGAGCCCTGCTGATGACTGACTGGCTGAGACTCCACTCTTCTCTTCCTCTCTCTTTTGTTTTTCCCCCTCCCCCCTTCCTCCCTCTTATTTTCTCCTAACAATTTCTACAGCGAATGACTGCCCCAACCCCCTCCCCCCAAGTCAAAGTGTTCTTGGATTTCGGCTCGCTTCAATACCTAGACAAAGTCGGAGGAAAATTATATATAAACTTTTTCCTTTTTTAAGAAAATAAATATCGGACCTCGTTCCCAAAGGATGAGGGGTATAATACCTCTTTCTATTGTGTTTGCCCTGCCCTCAGCTCCCGACCGTTTTGAAGAGGGAGGAGTCGACAGCCAGAACAGGCGGGAAGAGCGGGTAGCTGCCGATGAAAGAAACAGTTGAAATCCCCAGAATACCAGTTCAATATCCCACCACTACCCCTACCCGGTGACCGACTAACGACACTTGTCTATCCCCCGCGTGGTTTGTTCGTGATGTAGGAAGTTGCCGTTGTTGATGCAGACCACTGGGCGATTGACTCGAGTTTTTTTTTTTGTTGGGGTAACGGTTGTGTTTTCGTGTTTGTGGTGGTGATCCTCGTCGTTGTCGTCGTTGTCGTCGCCGTCGTCGTCTAACCCCTTCCCAGCGAGAAAGGACAAATTCTGTGGACAGTGCATCCAGAGACAATGTTGTGGAAGGCTAATTTACCGGCTCGCCATAACGGCCGTTGGTTAGTCGATTAGGTTAGCGTGACCCCTCTGCAGCTCGGGAATAAAAATTGGTGGATGGTGGACCGTTGCGTGCACTCGAGCACTTCGTTTTGACGATGTTTGCTTGGTGTTGTCGTAGAAAGCGACGACAACAAGTAGTGAGAAGAGAAATGGCGGAGACTGCTTCGCTGTTTTCCCTGGTCAGGTAGGATCTCGAGTACCGTAGATTCTGGGTAAACTCGACCCGCCACCATTCCCGGTATGGCAGTTACTATCCCCGGAAGAGCGAATTCGCCACGGGGTTAGTCTTTGAGAGGAATAGTGGCTGCCTTAAGAAGCATGGCGGCGGGTCGAGTTTACCCAGAATTTACGGTAGGATCTTCTTATTTTTTTTCGTCTTGGTTGGCTGTGGGGGGCTCTCGTTCTGACTGGATCTGAATGGGCTGCCGGCTGATTCGCTGGCTGGGCTGGCCACTCGCAGGCTGCTAGCCTGCTACAGTGGGCTAGGCAGAATGAGACAGCCTCTCGCCTTTCAGCACAACACGCTATCGTAGAGTAGGTGGAGGGGCGGGTGCATGAGCGCATCCTCGAGTACATGATAGACTACTGGTAATGGGAAATACTCTGCACAGTATAATAATCTGGTATATGAATTTGACCGAGCCTGCATCTCACTCGCAGCCAAAGGAAAATGCTTAAAAAACCCCCAAGATGAACATGAACACTGCACGGGCCAAATACTGGAGCGGCAATCCGAGGATCCAGGGTTCTCCCTCTAAAATGATGAAAATAAGTCACCCATCTAACTTACCCTGGTGGTGGTGCTGTACCATATTGTACTCGTACCAGTACTGTATCTATCCACTTCCGCAGCCTCACTCTCACCCAATTCTCTCCGGCACAGCCTTAGCATGGTGGTGGTCAAGTGCAGAAATAAGAATACTTGTCGATTTTTCATCCATCGCTGGACCTGTTCAACGTGCAAATAGAAGGTTCCGCCCCGTCCCACACTCCCTCCCTCCCTCCCTCCCCACTGGCACCGGTAGTCGCAATTTTAGCTTTTTATACAAACCCCACTTTTTGTGTGAGATCTCAGGAACGAATTTTTGTTATAGCATATTTATTATCAGCCTCACTCACCCCGCCCACATCACCCCCCCATCATCGGTGTCATCACATCCGCCCTCTTTCAAACTGTGCCAGCGCTTAAATTACTCGTACATGGCACCCGCCACGTCCATCCCCCCCGTGCTGTGGCCCCCTGTATACGGGGTACATTATGGAACTGCCTGTGACCGCCTTCTGCAAGTCACCACATACAGGCAAGGGGGGGGTTGGTGAAACGGGGGGGAGGTGGACTAAGTTCTAACCGCTCAGATCGAGATTTCTCGTTCGCCCTGAAGGGGGGAAGCGGGGAAATTCTGTGCTTTGCGAGCGGGGAAGGCTCGACAGGTTCGGGGAGGGTTAATTGGGGGGTTGCTCACCAGACTGGTATCATACAGTGTATGCGTCAGACTTGAGGCGTGGGAAACAAATATGGTGTTTAAACGCTGAATCCACCCTCTGTCACTCGGAAAATGAGAAATTGGCTTTCGGCTGGTTTGTGCTTAGGATGTCGGGGCGGTGAGCCATTCTAATACACTTTGGGGAATATATGATCCCCACCCCAAGGAGTATGCCACAGTTTGTCAATGTCTCGGGTACGAAGAAATGATTCCACCGTGTTTGCATTTCCCTATCTCGTGACATGAAGTAGACTCTTTATTCGAGTATTGTCTCACGGGAGCAAACCCCCATTATCTGTTCCACAATTTCTTGGCGATTCAAACGCTAACCCCCAGAACATACCCCACCATGTCAATTGACAATCGTTGCCAAACTAGCACATCAAACCTCCCCTCTCGATCCGACACCTCCCTACCGGACCTCATACCCCAACACGGTGTGAGACTCCTTGACGGACCCGTTCTTGGCAAAGTTCAGCAATTCATCGGTTTGCTGATCCAAATCAGGAACGAGGTTAGGCCTTGATTGGAGTTCCTGTGCTCTATATCCCTTGGGGCTGCTAAAACAGTGAAATTCATTGCCAGGCACGCTGGGGCCAGATTGGATGGCGGCGAGCTGCACTTGCCCGAGGATAAGCGTTTCCTCTAAGCTGGTACTGTAATTCATTTTTGCTTTCTTCCTACCTCTCATTTACTTGTAGCTAGCTACTAATCAAACATTCATAGTATCCTGACCCTTCATATTCCTTCCTTCCTCCGATTTTTCCCAGAATGCCTGCCCCCTCATATTTGCCATTTTCTAAAGTTTACTCATCTGAACCATAGCTAAAAGTATTTTTAACTCCTTACCTCCTCACAGCTTATCTGGAACCTCCCTTCCCAGCAATAGACTCTCAGTAGTATATTACCTTGCCTTGAAAAAGTTCATTCTTAAATAAATAGTAATCTACTCTGCGCTTCAATGACAACCTTCAAGGGAAAAATAGACACACTTTTGCCAAGAAAACGCTTAAACAGCGGCCCGATCCTTTACTCCACGACGTTCCGGAGACTTTTCCTTTTCCTTTTTTTTTTTTAAAAAAAAACAGCTACGATATCATAGTAAAAACGCCATGTTAAGTAAAATTCCCGAAATATCTCCGAAAGATCGATGTTTCTTGCTCTGGACGAATCTCTGCATCGTATCTAGTCCTATCTTGGGGCAACCACCGAATGGGGCAATAGACTCGCCGAGCTTTGGTCAAGGTATACCCCATCTAACTCAAAGAAGAAAGAGACTGCCACTTCGATGCGCGCGCTTGTCAACAACAGGTGCCGACTTTTGGTACTTGGAGATCTTGGCAAGGTTTGGGCCTTGGAGGTGTCGAGATTCCCAGAGACTTTTGGAATCGGCAAGTACTATCGTAGTACTTTGCTGGTTGACTGCCGGTATCCTCCCTTGTACGAAAACATCTCCCCGCGTACTCCTACAGTGACTCTTGTAACGATGAAACAGCGGGTGGGATACAGTCAAGAGACAAAGGTCTTGGTGAAAGCTTAGTCAGCAGGGCTAGGAGAGAATAGTAGAACATCCTCCCCCCACCCCGTCCCACCATGAAAAACACTGCATTGGTGGCTGGTTACGTTGATGGCTTTTCATGACGCGGCCAATAGATCTCTGTCCTGTATTTAAGACCCTTCTGTACGATACAATGACCTCTCAAAAGTATTGTCCCACTTCCCAAAACCCCACCAAAAAAGTGCCTAAACTTGAGTAATTTGCTAGCCCATTTCTATATAATAAAATATCTTAAAGTGATACAGAAAATTTACATAAATTCCTGCTTACAAGAATTACTTTCTCCCATAATAAAAATCAAAAACACTCCATATTTGCATGAGTTGCACCTGGATTTACCTAGGCGAAGTGTGATAAAAGGTGAATCCCCCACCAAAATTACTGCCAAGCCCCCAAATTTGTATGTGGGCTTGGCATTCTATTTTAACCATTGCATAGAAATGGATACAAAACCTTGTGAAATGAATATCATATATAAAATAAATAAAAATCAGAAACAGATTCTTCTTATAAATATCTGAATAGAATAATATGAGCCTATACCAATAGAAAACCCACTCTTGGGCCACAACAACAAATCATTTATTTTGGCTTAGCCACCTAGCTAGCCACTTAGAGTATATATTCAGTAGTTCAGAAAATATTATTTGCTATCTAACGACCTCTGTAGAACATTTTATGTGAAAAACTGTGTAAATCTGTGAATTATACTTTTTTCCATGTAAAATAAGCTTGCCTTTCTGGGATTTTATAGCATG
>Ga0307510_10009393_pt1 | contig 11649 bp, 3 predicted proteins | sample 12_EM_MG_FD_207224 | JGI IMG/M metagenome (GOLD analysis project Ga0307510, IMG submission 207224) | Populus trichocarpa ectomycorrhiza microbial communities from riparian zone in the Pacific Northwest, United States - 12_EM | ecosystem: Host-associated > Plants > Roots > Unclassified | place... | reverse complement strand
AAATAATATTTTTATTTTTATTTTTTAAAATTTATTTTTAACATCAAAATAATCTAAAAATATAAAATATTAATTTAAAACAAAAACAATTTCAAATTTTAATAAAAAAAATACATTAAAACTCAAACAAAAACACAGCGAAGACAAAGACATGCAGGAAAATGTTCCAAGCAAGAACTGAAGATCAGCGAAGGACAAATGTCAAGAAACTTGATTAGTTTCTCGACTTTTAGAATAGAAAAAACCTCTGCACATGCATCCAAGATTGACTTATGAAAGCTCAAACTCATTAATTTCTCCTTTGATGCCTTGAATTCTTGCATTAATCGTATTCATGCTCTCGTATTGCATTCTTTCTTCAAATATCAGACTCGGTTTGACAATGTGGTATTGTGTGGTTGGAGATGTTTTAGGCTAATTATAATTTTAAAAGTTGCTTGGTTGCTTAAACATATTTTTCATCTCAAATTGTGTTAAAAACTTGACTTCGTGAAAAGTTATAATTTGTTTCTTTTTTTAATCATGTCTTTTTAAACCCCAATCTTAAAAGCTATGATAATATCAAACATATTTTTAGATAGTGTTTGATTATTATCGTGAGATAAAAAAAATAAAAAAAATAAAAATAAAAATATATTTGGTTGAAGAGACAAAGACATAAATGTAAAAATAAATATATCTCTAGAACAATTTTAGAATGATTTTTTGTACTTTCAAAACAAGAAATATAGAAGGAACATGTATCTAGAAATAATATTTATTATTTTTATTTTTAAATATCATTTTAAAAAACTTTCAATTTTAAATTTGTCCAACTAAGACATGTAAGGATAAAAATAGTTATTATTGTAGTTTTAAAACTCAACTCAGGAGGTCGATCCTAGGCAAAGCCTGGGCCACTGGTCAAGGCTTAGGTCACAGATCGGGTTGTCCCGAGTTAGCATAAGAATAAAAGTGGTTATTAACATAGTTTTAAAACCCGATTCGGGGGTTGACCGGGACAAGTCCCAAGTCATGGGTCAGGAGGGTCGACACGGGTTGACCCAAGTCAATGTATAGATAAGAATGATTATTACGATAGTTATAAAACCTTGTTTTGATAAAAAACTTCTTTCAAAATAGTCAACGGATTTTTGACTCGTGTTTTATCCTAGATTGATTTGAATTTTTAATTAAATCATGTTAAATCAATCATTCCTCTATTTTTTTTTAAACTCGGACTAGTCCAGGCCTCAAGTCGACCCAGTTCCAGGTCAACCTATCAAAGCTAGTCTTAGTTTTGTAACTAGAGTTATTATAATATTATTAATTTTAATACTTAATATAAACTAAAATAATATACATCCACACACACAACAATACATATTAAAAATAAAATTAATTTTTTCAAATTTCATTATGTCTCGTCCACCTTAAACAAACAAGATATACAAATAATTACTTTGATTTTTACATCATTATTAAATATAATTCTGTTCATTTTTTATTCTATCTTGTCTCCTCCATCTCTTCTGGGATAGAAACCAAACAATAACGATGAAAATCCAAAATATAGCTTTCCAGGCGAGAGGACTATCTCCAGACATAACCATGCCAGCTGACTAATTCATCCACAAGCTCAAATAAGTATGCACCCATTGCATTAGTTTACAGTGATGTTATTCAAAACCATTTAACATAGTCAGGATTTCAATTTGTTATCCTCTCATAAAATAAATAAGGACTGTCTCGTTAATTCTGAAGTAGAAAAGGTGAAACATTGCTCTAAAATCTTGGGATATTTTAAATATTTAATTATTCTATGATTCTACATCTAGACCAGAATATTATCTTGACCATCACATATCATCAAATGGCTATCACCAGGGCCAAGTTAGAGGAATCTGAGGAGCCTTCAAGTCAAAAGCAATCTGATAAAATTTAGACAGCATTTATTTATTTATTTATTACTGTAGATGTTCGGGCTAGCTTACATGGATCTTGATTAATCTCACAGGTTCTAAAATTAAAGATCATGTAAGCTTTCAGTGACCCTGAGATTGGTGGAACTCAAAACGGTGATCTTTAAAAAGCAAATCCAAAACATGAATAATTATACTCCCTCGAGATTCAGACCGCACTGTTCCTGCATATGTAAGAGGTGGCCGAAGCTGAACCGTTAAACTAGCCAGTTCATCTGTACTATTCCTAGGATTTTTTCTTAATCAAATTGTTCAATGTATACTCCCAACATTTCCACGACAAGCATCTTGAAAGAAAATGTTTCCTCCATTGACAGATAAACTTGGGGCAAATTGATAAGGTTCTGACAGGTCGTTCAACTACTTTTGCCCACCTAGCTTGATTTGACTCTTACAAGTTTTGTTCTCTCATCTTTCAATCTCCCAATCTAATTTTATATTAAAGATTCACCATTAATATGAAGTCTGATGGGCTCTCTTAATGAGTTCTTGAGTGCTACTGTGTGATGGTGTGCAAGCATGGTTTCTGGTTTGTTTTGTAGTCTCTTCAGTAGAGTATACTTGGAATAAAGCCTTGCTGCTGTCACTTCCAATAGTCGTAGCACTGAAAATGTGGAATTTTGACGTGTGAGTGTTTAGGAGGGCGTCTTCTTTTCTTTTTTTTAATGCGTTTTGAAAACATGATTTATTCGAGAAAAAAATATAAAAAAATAATTTAATATATTTTTAAATAAAAAATAATTTTCAAAAGAAACTTCCACCGTAATAACAAATAGTCATCTCCCTGTATTTTTTATAAGTAAATTTTGATAGAAAATATATTAAAATAATAATTTCTTAGAAGTTTTTATTTTATTTTAATATTAGTATATCAAAATTATTTAAAAATACTTAAAAAACATCAATTTAATATTTTTTTTTATAAAAAAAACATATTTAAAAACTGGCTGGAACTTCCTTAAATAAATGATGCTTAGAATGTATCCATCAGTTAATTAGTGATGCTTGTTTTATTTCAATGCTAGCTATCATCCGATTCCAATAAATTACGGGATAATGATATAATTAATCATCATTAATGAGATTGAAAGGATGGATTTAGTCTCCGAATGTGGAGGTTAATTTTGAAAAACTTCTTGATTGTAAAACAAGAAATATAATTAAATTCTATTATTTTTTTTAACCAAAATTAAATTGAATAATGATGGATGCTGACTGTGGCAAGAGATATAATTAATAAGAGAAGTGTTACCATCACCAATGGCTGCTCCTTAATACCTCCTTCATTAGTTTGCTAATTATGAATATATATTAATTACAAGCTTATACTATGTCATTTATCTGATGTGATACACTAGCTGACTAGCATACTTTTTAATCCCAACTTATAATTAATTAATTATGGGATTTAGGGTTTAGGTGGCAAGTAACTTTCACAGCTTACCAAACCTTCATAACAAGGACGGTCCATTAATTAATCAATGGTTTGGTAAACAATATTAATTTTTTGATCTCTTATTTAATTAATTTTTCCCTAAACACTTATCGTCCCCATATACAATCCTCTCCAAATTCGTTCCTTCCAAGTTCCAATTTAACATAAATTCAGTTCAAGATTTTCGTTGAAACAATAACACTATTTTGAATCACATTTTTAATGAATGAATACAACTCAACATGGTGTTTTCAGATTGGTATCATTAATCTTGCATTTTTTTTTTAAAAAAATAGAAGTTGATTGAAGAATTTAATCAAATTAAAGTGCTTTATTTTTAGTCATTTTGTTTTTACGTTTCAATAGTATTTTTGTAAAAATTTGAATTTTTTTATTTTTTTCTTCACTTCAAAGTAATTTTTTTGGTGTTTTCAGATTATTTTGATATACTGATATCAAAAATAATTTTTTTTAAAATAAAAAATATATTATTTTAATATATTTTCAAGTGAAAAGTAACAATAAGTATACTCTCAAATATTATTATTTAATTATTTTTCTAAGGGGTAAGTTTATACATCAACGAAGACTAATTCCCTAAACATGACACACCCTCCACGTTGATACATTCAAATGAATTCATTTAGATACCGAATTCAAGATTTAAACCTAAAAAATTAAGAAAAAAAGCATATTCTTTTAACCACCACATACCCTCTTGAAATTATTAAGTTTTAAATTAGAAAAAAGAGAGGAAGAAATGGGTTACGCGATCAAAGTTAGCAATAGATGCTAGAAGAAAAACCTAAAGTAATTAACATTAATTTGGACCGTTAATTGCTGAGATTTTACAAATAAAATATAGTTAATTAGTGGTTAAACGGAGGACTAGCAGTACATTGACTTCTTGGAAAAAGGTCTTCTGAAATAGATTCCCACTTTCCCTTCCTCTTAAGCTTCGCCCTCCTCCTTTACAACGAATGGATAAAAGAAACAAAAAAAAAAAGAAAAAAAGCAGTGGTTAGATAACATCCAAAACGACAGGCACTTCATTAATCTTGAGGACTACTTGAACTCTGATTCTGATGATAAAAAAGATGCCCCCTTCTCACATTAGAAAATCTATCTCCGTATCCATTGTATTGTTTTTTTCTTGTTTAAATTTTATTTTTATTTGGAAATATATTAAAATAATATATATTTTTTTTATTTTTAAAATTTATTTTTGACATCAACATTTTAAAATATCTAAAAATTAAAAATAATAATTTAAAATTAAAAAAATTAATTTTTTTTCAAAAACACAATTAAATTGCAATACCTAACACCACCTAAATTTACCTCCATGATCATAAGAAACAACTAGGAAACGACAAGCCCTGTGGATACAAATATCATTAGAAACTCCATTCAAATAATTTTTAACAATCCTTCTGTACTGACTTTAAACGGGAATTAGTCTGCAATAGTTATAGCAATTACCTTATATTTTTTTTATTTAAGATAATATACATTGTTGTTTGTTTAAAAATAAAATTTTTTTTATTGTGTTTAGAATCGTCTAAAATGATATTTTTTTTTATAAAAAATTCTAAACTAAGAAAGTGATTTAAAAAACTTTCAAATTTATATCTCAATGAATTTATTTCAGTGAACAATCATTAAAATTTATAAAACAAGAAAGATACAAACTTCATGAAAATAAAATATTTTACAACAAAATTTTCTTATTCAATTGAATTCTCAAAGCTACTAATAACAAAAAAAAAAAGAGGATAATGAGGCATGTGGGTCTCATGCATGATGATTACTAGAAAAGATGAACACAACTATATCATCTAGAGGATATTATATTAGAAAGAATCCATGGCAATGATAATAGCTTAATGATGATTTGAATAAGTCCATCCTAATTAAGACGTGATTGATAAGGAAAAGGGAGCAAATATGAACATATATCCTTGTACTGCACTCGAGTGTCGAGACTACTCTTGGGAGCAAATGAAGCTTCAAGCATAAAATGGCCAACGGATGCAACGCTAAGCATAAAGGGTCTTAGAACTGGATCACTTGCTTAGAAATTGAATTCAAGCAAATAAGTGAGCCTAATATTATTATTATTAGTTGTGTGACATGATGAAGTTCCGAACACTCATTTGAATTTCATATCGAGTTTGGACATTTAATAATTCAAACTTGTTTAAATTTCATTACAAGGTTCGTCATCTATTTTTTATAAAATTTCACCAATCCGATGATATTTTTATTTTAAATCCCATAAATTTGGAGGTATTTTCCTCTTAAAAAGTTCACCAATTCAATGATAATTTTCTTATAAATCCCATTAGTTTGATGATAATTTCCTTCTAGATGATAGTTTTATTTTTAGAAAGTCTATAAATCTAGTGACAATTTTATTTCAAATGATATTTTAATTAAGAGTAAAATCATTAATTTGATGTTAATTGTTTTTAGATGATATTTTTATTTCTTGTAAAGCTCATCAATCCAATGTCAATTTTTTTAAAAATAGCTTTTTAATTCAAGTAAAAGCACATCCATCCTATGCCAACTTTCTTTTGACCATTATTTTTAATTTCATGTCAGGACTAACCCATTATTTTTAAGTTTCATGTCGAGGTTGGTATTATAATTTTGATCCATCATTTTAAAATTTTTCATGTCAAGGATGGTCACTTAACAATCTAGATCGATTTTTCAATTCTCCTGTTAAGGTTAATTACTTAATAATTTTGATTCATTTTTAATTTTTCATATAGAGGATGATACTTCACAATTCAGATCCATTTTTAAATTTTCATGTTAAGGTTTATCAACTAACAATTTGGAGCCGCTTCTAGATTCTATATTAAGATTCGTTATCTAACAATTTGGACCATTTAGATTTTAAGATCCATCGAAACACCCCTTTTATTATCTTTTTTTTTCTTTACAAAACTATACAAAGCCAATCAAAAACGAGTTTTTCAATGTCTTTATACGTAAATATTATAAAAAGAGAGCAATTATTGTAATCTATTTTGAGCTCCATTTTTCAATATATTTTCAAAATACAAAAAGTTCAAAAAAAATATAATATTTTTGATGTAATTAAATTGATTTATGGTTTTTATATTAATATGTTAGAAATGAGGTAAGAAATGGGTTATAACAGTTTTTTTAAAAGGTAAAATTGGATCTTACCTGGGTTTTGAACAAATCAATTAAGTAATGGGTTGACCATCAAATTGATCAAGTTTAATACGATCAACTCCTACCTAGTTCGAAATGAAACCCAACCGGACCAGATCATGGACCACCAAGTTGACGATCGAGGCTGGACTGATTTTTATAACACCGCCGTATAGTTGGGGGTTGAAAATGATAGATGTTTTGGGACCTCTAGAACTAAGTCAGAAGTTGCAAATTCATATAATGACTTGGTCAGCTGATTAATCTAGAGGTCAAGTCGAGCATGCAAAAAGGGCACTATGCTCCTGTCCAATGCCTCACAAAAAAGTCTCCATATTTGGTCCCCATTCATCGAACTCCAATAGCAGTAAAGAGCAGTGGCCTCAATAAATCTCCTTGCCGATATCCTTGAGTTTAGGGTGGTGTTTACTGGTTATTTGTACCCTCTTTGATGGCTACAGTATTTCGAAAGGTGGGTAGTGGGAGGCCCCTGTTTCTTCACTCCTTACGCCGCCACCCCATTTTCACCACCTAGCTAGCCTCCCTAGCCCCGCCAGAACCTCCTCCCCTCCCCTCCGGTTTGTCCTCCCCTTTCTTGAGTTGATCACCATGTAAATTAAGTTCCTAATCTGTCTTGATCATGCATGTAATTATACCCATAATCAAATTATTTTTATTTTGAATATATACACAGTTGTAGAGCCCTTCCAAGTTGTATTACCAATCTTCCTTCAACAGCAATCCAAAAAAGAATTAAGTACAGCTTAAGTTATTAAAGAATGAAATTTAATAATTACTAGCAGTTGAATATATAGAAAGTAGGAGAAACCATATGTTTTTCACATCCATCATCATAACATGACAAGAACTTGATAATTAAACAACTTGGGCAAGGAATAATGACAGCATAATTACGTAAAGAATTTTGATTCTTGTACATCCATCTCGAAGACCCTAACATTAAGTCCATCAGACGTTAGAACAAGGAAGGGAAAGTTGCGTTCAGATTATAACTTTGTTGACTTTTCTATGTTCTTAATCCTTGAAATTAGTAACCAAAATGCAACCAATGGTCATACCTCTTGGTGGACCTTCTGATTTTTTCAAACGTATGATTAATGCTAATGAACAGTGTTTAGTTACTGTTTACAGAAAAAAACGATGAAAATCATGGGAACAAAGAAGGCATGTCTCTTTATATTTTTTAATTTAAAAATATATAAATTTATTTTAAAATTATTCTGGAAATAAATTTATTTTATGCAATTTCTATCCCTAGACAGTACTGACCAGATACAACCTTGCTTAACTAATGGAAAATAATTCATAATGACATGTAAGAAATTCTACCTCACGAAACCCTAACCAATTTGATGTCTTCTCTTCCCGGCTTATAATCTAAAACCTAATCTTCAAAAAGTGTTTAATTAATTAATCAAAATCGTATAATCAGTCTTTTTCAGTAACTTAATGACTTCGAAGATGACTTATGTGTAACCTAACCCATAAAAAACGCTGTTTGATTAATCAAAATCTGACGTTTATTGAACTTAATTATCAAAGTCCTTTTCAGTATTTTGATGAATATGGAGATGACTTATGTGTAGCTTTTTAAACACGTCCAAAACACCATGTCTTCAATGTTGTTGAACCCATCTTCCCCCAGACTAAACGGTCAAACATCTCTCTTTTTCCTGCTTTATGTCGTTTGTTTGGTCCCTCTACTCTTAAATTTGTCTCACTTTTATCCTTTCATTATGTGTGTTGTCTTGATATCCTCCTCCTACGCTACATTTTTCTAATATTAATATGATCTTTCCGTCAACGCTAAGGATCAGTAGAGACCTGGTCGTAAAATTAAGATGTTTTTTTTTTTTTAATTGGAATTTCTGAGTTCAAATATTCTGAATAAGATTTAGTAGAATTTATTCATTAAATACACCATATAGGAAAAACGCAAACTTAAAATCATTAAAAAAAAAACAGTCTCGATAAATGCACAAATTAATTCGAAAACATTAATTATTTTTTAATTAAAAATGATATTCTTAACCAAATGTTATTAAAGACCGTTGTGATGGTCTTTGACCATATTTGTTTTTACTTCAATATATATATATAAAAAACAAAATATTTTATCTTAAATATCATTTATTTTTCATACTAAATTTATATATATATTTTTTTAAAAAGTCATGATTAAAAAAAATATCATCTTAATATTGTCGATTCAGTATATTATCGTCTTAATGATTAAAAAAATATTATTTTGAAATTTTTTTTAAAAATCAAATCATATTTTTATTGGTCGATCAGGTTTTTTTGGAACCGCGTGCTTGGTCTCTCTTGATTTTTTAATTTTTCTCACATTAAAAAGATTCTCACACGATTCAAATTTGACTCGCTAAACCAAGTTTAATTTCAATGCCAGTGACTTGAATATTTTTTTTTTCTTCTTATGTTCAAAACAATTTTGGCGGGGTAAGCAACCTAGTTAGTATCTGTTGTAGATAAAGGATCAAGTGATAACAAAATAATTAAGAAGTTGCAAGATGAGAAATGAAAATAGTAGGACCAAACTAAGATAAAATTAATATTAGGGGGACCAACAAAATATACCATTAAAGCCCCTCACCAGATATATAAATACATACATAACCAAAGCACTACATATCCACTTACACACACCATCTCCTTCCCCATTTCATCGAAAGACTCAAAGGCCATCTATCCCTTTCATTTTATATCAACATGGACTTCTCTTCTTCAAAGAAAACCATGAGAATTTCATTAGCAGTAGCTGATGCAGCATCATGTTACTGTGCTATGGTCCTATTAGGCCTAATATTATTGGGGTCTATTAGGGAGAGTTCTATGACAGAGGAGCCTGTCAAGGGGAGCCACTTTTTTGACAGACCCTGTGATGAAATATATGTTGTCGGAGAAGGAGAGACCCTCAACACCATCAGTGAAAAGTGCGACGACCCGTTTATAGTGGAGCAGAACCCGCATATCCATGACCCAGATGATGTTTATCCTGGACTTGTTATCAAGATCACCAGTTCAAAGTCAAGGAAGATGATGAAGAGGTAGTTCTTGGAGATGAGATACGGCTTCTTGATAGGAATACAGATACCAAATTAATTAGCGTGCTTGTTTTTTTAAAAAACTTCTTACACACATGCTTTAATTTCTATTTAATTTTATTTACTTTGTAATAGGAAAAGAATTATATATATATTTATACCATAGAGTTTTCAACAAGTTCAAAGCTTCATCAATTGGGTCCTTGATGTCCTTTTGAGATTAGAGAAAGGTCTTTTTGTAGTTCCATTTCATTTTATTATATGTGAGAGATATACATCTGCTACTCATGCATCCTCTACACTCTCTGTATAAAATGATTCACAGCTATAGCAAATTTATTTGGGATTGTCCTAATCTATTCATTGTCTGTGTGTGCGCTATCAAATTCTATAGCTTCTTGCGTTTTTTAAACATTTTTCTTTAATTTGTGCAAATAATGGGATATTTTTAAAAGTTGGAATTGGCTTACCAGATCACATCGATATACTTAAACCGATGAAGGAACATTTTGTTTTCTCGTTTTTTAAAAGAATATATATATATAGCAATATTCAATAATTAATGTACAACACAAGAATAATAAACTTTTTCTAAATATATATACAAGCCTTTAATAATATACATATTTATTTATATATATAGAAAAATGTACATTAATTAATATAAAGATTACAACATAAAAATATTATACATTATCCTTTATATATAAATATAAAAAATTGGTTAACTAATATGTTAAGTATTTTATTATTCTCAACTTCATATCAGAGTCATTACTCTCAAAGAATCATCTTAATCTAATAGTTTAAGTTGTTAGGTGAGGTTCCAGGATATGATTTATATTATTTTTTAATACATTCCCTCAAGTGAAAGTCATCTGAGCTTGAAACTTGCACATACCCATATTACCTTGTGCTTAATTTTTTATCAAATAAATAAGAGATGGTGAGATTCGAACTCGTGACTGCTTGGTCATTAAAGCTCTGATACCATGTCAAAGAACCATCTTAACTCAATAACTTAAGTTGTTAGGTGAGGTTTCATGATATAACAATTAAACTTTAAAAATCTATTTCCTTCTCCCTAATGGACTCTTTGTCTTAGCCTAATGTGCAAACTTCTCCTTCTTCCTTTGTTTTGGAAGCTTTTCATACTATTATCGTGAATCCTCACTCTTTTTCTTCTCCCTCTACTTTGGACTCTTCTCCTGCTATTGTTGTGCAACCTTCCTCTACTACTGCTTCCGTGACTCTTGCCACTATGAAAGCTTTAATTGCAAACATTATTTTCCTCTTCAATACTCATCAAATTATTGCTTTGAAGCTTGTAAACATAAATTATTTTTAAATTTTAATAGGATTCCTTAATTTAGTAGGTTAATTAATAATTATAAAAAATAAGAATAAAATAAAATCTGTTTTTTTAATAATGAAAAATTTTGGAAAAATATTTCTCATAGAGAAATTATGAATGAAAAAGATTAGTTGTAGTTAATTTAAAATTCAATGAAGTTCTTTAATAAGTTTCGTTAAAGTCAATTTAAATTTCAATAATATTTCTTAACTTAGTAGGTTAATTCTTAACTATAAATAATAAGAATAAAATGATGTTAGTTGTTTTTATAACTAGAAATTTTGGAAGAAAAAAAGATTCTAACAGAGAACTAGTTAAAAAAAAATCTTATTACAATATTTTCCAACCCATCATAATATTGTCTGAATTTAGATTCAGTATTTTTTTTTTCTCATTGAAATTAGCAAGGTTTAAAGTTATAAACCAAAAACAAAAAATTATAAAAAGAGCATGAAAAACAAATCCCATACATATTTTTTGAAATAAAATAAATCAACATGAAGGACACAAATAATAATACCCTACTACACTAAAAAAAACTTGAAAAAGTTAATAGTGGTTCACTGAATTTCTTTATTATTATCATTATTATTTTCAATTCAGCCCCTTCTTCCTTTTTTT
>Ga0307510_10009392_pt1 | contig 11650 bp, 12 predicted proteins | sample 12_EM_MG_FD_207224 | JGI IMG/M metagenome (GOLD analysis project Ga0307510, IMG submission 207224) | Populus trichocarpa ectomycorrhiza microbial communities from riparian zone in the Pacific Northwest, United States - 12_EM | ecosystem: Host-associated > Plants > Roots > Unclassified | place... | reverse complement strand
TGAATTCATATTAGAATCAAGTGTTGGTCCATCAACTCGCGGAGGACTGTCATCGAGGCGGAGAACAATCGGACCAGATAACAACCCTACTAATACTTGTGTGCTTGATTCCTATTACCCGATGGGCTGCTACAGCATTCGCAAGAATGAGAACTAAAAGAAAGGGGGGAGAAGGCATGGCCATCGAAAAATCAGGGCCAACGTTAACGTCACGTACCTCTACTGGCTAAGTCGGTCGGATATAAGCCCCTGCCCTCCATTAATCCTACTACTGTAGTATGACTTTGCACGATAGTTGGAGCTTGATTCTGAGTCGACGTGATCCAAGGTGCACCCCGTGACGTCGTGATCCACTGATAGCGCAGTCGTAGAGGATCTGCAATCAGCCCAAGCACGTAAATCCAATCGAGAGGATATATGTGGGAATGAACCTTCATCTGAGCGAGCAAGCCACAATATACAGGGGCTCTGATTCCCTCTATTGCCCTCTTTTCGGCGAGACCAGGTGAGAGAGTTTATATACGCGAGTAAAGACGAGCACTCTACGCGCGGGGTGAATTAAAAGGAAAAGGAGGGGGAAACGAACGCGAACGGTCCTGCTGGCGACTGACTAGCTCGGCGACTAAAAGAAGCTAAAGTAAAAGGGGACAGTGAATAAATGGAGAGCGGGAAGTCTAAGACAAAACGAAAACAAGGGAGCGTACGAATGAGGGCTTGATCGGTTCTATATGCACTAAAATCCCTTCCCAACAGATATTTGTCCTAGACCTGTGATGGGCCGTGCACGATGTGTGCGACGTAGAGCGACGGGGTTTTCGAAGTGGCGCGCGTGTAAGGATTGGGGCGCAACGAGAGGGTGAACTTGGCTGTGAGGGGGGAAAGGGTCAATCATATGGCAACGAGGGCGAATGAAGGCGGGTTGGGGGCAAAGCGTGCACGGAAGGTGAGAGGTGGGGCGGGGCCAGGTGCACGGAAGACGTCAGGGTAGGCAATCACGTTGCGCCCGCGGTACAGCATAGCCCTCCATCAACGAGGCGGCGACTTAACTTCTTCGCTGGGCCTTTGCCACTACACCCTCTCCCCATCATCACAGCGATCCATCTCCCCTCCTAACATCCACATTTCTTCCCGACTCGTGATATGGCCGACCACTCAGGATCTACCCTTTTTCGCTCGCTTTTCGAGTCTGCCTTGAGGGAATACGAGAAGAAGACAGGCATAACATTGACCGAGCACCCACTCACCATACAACTCCAGAGTTGCCACTCCATCGAATCTATCACTGCCGTTCTCCAAGGCCAAGCACAAGCCTTCAGTAAATCCAGAGGGAGCGACAGAGCCATCAAGTCAATCAAGGGTACTTTATCAATATTGACCACCCTCTCTGACACCGCCACGCTCGGCGATTCCATTGGCCTGGTACGTCAGAAGGTGCTGACACCTTGTTCCAAAGATCCGATAGTTATTTTTTTATAGCCATTCTCACCTGCGAAGGCGATACACGCTGGCTTCGCCGTCCTTCTCGACGTATGTCCCGTTCTCCAGCATCTATCTAGGTATCCTTGTGACATCAAGTCAATCAGGCGGCAAAAGGTGTAATAGACAGCTATGATGCGCTCGTCAACTTGCTCGAGTCAATCGAACATTTTCTGAAGCGACTCGATATATATACACGGATCCCATCTACTGCGGCAATGGACGAGATAGTGGTCAAAATAATAGTAGAGTTGCTCACCACACTCGCTCTGGCGACCAAAGAGGTCAAACAGGGAAAACCAAGTAAGTCCGTTATCACTGACATGTAACCTGACTAAGTGCATCGCAGTCAAATTTATGAAGAAAGTTTTTGGAGAGAAAGATGTCGAGGCGGTCCTGCAAAGACTGGACCGACTCACGCACGACGAAGCTCGGACTACCGCAGCCCAGACCCTTGCTGTCGTTCATAGTCTTGTTCAGGGAATAAGGGTGGCCATGGATGGTGAGCAACGGATTCGGCTGATATTCCGCGGTCTGTTGAGTACCCTTCCTGCTAGATGGCAAAACATCTTTTGACGGTGTCCGGCAAGACCTCGGTACGTTTTGTTAGCAACAATGACCTCTCCCCGTGTCTGAATGAAGTGCAGAAATCCTACATCAAATGGCGAGCGACATTAACAAGTTGAAACGTCAGTTATTTCCTGACATTGCCATGTCTGCTCGGAATCGCGCTCATTGTCTTGTAGGCGACAAGCTGCAAAAGGATATTTGCGGTTGGCTCTCTCCGCCAGATCCATGGAAAAATCACAATATAGCTCGCGAGTTGCACCAAACAGGGACCGCGGAGTGGTTCATTCAAGGCGGCACATTCTCAGAATGGAAATCTTCTGGACCGAGTTCCGTTCTATGGATACACGGTAAACGTGAGTTTTTCCCAGCAATTACTCCTTCTCGGAGACTGATGGTTTATCCCCTTTCGTAGCGGGCTCTGGGAAGTGTGTGCTTTGGTACGTCAACTTGACTATATTTCCGTCTTGAGAACTTACGATGTCTGCCAGTTCCACAATCATCGAGGAGGTCGAAGCTTTACGGAAATCCGGGCTCGCATCACTGGCCATGTTTTATCATGATTTTAGGGAGGACCAAAAGAAGGACCGGCGCGGACTTCTCTCATCTATGCTTGTCCAGCTCTGTCTCCAATCCAACTCGTATTACGACATCCTTTACAATTTCTACTTGGAACATAGCAGTGGTTCTCGGCAACCCAACGATAATGCAATTCTCCATTGCTTAAAGGACATGGTGGAACTCCCAGGACAAGCGCCAGTTTTCCTGATTGTAGATGCCTTGGACGAATGTCCAAATACATCAGCCCTGTCCTCGTCTCGCAAAAAGGTGCTACAGGTCTTGAAGCAACTTATCGACTCACAAGTCCAGAACCTGCGCATCTGCGTAACTAGCCGGCCCGAGACGGACATCAAGGTTGTCCTTGAACCATTATCTTTCAGTTCCATTTCGTTACACGACGAGAGTGGACAAAAAGAAGATATCAAGAACTATATCAAATCAATTGTCGGCATGCATGAAAACATGCGAAGATGGAAACCGGAACACAAGGAACTTGTGATTGATGTACTAACAGAACGAGCGGATGGAATGTAAGGAATGAGTACTTTATTTCTTCACGAGACTCACCCGTACCCCTCTGTTAGGTTCCGATGGGTGTATTGCCAGTTGGATTATCTGGGCAAGTGCCTCCCAGGGCGCATCCGGCGTGCTCTGGACGAGTTGCCACAGACGCTAGATGGGACATATGAACGAACCTTGCAAGAGATCGATGACGCAAACTGGGAATTTGCCCAGAGGCTGTTCCTATGCGTTGCTGTGGCCTCCCGCTCCCTATACGTCGAGGAACTGGCGGAGTTTCTTGCATTTGATTTCAGAGCGGGACCAGTTCCGAAATATTGCGAGGATTGGCGCCTTGAAGATCCACTAGAGGCGGTGCTATCTACATGTTCCACATTACTTGCTGTTGTGAACATCAATAATTCTTACAAGTCCCATATTTTCAACTATCCCGACAACTACCCCGTCGTGCAATTTTCACACTTCTCTGTCAAGGAGTTCTTGACATCTACCTGTTTTGCTGAAAAATCCGACACTATTTCTCGCCGCTACCATGTTTCTTTGACACTCGCCCATACCCTTGTCGCACAAGCATGTCTCGGTACTTTACTACACTTTGATGAAAACGTCACCCGAGACCGTTTAAAGGATTTCCCTCTCGTCGAATACGCTGCCAGGAACTGGGTCAATCATGCGCTTTCTTCGGATGTGTCGCAATATGAAGAAGGGATGAAACAGCTTTTCGATGCGAATAGACCACATCTTACTGTTTGGCTCTGGATATATGACCCAATTCGGCCCCATGATGTGGACACCAGAGCCGAAACACCGCTGCCCCTCCTCAGAACGCCCTTACATTATGCGGCCTTCTGTGGCTTCCACACTGTTGTCAAATGTTTAGCCGATCAACACCCACAGTATGTGCATTCTCGGGCCGTCGATGACCAGTCGACGCCTTTGCATCTTGCTTCAAGGGCGGGACATGTAGAAGTCGCAAAGGTGCTCGTTGGCTCTGATCATGGCGCGGACGTAACAGCTCAGGACAAGGATGGATTAACTCCGTTGCATAAGGCATCAACTGTGGAAATGGTACGGTTCCTCATCGAGCACGGTGCCGATGCGACGGCCCGGGACAAACGAGCGTCAACTGTGCTGCATTGCGCGGTGGGACGGGAAAATGTGGATCTTGCACAGTTCCTCATCGGGCACAGTGCAGACGTGACAGCCCGGGACATGAATGGGCTGACTCCGCTACATATCGTCTCACGTTCCAGAAATGTGGATCTTGCTATGCTCCTCATCGAATACGGCGCAGACGTGACAGCCCTGGACGCGGCCGGGGAGACGCCGCTGCTTAAAGCGTCGCATTGTCAGAGTGGGAATATGGATTTTATATGGTTACTCGTTGAACACGGCGCCGATGTGAAGGCCCAGAGAAATGAGGGGTGGACTCCACTGCATGGGGCGTCATTGAACGGAAATCTGGAACTTGCACGGTTCCTCGTCGAGCACGGTGCCGATACGACAGCCCAGACCATGGTAGGGGAGACCCCGTTGCACTCTGCCATAGATTTCGGAAATGTGGACCTTGTGCATTCCTCATCGAGCACGGTGCTGACATTACAGCCAAGGGCAATTACGGGATGACCCTGTTACAGCAAGTGTCAATGCGGGGACACGTGGATATCGCACGATTCCTCATTGAGAATGGTGCCGACGCGGCGGCCCAGAATGCGAACGGGCGCACACCTCTGCATGAGGCATCTTACTTGGACCTGGCACGGCTCCTCGTTGATCACGGTGCCGACGCGATAGCCCCGGACAAGAATGGGCCAACTCCGCTACATCACGCGTCAGAATGGGGAGAAGTGGATCTCATTCGGTTCCTCGTTGAGCACGGTGCGGACGTGACAGCCCAGGACAAGGACGAGTCGACTCCGCTGCATCATGCGTCCAAACAGGGACAAGTAGATATCGTACCATTCCTCCTTGAGCATGGCGCCGATGCAACCGCCCTGGACAAGGACGGGTTGACTCCACTGCATTTGGCGTCGAGAGGAGGATTTCATGACCATGTGGATCTTGCTCAGCTCCTTATCAAGCAAGGTGCTGATATGACAGCCCAGGACAAGCGTGGGTCGACTCCGCTGCACGAGGCGTCAGGATTAAATTATGGAAATGCGGATCTCGCACGGGTACTTGTTGAACACGGCGCCGATGTAACAGCCCAGGACATGGACGGGTCAACTCCGCTGCATAAGGCGTCGCAATCATCCAACAGAAATATGGATATCCCGCGGTTTCTCATTGAGAATGGTGCTGACCCCATGGCTGAGGATATGGACCAATCGACTCCGCTCCACCATGCATCGCTTGGTGGAAATGTGGTTCTTGCATGGTTCCTCATCAAGCATGGTGCCGACACGACTACCCAGGACAAGTATGGGTGGACTCCGCTACATCAGGCGTCACTCAACGGCCATGTGCATCTTGCGCAGCTTCTCGTTGAGCACGGTGCGGATGCAACAGCTCACGACGAGCATGGGTGGACTTCTCTGCATCAGGTATCGATTGATGGAAATGTGGATCTCGCGCGATTACTCATCGAGCATGGTGCCGATGTGAACGCCCAAGACAAGGACGGATCCACTCCACTGCATCAAGCGTCATTGGAAGGTCATGTGGATCTTGTACATACCTTCATCGAGAATAGTGCGGATATAACAGTCCAGGACAACGATGGATCAACTCCTCTGCATCAGGCGTCGATTGGTGGAAATGTGGATCTTGCTCGGTTACTCATCATCCATGGTGCGGACGTAACAGTCCAGGACAAGGATGGGTCAACTCCTCTGCACCAGGCATCGGTCGCCGGAAACGTGGGTCTTCAAGTTGCTCGGTTACTCACCGACCACGGTGCCGATGTGATAGCCCAAGACAAGGACGGATCCACTCCACTGCATCAAGCGTCATTGGAAGGTCATGTGAATCTTGTACATACCCTCATCGAGAATAGTGCGGATGTAACAGCCCAGGACAACGACGGATCAACTCCTCTGCATCAGGCGTCGATTGATGGAAATGTGGATCTTGCTCGGTTACTCATCAACCATGGTGCGGACGTAACAGTCCAGGACAAGGATGGGTCAACTCCTCTGCATCAGGCGTCGATCGAAGGAAACGTGGATCTTGCTCGGGTACTCATCGAGCACGGCGCCAAAGCGACAGCCCAGAACAAACACGGGATGACCCCGCTGCATCATGCATCGCAATATGGAAATGAAGATATCGCACAGTTCCTTGCCGAGCACAACGTGGTCGGGGTCACAGGAAGAGCATGAATTGGCCCCTTTGCATCTTTTTTTTTTTTTTTTTTTGGAATTGTCAGTTTATTGTCTATCAGCAACTAGGCTACGAGACATGACGTGCTACAAGGCCGTCGCATTCTAAAAGGGGGCATGGAGGAGGTATATTACGAGGTAGAAGGGTAGGAGGGGGTGGCCCCTTTGCATCAGGCGTCGCGATGGGAAAATGTGGATTTCAAACGGCTGTTCCTTTTTACTTTTCCGATTTTCTTGATCTCCTTTTTATTACATCTGTACTTTTGATGTGTTGCATGTATATTTTTACAGAGAGGTACGCAGTGTAGGCCATAGGTGGAGCCTAATTGGTCGAGGGGGCCATGGTACATACAACTACATAGTGAATTGCGGAAAACGGTTCATAAGTACTGAGAAAAATGGCCAGATAGTCACCGTCAGCATAACTTGGTTCTCGTGAGGCGAATCACTGGCGAATCCACAGAAAAACAGCGGAAAATACTTTATCATCGTACTTTGAAACGAATTTTTAGACAGAGATCATGTATTTTTTGGCTAGAAAAGCCCATTCTGACAGTGAGCACGAGATTTACCGAATAGATTCACGCGATCACGTGCGCGGAACGTGTTGGACCTGGTCGATTCCCAGTTCAAGTTCAACTTCGACCAATTTATATTCTGACCCAATACACCATGCCAGGTGTCGCACGGACTTCGAGTCCGCCCGTGAGTCCAAGAAAAAGAGGAAGGGAAGGAAAGATAAAACCAAGCGATGTCCCAAAGATCCGAGGACACGCTGGAGTAAGTGGGGGTCGCTGTTCCCTGTTCCCGAAAGGCCGGGAACACGCGAGAGGTTGTAATGTGGGATGAAGGGCAGGCAAGCAGAGGGGGAAACGACGGTCTAAGATTGCATGATACTGGCCGAGGCCAGGTGAGAGGGTTATATACCAGATACAAGAGAGTCTTGTACGCTACCAGAGACAAGGGAGAGAAAGAAGAGACCTAAAAGGGAATGTGGTGTTGTTCGTCGCGTGGCGACGTTTGGCAGTTGTTCAACACCGACAGTAGGCTAGACAAGAGAAACAAGGGAATGTATGAAGGCAGTCACATTGTCCTATGTACAGTTATCGAGCGGGCGTCGCGAGGTCGAAAGTGCTCGATTCCAAGCCCAACGTATGTCACTGCGTGCAAATCAAGGTATTCTCCTGAAGAAAACCCGAAGAAAACTTTAATTAATTGTTAAAGTATTTTAACTAAATTTGTGGACAACAATAGAACTCTATTGTTGTCCACAAATATTTTTTAAAACTTTAACAATTAATTAAAGTTTTCTTTGGGTTTTCTTGCAGAGAATACTCTGCTTTGCACGCAGTGTGTCTATCCCTTACACAGGGCCAGGCCCAGATGACCGCTAATTACGCTAAGTTCTGTACACAGTTGCACATGTTGAGCGCTTTGAGCTCTCTATTACGCTCTTACGACCTCACCCTCTCCGGCCACCCTCACGTGAGTCACGTCTCCAACTTCGCGCCCGTCTGGTTCAGCAGCAGCACACACAACATTCAGACCCAGATCTTTTCCATGACAAGAGGCCCATGCTCCCCCCGAGACGTGATGCAAGGACTGAATGTCAATACCCGCGCAGTCCAAGCCTGACAGTGTAGGTCCTTCGACGCTCTGACACGCGAAATCTACAACGTAATGAATGTGTAACATCGTACAGCCGGTACAGGCACCTCTTCCATGAAGGTTGGATTGGAGCCACCGGAGCCTTCTGGCACCGACCGATACCTGCACGGCGTCGGCTGGGTGGTGCATTTAAGGAGCGGAGAGTGGTGCGCGATGCTTAGCCACGCTTGATGGAGAACCAGACAAAAGGATATGGCTCTCGACCAATCTATGAGCTCTATGAGTCAGTACCGGTGCGTTTTGCATGGTATGTCATGTCCTTCCGTCGTTATGTGCGTAGACAGTGATATAATTACCCACAGCTGGAGTCATTGCGTTCCGCAACAATTGACACCTAACCCAATCACCCCATGCTTATACCTATTCTCCTCGGAGATATCTTGCTCCATCGCCTCTTGAATCACACAACAAATAGACGTCCCTAACTCTGGACTCCCGTGCGGGTCTATTTACAACAATGTTCTTTGCGGTCATCACGCTGGGTGCACCCAGAGAGCACGACTCCGCGCAAGCGTGGACATACAAATCAATCGCCCGCCGTATGCAACTACCGTGCAGACAGGAATTTCGAATTGTTTCCTCACATTTTTACATGAGCTAATCGAAATTCTTGTTGTGCAGCCAAAATACTTGTCCTGGGGCCGCAAAGAGGGCCAATCACTGCTCGGACGCCCCGCAAAACGGACAGGCGTGATTAGGACAGACCGCTCTTCTGTTGGCGACGGAGATCGCAGTGACATCGTCGCCCGCCTGTGCCAATTCTATTCGATCGTCGAAATACTCGCTTATGTCTACACATGGGCCTTCGTCTCTGACCTATCGACGATAACGACAACACGGATGTTACGAGTCGCACCCAGTGCTAATCTGCGTGGCCACCACTCCGCTTGTCATCATCACTAACTCGCCACGCCGCCGCACTATCCTCACATTCCTTGGCGATATCGACGCTTCGCCCTCGACGACCTTTGACGCACCTTTCTCCGCACCCTTGTAAGCGCTCTGCGCGCACATGATCTTGGCGCACTCAAACCCGCGATCTGGGCCTCCGCGCTTGAGCACCCATCGTCATGAGGTGCAAGGATAGGTCTGGTGCTCCTTGCTACCCTCGCGGACGTGGCCAGGAGAGGATAAGGACGAGAAGATATCGATGCGGACATGGCGGGGAAGGTGCAGGCGCACAGGTCGGCGGCGTCGACGCGATCACCAGCGAGGATGCCGGCGCATCGCGAGACGCTGCAGCACCAGCTGCCTTTACACCTTCGACTCCCCATCTTGCACTCAATCTTTCATGACGCCCATATCCGTGGCGTCTACACCGTCTCTGTCATCTGCTGTAATGTTCTCGTTGATATGGTCCGCGTCATCCTCAAGGTCACTCACTATTTCTCTGGTTCATAGCAATGGCTACTGAGGACGATGTGACGGCTGAATTCTGATCATGAGCGACGCGAATGAAGCATGTTTGATATCTACCGGATGTCCCCTTGGTCTTATTTGTGGACTCTCAACAGTAATGTTTTGAATTTATCTCCCATTGTGTCATTCAATATCACCGATAGCATCTAGTAAAGGTTTTCATATGGAGGTTGTGTCTACAACCTAGCGGCCTGCCAATTAAATCCCCCATTTCGTCATGAAACTCCACGAGCACCGAGCAGCTCCTCTCCGAGAAGGAAACCGAATAATGCGCTCGGTCGGTCACGAGGGGGTTCTCTTAATGATGGGGAAGATGGTTAAGAAAAGATCATCGGTGGCTGCGTTCGACGGCGCACCGTCAACACGGTTGAAATGTTGCCCAGTCGCAACAGAACGGCAAGGCAAAGTTGAGTACGGTCATGATGAGGGGTGCTGGCCCCTTCTGGCTCCATGTTGGTGACAGTAGTCCCGCTCCCGCTCATAGATCCTTCCTCGTTCCGGAACGACCACAAGGTGACTTGCTATTTCAATGTACTATGCTTGGTATATTATAATCTGAGTGACTAGATGAGATCGATAGGGTGACCGCACAGAGTTAATGTTCTTCGCTGTACGGGTCATCGTCGTCTGAGACCTAATTGGGAGTCGGTGAACCCCCGGAACTTACCTGAGGCGTCGACGCCACCTTTGTAGTCCGCAGCGCTGTCCTCATCGTTCTCATCAGCATCATCCGCGAGGTCGCTATCGGGGTCACCGGTTCCAGGAGGGATAACTTGAACTTCAGGACGAAGACACGATTATGTGTGCCAACATGAAGGCGGTGCTTGCGGACACGCTCTGCACGCGGAAGGACTCGTGCTGATCTGTATAATTTTTATCATTCATACCATGGAGTGAAGTTCGCAAAAGGGGTGGACATAGACGCATCGGGAGAAAGTGTCGTTTTTCAAGTTGGTGCAGGTTTGGGCGTTCCTGGTCGAAATAACTCGTCCAAGTTGAAATTCCACAGCAGCGCGGAAATATTTGGGGAAGAAGTTGCGGAAATAATGACTCGGACGGGAGTGAGCCAATTAATATGATTACGACCGACTTCTTTTTCCGTCGATTGGAGCCACTCACATAGACACGATCGTCGAAGTTCTCGCTTCTGTCTACAGTACAACTCAGGGATTCATTTACACATTCCGGGTATCCGCGACCCAGGCGGCGGTGGTCTGTGCAACCACCTCACTACCTCACCTCGCCGCTCTTCAATACCACTAACTCACCACAACTGCCACGCCATCAACGATCTTCGACGCCCTCTCGCATAGACCCGTCGCACACCTCCGCATTCTGGCCAGCGCCCTGCGCGGGCACGCCCTCGGCGCGCTCGAATGTGCCCTCTGGGCCTCGGCTATCGAACACTCGTCGTTGTCCTCGCCCGCGGGAGCGGATCCGGCGCTTCGCGCTGCACTCGCAGACGTGGTCAGGTGGGGACGGAGAGAGGAGAATTTGGACCTGGATATGAATACGACGGAACCTGGGGCAGGCAGGGAACGGACGAGCAGGGCGGCGTCGTGGAGGGCGTTGCAACAGCGACTGCCTTCGCCTTCGCCTTCGCCCTCGTCTTTCTCCTTGTCAACGTCCATATCCGTGGCATCAACGCCTTCTCTATCGTCCTCTGCGACGTCGTCGTCGTGCTCGTCCGTATCATCCGCGGGGTCGCTCTCGGAATCACCGGTTCGAGGGAAGATAGCGGTAGCTTCTGAAGACGAGGACATGACTCGAGGATCCCGCGTGGCATTGAGATCACCATGTGGCAACTTGAAGTCAGTGCTTGCGGACGCACTCAGGACTCGGAAGGACTCGAAATAGAACGGCGTCGTGCGTCTCTCCGCCTCGATGCTGCCGTGGGTGTTGGACCTCGTCAGAACGTGGATATAGTTGCCATTAGTTGGGAAGAAGGTGCTGAGGCGTCAGCTCCACCGAGTAAAGGTGATATCATGGATATGTTTGCGTACGACGATCCTTCCTGAGCGACGCGAACGAACCATCGGATGTCCATGTTGGCCTTATTTGTGGACTCTCGGTAGATAGGTACATAAGCCTCTTATTGAGAAATATATCGCTTTCAAAAA
>Ga0307510_10009390_pt1 | contig 11653 bp, 9 predicted proteins | sample 12_EM_MG_FD_207224 | JGI IMG/M metagenome (GOLD analysis project Ga0307510, IMG submission 207224) | Populus trichocarpa ectomycorrhiza microbial communities from riparian zone in the Pacific Northwest, United States - 12_EM | ecosystem: Host-associated > Plants > Roots > Unclassified | place... | reverse complement strand
GATAGAATATAGACAACCAAACCCCTATACCACAAAGCCCCTCTGCTCAGAATATAGATAGCCAAACCCCTATGCCACAAAGCCCCTCTGCTACGCCCGCGCCGTAGGCGCGGTTTACACACTTGTTCAGTACATATAGGAAGGACACGCCCCTCTCGGAGTTCTTCGAGCCCTTTCCTGACCCTCTACACCCCACCGGAAAGAGAGTTGCACGTGCGATAGCGACGATGAATGAGACCCGCATGTCGGGTTCATAGTACTCCATCCAGAAAACCGAATCACAATGCCCTCCGCGGAGAAGACGGCCCCACCACTTCTTGACCATCGCGCTTTGACGAGCAGAGATCGTCCTTTTCCCCCACCAGCGTTTGCACCTCCCGCATCAAAGAGACAAACCCCTAGCATGGACAGTCCGTCGAAATCCGCAGGCACACACCTCACGCCGCTGGGCGTCCACTGTGTACATAGTCGTCGCGGAGACCGACAAGCTCAACGCCTTTGTCGATCAATGTCTTGAGGTGAGGGGCCATCTGCTCTGTGCAGGTCTAGGACGACGGGAAGGAGTGCAGGAAGGTTGAAGTTGGTGGCGGATGTCCCAAAGAGTGGCGGAAGGAAGGGTCCGTGGCGGAGGGCACTGCTTGGGTTCGATCAGCGAAGCACACGTACTTTTGTGCCTGTCTGTATGCGCGTAACGTATATCGTACGTTCTGCTTTTTCGGCCATCTTCACTGGAGGTCGTGTACCCAGTGACATCCCATTAGTACTTGTACAATATCCCACCTCTACTTGCGTTGACAAGCTTTGTTCCAACAACAATTTGCCCCTGAATGCTGTGGTAAAGTATCGAGTAGAGCAGAAGCTACAAAGCCGAACAAGTTCACGTCGATATACTGCTTCGCTACTCCCGTCGACCCACCTCCCGACCTTGGCGGTTTCACATCTCTCCGGATTGCTTCTGTTGGCGTACTTAACGGTGCGGACGTAGCTCGCTCCTCGCTCCAGCCCACGTTCCTATCTTTGTCATCGTCATCGTCAGCATCGCCGAGACCGAGCAGTTCCTCTCGCATATCCCAAACGTCTGCTAGCATCAAGCTTGAATAGCGCGCACGCACTTTTGCCTTATCGTTATTGTTTGGAGGGCCAGCGCAAATGATGGCGTGTCGAGCTTGTTGTGAAGAGAGAGCAGTTGGGTACTGAACTCGTTCTCCTCGTCTGGGTTGAGACCAAGGAATGGGCCAGACGTCGCTGAAAGGGAGTAATACAGCCCCGACATCTGTCGCAGAAGGCATTCATGATGTTGTCAACGTTTGCCCTAGAGGGAGAACGGATGGACTTGTACCTCCCTGTATGCGGCAGCAGTAGCTTTCGCGATAGTAGGCAGCGTATAATAAACTGATTTCAGATTCAAAGGACTAGCCTTCTTAAATAGTGTTAAAAACGCAAAGAATAATAAGAGATGAAGAACGCGCCACGATATCGCGAGATTGGAAGGTCTTGTGCGGCCAAACAGCACCCAACACTCACCCAACATGTTATCATAATGGGTACAGTGCGGTTATTTTACTGTACGACGACGCTCACTTGTAGATACTGTCAGCCCCACACGCCAAGTTTTCGTGGCCTTGCTTTCGCAGATATATAATTTTGATTACTTTGTACACTTATTGAATCCCAATCACCGCCCAGCGTTCAGTTGCAACTCACGCCTATCTGTTTCAGGTAATTTCCTTGCGTCTCTGTACGGATATAGAATACATCGATCAGGCGGTCCACATGAGTCCACTAACCCTTGACCCAACCCCCCCATCCCACTGTCTCGCCACCATTTTTCATAGAGAACCACTCCGTCACCTTCGTCTCTGCTCGCGATATGGCTGACCAGTCAGGATCCGCCGGTTTTCTCGCACTCTACGAGTCTGCCTTGCAGGCTTATGAGAAGAATGCTGGCGTCTCATTCGCCGAACATCCCCTCGCCTTACAGCTCCAGAGTTGTGACTCTGTTGAGTCCATGACTTCTGTTCTGCAAGGTCAAGCACAGGCTTTGGGTGAATTCCAAGAAAGCGATAGAGTCATGAAGTCTATCAAGGGTATTGTACCGATTTTAACTAGGCTTTCTTCGACTTCCGCCCTCGCCATCGACATGGGGCTGGTACGTCGACAGGCGTTGAATGACATGACCTTTTCTTGACATATTTTGCAGCCACACTCACCCGTGAAAGCTTTACACGCTGGCTTTGCCGTACTACTTGCTGTATGTGCCATTCTCTAGTACCTATGTAGGTACCTTTGTGACACCGAAGCGTACCAGGCGGCCAAGGGCGTCACTGCCAGCTTTGACGCAATCGTCGACTTGCTCGAGTCCATCGAACGTTTCCTTCGTCCTTCTGATGTATATACGCGGGTCCCATCGACTCTTGCAATGGACGAGATAGTGGTCAAAATAATCGTGGAATTGTTGTCGACGCTGGCTCTAGCGACTAGAGAGCTCAAACAGGGACGACCAAGTGAGTCCGTTTTCGCTGTCCTGTTACCTTACCGCTTACTGAGCGTAACGCAGTCAAAGTCATCAAGAGGGTTTTCGGAGAGAAGGACGTCGACGCGGTCCTGCAAAGGCTGGACCGGCTCACGGAAGATGAGGCAAGGACAACTGCAGCTCAGACTCTCGAGGTTGTTTACAGTCTCATCCAAAACATGACGGTGATCATGGACGGTGAGTAAATGCACTGTGCTCGACATCCACCATGTGTTGAGCATGAACGCTATTCCTTGTAGATGGCAGGGTATCGGTTGATGGTATTCGAGAAGCCCTTGGTAAGTTTCGAAGGCGACAACGAGCTAGTTTGGTGTTTGACTGAAGATTAGAAATCCTACATAAAATGGCGAGCGACAAGAACAAGTCAAAACGTGAGTTATTTCCTAATGTTTCCATTATTGACAAGACACGCTGAGACCATCTGGCAGGTGATAAGCTACGGAGAAAGATTCAATGCTGGCTTTCGCCCCCTGATCCATGGAAAAACCACAATATTGCCCATGAATTGCGGCATGGTGTGACTGGGGCATGGTTTGTTCAAGGCGATGCACTTTCCGAGTGGAGGGCATTCGGACCGGGTTCACTGCTATGGATACATGGGAAACGTTGGTTCTACCCCCAGCTTACTCGTCCACAGAGGCTGATAGTTTTACCCTTTCGTAGCTGGGTCAGGCAAGAGTGTCCTTTGGTGTGTTAATCCTTCCATAATACTTCTTCATGAGAACTTACGACGCCGGCCAGTTCTACGATCGTCCAAGAGGTCGAGGTCATGCGGAAATCTGGACTTGCATCCCTGGCATTCTACTATCATGATTTTCGGGAGGACCAAAAGCAGGATCGTCGTGGGCTGCTCTCATCCGTTCTATTCCAGCTTTGTGACCAGTCCGATTCCTACCATGATGTCCTTTCTACCTTCTATTCGACTCACCGCCACGGTGCACAAAATCCCAGCAACGATGACCTTCTCCGGTGTTTGAAGGAATTGCTAGATCTGCCGGGGCAAGCTCCAGTCTGTTTGATAATTGATGCCTTGGATGAATGTCCAAATACATCTGCTATTCCATCCCCCCGCGAGCAAGTTCTAACGCTTCTGGAACACCTTGTTGAGTCACGACTTCGAAATCTGCGGTTATGTGTCACGAGCCGACCGGAAACTGACATCAAGATTACTCTTGAGCCCCTAACTTTCCGTTCCATTTCAATACACGACGAGAGCGGACAAAAGGAGGACATCGAAAATTATATCAGGTCCATCGTCAATACGGATCCAAAGAACCGAAAATGGAAACAGCAGGACAAGGAACTAGTGATCAAGATCCTCACAGAACGCGCTGACGGGATGTAAGCAACCAAAATATAATTTGTTGGTGGTCATACTTAGTTCAATAATACAGGTTTCGCTGGGTGTATTGCCAGCTTGTGTACCTTTGTGGCTGTCATCCAGGGCGTATCCGTCATGCCCTGGCCGAATTACCCAGGACGCTTGATGGGACATATGAGCGTACGTTGCAAGAGATCAAGGAAGCAGACTGGGAGCTTGCACACCGACTGTTCCAATGCGTCAGCGTCGCTTCGCGGCCGTTCCGTGCGGAGGAACTGGCAGAGTTTCTCGCATTTGATTTCTCAGCGGGGCCGATTCCTCAATTTCGTTCGGATTGGCGTCTCGAAGATCCCACGGAAGCAGTGCTTTCTACATGTTCCACATTGCTTTCCCTTGTCATTGTCAATAATTCCATCACAGTCATACAATTCACGCACTTCTCTGTCAAGGAGTTCTTGACATCCACTCGCTTTGCTGAGAAATGCAACACCATTTCCCGCCATTACCACGTTTCCATGACGCCCGCTCATACGTTAGTCGCGCAAGCATGTCTGGGTATCCTATTGCACCTGGACAAAAATATTACTGGAGACGGCCTGACGGAATTTCCTCTCGCCGGCTATGCTGCCGAGTACTGGGTTGAGCATGCTCGTTTTGAGGGTGTGTCGGAAAATGCAGAAGAAGGCATACAGCAGCTGTTTGACCCGAGCGAACCACATCTTGCAATTTGTGTCTGGATAAACCGGAAGTCGGTGGGAGAAAGACTGTCGCCACTTCTCAGAACCCACTTGCATTATGCTGCTTTTTATGGCTTTCACACCGTTGTGAAGCGTTTGGCCATTGAACGTCCTCAGGACTTGCATTCTCGCGGGGTCAATGACAAGTCAACGCCGCTGCATCTGGCTTCTGGAGAAGGACATACTGAAATCGCACGCATCCTCGTCGACATCGGTGCCGATGTGACAGCCCAGGACCGGAATGGGTGGACTCCACTGCATCGGGCCTCACTAAATGGTCATGTGGATCTCGCACGGTTTCTCGTTGAGCACGGCGCCGACCCAAAAGCCCCGGATAGGCGTGGATCGACACCGCTGCATATGGCATCGCGCAATGGTCGTTTAGATCTCTCGCGGTTCCTTGTCAACCATGTCACCGATGTAACAGCCAAAGATGCAATTGGATGGACACCGCTGCATCAGGCGTCGCTTGGAGGCCATATGGATCTCGCACGACTCCTTGTCGAGAACGGTGCCGATGTGATGGCACGGGCCAAGGACGGGTTGACTCCGCTGCATCAGGCGTCGCAAAATTGTCATATGGATCTCGCACGCTTCCTCGTCGAACACGGCGCTGACGTAACAGCCCACGAAAAGTACCTGTCAACTCCGTTGCATTATGCATCGAGAAGTGGCCATGTGCATTTAGCACGGCTCCTCGTCGAGAACGGCGCCGACATAAAAGCCCAAAATAAGGATGGTTTCACCGCATTGCATTTCGCGACACAAGGTGAGGCATGTGGGTATCAAACTAGCATGTTGTCTGTCCCGGAGGGCGACCTACTCGTGACAACCCGGGGCGAGCATTGGCCGTCTACACAGGACGACGGGTCCTTGGCTAGTGCATATATCGAACTCACACGGTTCCTCGTCGAGCATGGGGCCGATGTGACAGCACAGGGCGAGAATGGGTTGACTCCGCTGCATCTGGCACCGGCATCCTATAGGGGAGCTATGGAAATCACACACTTCCTCGTCGAGCACGGCGCCGATGTGACAGCTCGGGACAGGATTGGTTCGACACCGTTGCATTGTGCATCTGGCAGATATAATACGACTAGATTAAAAATTTCACAATTCCTCGTCGAACACGGCGCCAACGCGACAGCTCAGGATAAGAATGGGTCAACTCCGCTGCACGAGGCTTCGAGAGTGGGAGATGTGGGCCTTGCACGGTTCCTCATCGAACACGGTGCCGACATGCAAATCCAGGACAAGGACGGATGGACTCCACTCCATCATGCGTTGACCTGCGAAAATACGAATCTCTTACATTTCCTCGTCGAGCACGGTGCCGACGTGACGTTCCAGAGCAAGGATGGGTGTACTCCGCTGCATCTAGCGTTGCAACCGTATCGCGGGGAGGGAGACGTGACACTGAAAATTTCACGGTTCCTCGTAGAGCACGGCGCTGATACAACGGTCCGCGATAAGGACGGGTTGACTCCACTGCATTGTGCATCGACGAATACAAATGAGGATATTGTGCGATTCCTCGTCGAGCACGGCGCTGACGTGACAGCGAAAGACAATAATGGGTTTACACCGCTGCATCGGGTGTCGCGTAGGGGCTATTTGTCTCTGGATCTTGCACGGTTCCTCATCGAGCACGGCGCTGATGCGGCAGCACAGGATACGAATGGGTCGACCCCGTTGTACCTTGCATCGCGATGGTGCCAGGGACATGCGGACCTTGCACGGTTCCTCATAGAGCACGGCGCCGACGCGACAGCGCAAAACAAGATAGGGTCGACTCCTCTGCATCAGGCGGCGGGCCGTGGCCATGTAGGTCTTGCACGGTTCCTCATAGAGCATGGCGCCGACGCGACAGCGCAAAACAAGAGAGGGTCGACTCCCGTACATCAGGCGGTGCGCCATGGTCGTCTGGGTCTTGCACGGTTCCTCATAGAGCAAGGCGCCGACCCGACAGCAAAGGACAGACGAGGGTCGACTCCGCTTCATGATGCATCGCGCTATGGCGATGTGGATATTGCACGGCTTCTCCTTAGGCATAACGCTGACGCAACAGCTCAGGACATGGACGGAACGACACCACTGCATCGGGCGTCGCGATGTGGTCTTGTAGATCTCGCACAGATCCTCGTCAATCATGGTGCTGGCTCGGCGGCTCAGGACAAGCATGGGTCGACTCCACTGCATCAAGCGTCACGTTATGGTCGTTTGGACCTTGCACGATTCTTTATCGAGCACGGCGCCGATGCGATAGTACAAGACGAGGACGGCTCAACGCCTCTCCATCAGGCATTGCTTGAAGACCATGTGGATCTTGCACGGTTCCTCGTTGAACATGGTGCCGACGCTCCAGTCCAGGACAAAGATGGGTCGACCCCACTGCATCTAGCCTCACACAAAGGCCATATTGGTCTCGCCCGTAGTCTCGTCGAGCATGGGGCAGACCCAATTTCCCAGGACAAGCGTGGTTCGACCCCACTACACCAGGCGTCGATCAGCGGAAATGTCGGTCTTGCGCTGTTCCTCATCGAGCGCGGCGCCGACGTGACAGCCCAGGACAAGGACGGACGCACTCCACTGCATCAGGCATCATGGGAAGGTCACATTGGTCTCGCACGGTTCCTCGTTGAAAACGGTGCCAATGTGATGGCTTATGACAAGGAAAGGTCAACTCCACTGCATCAGGCATCACGGGAAGGTCATATCGACCTTGTACAGTTCCTCATCCAGCGTGGCGCCAAAGCAATGGTGCGGGACAAACATGGGTCGACCCCGCTCCATCAGGCGTCGCATCGTGGAAATGTGCATCTTGCACGTTTCCTTGTTGAGCACAATGCCGATGCGACAGCAGAGGACAAGGATGGGTGCACACCACTGCACCGGGCATCAGCTGAGGGTGACATGTATCTCGCACGGTTCCTCGTCGAGCAAGGCGCAGACCCAGCAGCCCAGAATATGGACGGATGGACTCCCTTGCATCAGGCATTGCTCGAGGATGATATGAATCTCACGCGGTTCCTCATTGAGCATGGCGCCAACCCAAGAGCTCAAGATAAGCGCGGGTCGACCCCATTACATCAGGCATCACGATATGCCCATGTGGATCTCACACGATTCCTCGTCGAGAAAGGCGCAGACCCAGCAGCCCAGGATAAAGACGGATGGACTCCCTTGCATCAGGCATCGCTCAGAGATGACATGGATCTCACGCAGTTCCTCATTGAGCATGGCGCCAACCCAAGAGCCCAAGATAAGTACGGGTCGACTCCACTACATGAGGCGTCACGACATGGCCATGTGGATATCGCACGTTTCCTCGTCGAGCATGGCGCGGACGTGACAGTCCAAGACAAGTTCTGGTCAACTCCGCTGCATCAGGTGTCCCGATTATCCGAGGGAAATGTGGACCTCGCACAGTTCCTTGTTGAACACGGTGCCAATATCACTGCTCAGAACAAGCGCGGGTCGACTCCGCTGCATCAGGCGTCAATCAGCGGAAATGTGGATTTGGCACGGTTCTTCGTTGAGCGTTGTGCCGACACGGCAGCCCAGGACAAGCATGGGTCGACTCCGCTTCATCGTGCATCGCGATCGCGTAGGGGAAATGTCGATCTCGTATCGTTCCTTCTCGAGCATGGTACCGATGCGACGGCCCAAGACAAGACCGGGCTAACACCCTTGCATGGGTCATCGCTCAACGGACATGTGGATCTTGTGCAGTTACTCGTCAAGCACAATGCCGATGTGACAGTCCAAGACAAGGACGGGTCCACTCCGCTGCATTGTGTGTCGCGGTCGCGAAGGGGAAATGTGGATATTGCGCGGTTCCTCGTTGAGCACGGTAGCGATGTGACATCTAAGGACAAGCATGGGTTGACTGCACTAGATCAGGCAAGACTGAAAGGTCACCAAGAACTCGTACAGTTCCTCGTCGAGCATAGTGCAAAGGCAACAGCCAAGCCTATGTCGCAGATCCAGCAGTCATGAATAAAATTCCGTACCAGGTTGTTGTTGGGTGGTGGTACGTTCCAACTTTGTTGATCCTGCCGTCGACTCCTCAGTCTAGAGAAAAGTTGCTGATACCTGGGACTTTGCAGGCAGTTGTCGTACGGGCGCCCGACGCCCAAGCGATCGACACGCGGGGGCTGTGTTTGTTAGATCTTACGCGCTCACGCCTCAGTTGGTCTGTTTAGTAAATGGAGATTGATCTGATTTAGATTAGACGGACTGGGATTCTTTTTTATTTGCCGTGCTGTTTATTTTAATCACTGTGGGGTGATGGTTTTTATCACTGTGCCCGAAATCTGAGCGTTTTTGACTAAAAGGAGTGTATGTATGTCTGTGAAGGTAACTTATTTCTTGTGGTCGCTATTCCAATACATGCCGTTCTGAACCATTGATACACGTTTCTCCTAATTTTTTGGACCACGTTTTCTGGCTTTCCACATGCTCACACCCCTAAGAATAGTCACGCTAACAACGGTGACGATGGACGAGACTCAGACGCTGTGTTCATAGGACTCGATCCGATCCAGAAGACGACCTGAGTCGTGACGCGTGACGCCTCGTGCTGCGGAGACGCGCCGCCGCCGAATCGCACGACGATCGTACCTCCCGTGCTAGAAATGGGAATCCCATCATTCTCGGTATCACCGAGTCCGTATAGGTTGTCTGACACAGGCGACACGGTCCCGAGTTTCGCTGTATATGCGGTTATTTGCGGACGATGATGAGCGTAACCCCCATTTCGATCGGCGTCTTAACCAAGAGACCATCCGTTCTGTGCGCATCAAGGGTCACAGGAGGGAGCGGAGGAAGGTCGAGGTTGGCGTCCAACGTTCAAAGTATGGAAGGGAGGACCGGAGAGCATTGTTCAATGTCGATCACCCAAACTTGAAGGCGGAATTGTGGTGATGGACACCTGCCTCATGCGTGTATGCGCGGAACGCGGCATACATTCTACTTTCACGGCCATGTATGCTGTGCTGTGTGGATCCAATCATCCCACCAGCATATTGTCCAACCTCTGTTTGCGACGACCAGCTCTGTTCCAACATCAATGGCCGTTAGATCTACTGTAGTAAAACAGATCAAATCAAATGGCACTGAAGCAACGAAGCTCAAAAAGTTCACATCGAGACGCCGCAAGGTCGCGCACACCCCTCGGCACGCCTCCCGCTGTTACTAATTTTGCGTTTGTTCGGAATATTTTGCCTCTGGGCAGACTGGTGGTGTGGGCGCAGCGTTCTCGTCGCCACTGCTATGCTTGTCATCTTCGTCGTCCTCGCCAACATCAACTAACTCCTCATATCCACCCCAAACGTCTGCCGCCGCCAAGCCCGTAGTGCGCTGTTTGCCTTGTCGTTATTCTGTGGAAATGGCACAGACGGTGGCGTTCGGGTTTCCGTGGCACGGGAGCAGTATGTACCTGACAGACTATCCTCGTTTGAGTCGAGACTCGAAGAACGAGGGAAAGGCTGAAACAGGGGAATACGGCCTCGAAATCTGCGGCGGCAGAAGCCTTCATGAGAATACCGGCTTTAATCTAGGGGGAGAATGGATGAGCTCGTACCGCCCGTCTCCGGGGGAAGTACATCTCGTAGTAGGAGACATGGAAACCGATCCCGGACACCAGGAGATTTGTCTTCTCCCTGTGAAGGGCGCAACGCGTAATTAGAGACGAAGAATGCACGGTGGCGTCGACGAACTGAAAGGTTCTGTGAATATATTTTTGTCAGAAAACTACGAGTAGACGAAGGGAGAGACTCGCAAGAGGCAGGCGTTGTATTAACTTGCCCACAATATTGATGAATATAGTTCCAGAGCCATTTCCCGCTGATGCTGACCCCCTTCGTACGTTTTACCTCGGGGCATTCCCCTTAGGGGAGAACGTGGGTCAGCACGAATGGTGATATTAGGGTGTGTCGTCGAACTCAGGTCGCTCCTCTGCATCTGGATAACTGGAAGTCTCCGATCGCAAGGCCTGGAAAGAAAAGGGCAATAGTTTGTCGCTTAGTGGAAGGGGGTGGGTGATGTTCGTGAGGTCCGGGAACGCAAGCGAGAGCATGACCAGGAGTGTAAACGCGACAAAGTACTTGTAGAGGGAGAAACGGATATTGTTTGATATACACCCAGCGGTGAGGTAGGACTCACCACTGGTCAGATGCGGAAGGACGGGTCGGACTTTTGAGTGTCGAAATTGTAAGAACCCATGATGACCTTGAGGCCACGATGATCACGGTGGCATGCATCGTTTGTTAAGGGTAGAGCCCGGTTCATGCCATTGGCAGGAAGAGAGTTTTGTCGGATTCGGAGGAGGGACGCGCGAAGCGAAGCCATTGTCGCTTGTCGGGCATGTGGTGGTATTGGCACCTCGTGCTGCCAGTCGCTGGCGGCAGAGGCCATACAGGCCAACATCAGAGATGCTGGCGACTGTGGAACCCAGAAAGCGGAGAGTGCGGACCAACGGGCCGTTCCGGTCGGTGAACCAAAACAAAACCAAAACCAGACCGTGCACGTCGGAAATTACCGAGACGGCGTTTCATCGTTAGACCTGTCCCAATATTAAATGCGAATGCGGCAACAGAGCCCAACTCTTCAGCGCTTCAGCCTTCAGCAACACTACCGTCCGGCCTCTCGAAGCGGATATTTACCCAGTCGGAAATTCTTTCTCTCTCACCTCCCACCTCTCCCCACGTCACTTCACTATCGTCTTGCCAGTGCCTTCTGGGCGATCAATATCTCTGCCTCCACGCGCTAACGACGAATCTCTGTAATCACAGCCCAGCGCAAGCACGCAGCCGCAACTTGCCCCTGTCTGTTTCAAGCAGCTACCTTGTGTCGATCCGCGAATATATAACCCATCGACGAGGCGAGGCATCACCTCCGTCCCAACCCGCTACCCACCATATCCCATTATCTCGCCTTCACTGGCACTTCTTCACAGCGAAACATCACCCCCCCTAAAGGATACATCTCTTATATGGCTAACCAGCCTGGGTGCTCTCGTTTCCGAGCCCTCTTCAAATCCGCGTTGCAATCTTATGAGAA
>Ga0307510_10009389_pt1 | contig 11656 bp, 13 predicted proteins | sample 12_EM_MG_FD_207224 | JGI IMG/M metagenome (GOLD analysis project Ga0307510, IMG submission 207224) | Populus trichocarpa ectomycorrhiza microbial communities from riparian zone in the Pacific Northwest, United States - 12_EM | ecosystem: Host-associated > Plants > Roots > Unclassified | place... | reverse complement strand
GTCGTGGGTCAGTGGGAAGGCGGCGGAACCCATACGGGGCGCGCCTTCGACGATTTTCTGGTCGGTAGTCTTCCGGCTGCGACGGGCCGCAAGATGCATTTCACCGGCACTACAGTGCTGAAGGTGCTCGACGGCAAGATCGTAGAGGAGATCGGTCTCGACGATGGTGTGACGGCATTGACGCAACTTGGACTCATCAAGAGCGTCAGCAACTGAAGCACGTGGAAGGTGAGGTCCGCACGACTGCGGACCTCACGTCAGATATCCAACTACGAGGCGTGTGGCCTCATCATCCTTCGCCGAACCTTCGCTGGGTTTGCGCCTACCGAGCAACCTACTCGGAGCTCCGAACCAACTCAACAGCGGCCATCCTCGCGCGTCCCCAGGAACGATCTTCGAGACTTCCGCAATGGCATCGAGCGGCGCTGCGTCCTGGGTAAACACGGTTCTTTGGCGCCGGCCCTAAACGGTGGGCGAAACACGCTCCATTCGCTCGATGGTCGGTCGCAAGCGGGCAGCGGTAGCTCGAGCTTGGCTCTTAGTCACCGATTTTCGTGAATTAAGCCCCAAATTTCGCATAGGGAGTGCTATTTTAGGGGTCTATTTTCGCAATATCATCATGATCCAATGAACCGCAAGCAACTGCAGTCCCTGGCGAATTGGCTCGACGGCCCGGACCGCAAGCCGCTCATCATTCGCGGCGCCCGCCAGATCGGCAAATCCACCCTCGTGAGACTGTTTGCGCAAGCACGGCAGCACCCATTGGCGGAAGTCAACCTGGAGCGCTACCCGGAATTGAACGCCGTCTTCGAGGCCATGGACCCGCAACAGATCCTCAACCAACTGGAGGCATTGCCGAAAATGCCTGCAATCACCGCCGACTCGTTGCTGTTTCTGGATGAAATCCAGGCCGCGCCAGCCGCCATTGCAGCGCTGCGCTATTTCTACGAGGAACATCGCGACATTGCTGTCATATCCGCAGGCTCGCTGATGGAGTTCGCTTTGTCAGAGCGCCGCCTTTCGATGCCGGTGGGCCGAATCCAATACCTCCATATGGGCCCGATGACCTTCACCGAGTACCTGCAGGCGCTCGGAGAGAACAAGCTCGAGGAATCAGTTGAGTCCTATGCTTTCGGTGCCGAGCTGGGCCCGCTCGTTCACAAGCGTCTCCTCGACCTGCTCCGTAGCTATTACTTCGTCGGCGGCATGCCGGGAGCCGTGAGCGCCTACGCGCGCAACCGGAAATTCAGTGACGTCGGGAGCATCCATAATTCGATCATCGAGACCTACCGGGAGGATTTTCAAAAATATGCGCCTTCGAGAAATCTGGCCCGGATGCAGCACGTGCTTAATTTCGTCGCGCGAAATGTCGGGACGAAAGTCAAATACGCCAATGTTCTGAAAGACGCTCACAGTTCGACGATCAGACAGGACATTGATCTGCTGACCATGGCACGCGTCATCTCCAAAGTAGTCCACACACATGCTTCCGGCCTGCCTTTGCAGGGACAATTGGACGAGAAGGTCTACAAGCTTCTCTTTCTCGACGTGGGCCTGATGAATGCAATCTGTGGTCTGGGTTGGAACACCCTTTCCAAGCTGGACGACATTCAACTCGTCAACGAGGGAGCTATCGCTGAGCAGTTCGTCGGACAGCATCTACAGGATCTGCTCGCGGACAGCCCGAACCGGGAACTGACGTATTGGTTACGCGAGGGCCGCTCTTCAAATGCGGAAGTCGACTTTGTCGTAGCGTTTGAAGGCCAGATTGTTCCGATAGAAGTCAAAGCCGGAGGGCGCGGCAGCTTGAGGTCATTGCATCAATTCGTCGGCGAGAAGCATGTGCCACTGGCCGTGAGATTCGACAGCAACCCTCCCTCGATGCAAACGGTCAGTGCGACCATTCAAACAGGCGAACGGGCGGCCGAAGTCAGCTATCGGTTACTGTCCCTGCCCCTGTATCTCGTCGAGAAAGTTGCGGATGTCGTGCGCAGCCTGCCAGCCAACGTTATCGAGGGTTAACGCCGACCCGGCCGGCAGATATAATGCCTACCACGTTGTTCGTTATCTCACGAGGGCGTGCACCATGATCTTCCCGCTCATCCCCATTCCCTCCGGCCGGATTCAGCTCTATCAGAAGCCGATCAGCATGCGGTTCGGGGAGGGCAAGCTCACGCAACTATGCTGCCAGGAGCTCGGGCGCGAGCCGAAAATCAACGAGCTTTTCCTCTTCTACAACACGAAACGGGACACGCTGAAACTGTTTTGGCACGATGGAGACGGCAGCCAGGAGATTGTCAAGACGATGCCGCGGGGCGGTTTCATGCTGCCTGCTCCCAAAGACGGAGAAGCATTCGTCACGCTCGCGCGCAGCAAGCTCGAAAGCGTCTTTCGGGCGGGAATCAGATGATGGAGCCAGTCGCTCTCGGTTGTGCAACCAATCGGCGCGTGTTGGGATCGATGAACGACTTGGCATTTCAGGCAAGCGTGCACCTCGCGCGCGGTGATGACCTGCTCACTATCTCGCGTCGGCTGGCTGACACACCGATGTCGGCGATTGGGGCAAAGCGCACGGACTACGGATATCCGGATGAAGTTGCGCGCGAACTCCTCACCGTGGGGGTGGACTGAACACCGCATCTACCGTAAGGACTGGATCGAATGATTCGTTCAACTCCCTCGGGGCGTAGCCACGAGGGTTGCACACGACCCGAGTGCCATTCACGACGTAGTCGCACGACTCGTGGGTGTGCCCGTGGATCCACAAGGAGACAGGCGGTCCCATCAAATTGCTCAAGTCGCTGGCAAAACCAGGATTGAGATCCGATCCCGTGTACTTGGGGTGAATGCTTAGCCGGTGCGGCAAGTGATGCGTCGCCACGACCGTAGTCCCGACGAAGTCCTCAGCGAGCTGGCTGCGCAGCCATTCGACTCGCGCGAGGTGAATCGCTCTGGCATCTGTTGGGCGAAACTTTCGGTTATGCCCGCAACGGATGACGTGAAAGTCGTACATTCCGACTCGAGCGTCGGCCATCGCGAGCTCGATCGAACTCGAATCGGTACCTCCAAGAGCGAAATCCGTCCAAAGCGTTGCACCGAGGAACCGCACTCCGCCTATGACGGTGCTTCGCCCCTCGAGCACCTCGACTCCGAAGCGCCTCCCCTCCGTCACTAGCTCTCGCGTCATATCGTGTATCTGCTCGCCGTAGAACTCATGATTACCCGGGACATACACAAGTCTGCGTCACTCAACCGTCGGCTAACGATGGCGTGCGAACGCGTCAGAAGACACCGCGCAGGACGGCGTACGACCCACCCGTCAGCCGGTCAGATATCTAACTACGAGGCGTGTGGCCTCATCGATGAGCGCTCCCATCGCTTCGTCCGAAACAATTTTATGGTGCAAGACGGCCGTGTGCGTCAGCGCCTCGATTGAGGTAACGCATACAAACGCCGCAAGCGCGAAGTCAACAGCACGAATCTCATCTCGATGGCGCTCGAGGTAAGCCTGGAAGAGAGCATAGTTTTGCCGGTTGACGGTTTCGAGCTTCTCGAGCCTCCCTACACGCGGAATCTGCTCCGCGAGCACACGGTGTAGCTTGGGGTCGATGCGATGCGCTCTGACGGCCACTGCGACGAGCTTTCGCACCCCTTGCTCCATTGGAAGATTTGCAGCTTCTGCCAATTCGCCCTGAACGGCCTGCGTAACTTCCTGGTTGTGGCGATCGATGAGGGCCGCTACGAGCGCTTCCTTGCTGGGGAAATATTGGTAGAGCGAGCCCACGCTCACGCCCGCGACTTCGGCAATACGGTTGGTGCTGGCCTTGTGAAAACCCTCCTTGACCAGAATGCGAGCTGTCGCTTCAAGAAGTGCGTTGACAGTGACACGCGACCGCTGCTGCACAGCGGATTTCCTGGGGTTTGTGCGCACCTTGGCGGCCATGGTTGTCGTCCCGAATGCGAGTATCAAAAGCGAATGATCGCTCATATTCTGTTCTACATGGAGACGACAGACAACACCGCGAGAGATCAGGACATGCACAACACACTGCAAAACCTGTTTCAGTACAAAGCCTGGGCGAACGATGGGCTATTGACCGCCTTGTCAGAGCTTGGCGCCGAATCCCCCATCACGCAGTTGGCCATCAAGGCCTTGAGTCACACATATGTGGTCGACCAGATCTTCGCCGCGCACCTGAGGCGAAAGAAGCATGTTTATGCGTCCGCCAACCTGAGTCAAATGCCAACGTTGGAGGATTTGTCCGCAGACATCCGAACGAGCGATCGGGAGTATGTCGACTACGTGTCGGCGCTCGATCGCGACCAGTTAGCGGATCGGATCGACTTCGCGTTTACCGATGGTGCTGCGGGCCGAATGTCGCGCGAAGAGATGCTCATGCATGTGATCACCCACGGCGTAGGCCACCGGGGGCAGGTCAGCGCGGTCATGTTGCTCAATTCCGTCACCCCACCGAGGGATGGTTTCACGACCTATCTGCATAATGCCGAGGCCTCGGAGAGAAGGCGGACTGGCACGTGAACGCAGTGCTCACGGCACCGATCAGCCGTGGATGTCACCGGCAAAGGCTGACAAAGCCGCCGCTCCACCCGTGTGCCAGAACAGTACACGCTGATTCTTCGAGATTACGCCTCGTCGGATCAGGTCCATCAGGCCGCCAAACGCGCGGCCGGTGTACACAGGGTCCAACAACACGCCTTCGGTGCGCGCGACGGTGCGAATGGCATCGCGCTCGAGGTCACCCACTATCGAGTAGCCGCCGCCTAGGTAGTCGGCGTTCACTTCAATCTGCAACGGCGTTGGCAGCCCGGGTACACGCAGCAGCTCCGACGCCCCAAGCGCAATGTCACGCACAGTAGCGGTGATCTCATCCGACTTGGCATCTATGCTGATGCCGAGCACTCGTCCGCTGTATCCATACAACGCCGCGCCAAGAACCAAACCGGCCTGGGTCCCCGCACTGCTGCTCGCCAACACCATGACATCAATGTCCAGGCTCTGCTCTTTCAACTGTTGAAGCGCTTCCTGCATGGCTATGACATAGCCGCAGGCGCCCAGCGGCGTAGAACCGCCGAGGGGTACGAGATAGGGACGCTGTCCGCCTGCCCGCAAGGTCGTAATGAGCTCGTCGGCGACTGACTCGCGCGTGCGACTGCCTGACCAATAGATCTGAGCGCCAAGCAAATCATCGAGCAACAGGTTGCCGAGCGCTCGGGGCGGCGCATCGCCGCGCAGTACAACACTGCAGCCCATCCCGAAGCGCGCGGCCGCAGCCGCCGTCTGCCGGCAGTGATTGCTCTGGGGCCCGCCCACGGTCACAAGGTGATCGCAGCCTTGGGCACGAGCCTCCGCGAGAATGAACTCGAGCTTGCGCGTCTTATTGCCGCCGGTCGCCAGGCCGGTCTGATCGTCGCGCTTGAAGAATATCTCGGGCCCGCCGAGCTCAGGGGTGAGACGCTCGAGCTTTTCGAGCGGAGTGGGGAAAAAGCCTAGCGCTACGCGCGGCGGAAAGTTGGGTTGCATGAGTCGGCTGCCTGGCCTACGGCAATTCTACCCGGCTGCAGCCGAGCCCAAAGACCTCTGCCGGTGTCGCCGGTGTTCGATCGAGTCGCTGCAGGCTGACGGAAAGCACCGGCCTACTGTATACAATTGGTATAAATCAATGAGTTAACCAATTATAGGCCATCTCGAATCATAGCTTTGAAACTATGAAACTATGAGACTATGATGGCTGCATGGGAGACACTCAGCTATATCTTTCCGCAGTAGTGGGCTTGGACGTGGGCTCACCGCAGCTTCGAATGATGATGTACTCGCAGGAGAGCCTCAGTCGGATGCTCGGTGAACGTCCGACGGCGATTACGGTGAGTCCTCTGGGGGTGCTAATTCCGGAGCGCTTGCTCGAATTGTTTGCGCACATCCGGACCCGCCATCGGTCTCTAGTGGCCGCATACCCGCACCCCCGTTGGCGACTCTATTGCAGGCAGGCTCACGAACCTGCCGTGCATTTTGAGAGATTCATTGCGACTGACGAGTTGAGCCGCTGGCACGTGGTTGTGCCGGGAGGACTACTTGCCTTCGTGGATGATCGCTATGTAGTGGAGGCCAAGCTCGAACAATTTGACTCGGCACTTGCGGAGGCGGTCGTGTCGCGAAGCGAGCACGGTGCAGATGAGCCGTCAGCCGAATCGCTGGAGGTGCGCAACTACTATCTGCTCAAAAAAACTCGCGCTGACATGTTACAGCGTGTGGAGACGTACTCCAGTGTTGAACTCGCGGCCATCTCGCAATCGTCCAATGCCAACTCGAGCTCCTTCGCGGGAGATTTGCGCCGGGCAGGTAAGATCATCGGGGTCCGATCCGGGCGCGAATGGCTCTATCCCCGGTTTCAATTCGATGCTCGCTTGAAGCCCGTGCGTCCATTTCAGGAAATCAAAACGATTCTGGCGACGCTGGCGCCTGATCCGACAGGCTGGGATCACCTGCAGTGGTTCCTGGATTCCAACTCTCAGTTGCATGGAAAGGCCCCTCTCAACATCTGGAACGTCAGCCGCGAGCAGGTCGTGCAGGCAGCTCAAAAGGGATCATCGGATGATCGCGACTGAGGCGTTTGCCCTCAGCGAGCCGGCCGAAGAAGATCTCATTGTCATTGAGCGGGCCTGGAAGAATGGCTCGGCTCGATATGACACGCGTAAAGACGACATCTGGTACAGAACGCTGTCGGCACCCACGCCCGAGAAAGCACGGGAATTTGCTGCTACCTGGCACCCCTCCAGGAACCCATGCCGCTTCACCCCTGTGTTTATTGGAGGCGCTATCGTTCCTTCGGCATACGCGGCGAGCACGCGCGCAGTCTCTCTTTGGGAAGTTATATTGCGTGGCGTTCGGCACGATGGAGTTCGACGAGTGCCAACGACACAAACTCGCGGTCGCTATCTTGTGTCCGTTGCGTACACGCGGGCCCTACGGCTGTTTGATATTCGCCGCCCTCGCGACATCTGCCTGGTTGCGGACGGCAAGCGACCACCTGCACTCACAGCCGCGAGTCCTTCGGGCTACTCCATCACACGCCGGTGGGCACAATCGATTCGGAACCGGCTGCCCGAAATAGAGGGCATCATCTACGAGTCACATCAGGTACCGGGACACTGCGCGGTTCTTTTTCAGCGGCCAACCCAAGTCCCCCCGGTATTCGAAGTGACTGCCGCACCTCAATCACTCCTCGAGCCACCGGCTCGCACTCTACTGATCAGGGAGGGATTGAAGGCGAATATTGCGGTTGATTTCGGTGACGAAAGTGACGACGAGGCTGAGACCGCACGGTAAGCACCGCGAGAGGAAGCGCGAGTCTGCTCGGATTTAGCGGTAACCTGAGTTTCAGACTAGAGATTCACATACGGGGAGAATCCATGAAGGCATGCTATCGGAAAATAGGCCTCTTTCTGATTTCGGTCATCGGTATCGGCGCGGCAGTCGCGCAGGAAAAGGATGTCTCAACCATTGTCGGTCGGGCGCTCGTCTCGCCTCCGCTCGCGGAGGATCTGCGCAGATTGACGGATGAGGTGGGTGGCCGTGTTTCGGGAACACCCGCGATGGCGCGCGCCGTCGATTGGGCAACGAGCGCCTTTCGCAGTGCAAGCGTTGAGACACACACCGAACACTACACGATGCCGCTCACGTGGGCCGAAGGTACCACCCGGCTCGAAATTCTGGGCGCCCCGGCGTTTCCGGTTTCCCTCGTTGCGGAGGGTTGGTCGTCACCGACACCGCCTGAAGGTATCGAGGCTGAACTGGTGCATATCGGCGATGGAACGGAGGCTGACTTTTCACGCACCGCCGCCCGGACTCGCGGCGCGATCCTGCTCGTTGACGCCGCGGTGATCCAAACCTGGAATGACCTGGACAACGAATACGATCGTGCGCTGCCGATCAAACATCGAGCCGTGGCAGCGGGTGCGCGTGCCATATTGTGGACATCCGCTCGCGATCATCGACTGTTATATCGCCATACGGATACGGTCGACGGCGAGCTGTCGCCCATGCCCATGACGACTGTTGCGCGCGAAGATGCCATGCGACTCGCTCGGCTGGTCGACACCAGGTCGGCCCCTTTGCGAGTGCGCTTGTCGATGCCCAATGTCATCGGCGGTCCGGTCGAAGAGCGCAATGTGGTTGGTGAGATTCGCGGCAGGGAGAATTCAAACGACTACGTGCTGTTGGGCGCTCATTTGGATTCCTGGGATCTGGGCACCGGTGCGCTCGACAACGGTTGCAATGCGGCCCTGGTGATTGCCGTGGCGCGCGCCATTCAATCATCTGGTTTTCGTCCGCGGCACACAATCCGCTTCGTGCTCTTCAGTGGGGAAGAGGAAGGTTTCCAGGGTTCGCGCGCCTACGTAAAGCAGCATCGATCTGAGCTAGACCATCTGCGCGCCATGATCGCAGTCGACAGCGGCGGTGGTCGAATCACGGGATTCTCGCTGTCGGGCCGTCAGGATGCGGTGGAACCCCTCAATGACATGCTGAAACCCCTGGCGGCGTTGGATGTCGGCCGGTTGAGTCTGTCGGGCAGTCTCGGCACAGACAATGTCGATTTCATGCTCGAGGGTGTACCGACGTTGATTGCTGACCAGGAGCCGGCGAATTACATGCAGAACTATCACGCGGCTTCGGATACTTACGACAAGGTTGAGTTGCATCAGCTTGCGCAGAACGCCGCGACAACCGCAGCGGTTGTTTATGAGATTGCAGACCGTGCCCGACCGCTTGGCGCACGTCTGTCACGCGCGCAGATCGAGCCGCTTCTCGAGAGTACGGGACTCGACAAGGAAATGAAGGTCGGTGGGCTGTGGGAGGGGTGGGAGTCGGGTAAGCGGGGACGCGAGAAATGAACCTCCATCCATTCATGGTTTCCCGATTGCGTGGCGTACTTGCAAGCCTCTTCCTTACCATCGGCCCAGCCCTGGCCAGCCCGGCCACCGCAGCGGAGCCTGCCGCCGGAACCTCCTATCCATTGACACTGACCCGCGGCTCCCGGCTCATGGTCGACGCCCGCATCAACGGGTATCCCGTACAGGCCCTGCTCGATTCCGCCGCGGAAAGCACCTTGATCGATCGGAAGGCTGCCGAGAAGCTGCAAGTCCTGGGGGGAACCACCGTGACGGGCCAGGGATCCGGCGCCGAAAACTTCGAAGCCGCGGAGGTCAAGGGGGTCACCCTGCAAGCGTTCGGCCTTACCTTGAAAGATCAAACCGTTGCGGTGGTAGATCTTGGCGACGTGGGCCGGAGGCTCCTGGGCCACCCACTGGATGTTGTGCTGGGTCGCGAGATCTTCGATGCGGCTCGCCTGCGAATTGACATTGACGGGAAACGCATAACGGTCATCGGAAGAGACCCGAAGCAGGCGCCCCGCGGAGTCGAGCTGGCGCTGGTCACCGAAAACGGAATCGAGACTCTCCCCGTGCGGGTCGAAGATCATGAAACCGTGCGTGCCACATTTGACCTGGGCAACGGGTCGGAAACCCTCATTGGATCAAAGCTTGCCGACAAACTGCATTTGCTGAGCGATGGTCGGCCCAGCAAGATCAGCGCGGGCGGCGGCCTTGGGGGCGAGCTGAAGCGAACGGTGGTGACCTTGCGTACACTCGATATCGCAGGTCAACGGCTCACGGACCTGCCGGCCGCGATTGATACGCGGCTCAGTGCGTCGGATGTCAACATCGGCATTACAGTGCTGCGGCATTTTTTGATCACCACTGACTTTGCCAAACATGTTGTGTGGCTCGAGCCTCGGGGTCAGTGATCTTGCGTCGGAGCAAAGAGCACGTGGACTGGCGCTGACACTGCCAACCGCTCACCCACACGGCTCAGTGCGCCGGAGGCGGGGTCGATGCGGAACGTAAAGAGATCCCCCGTCTTCTGATTCGCCACAATGAGGAATTTCCCAGAAGGATCGATGCCGCAGAATCGCGGCTCACGCCCGCCTGTCGGGACATTGCCAGCCACAACCGGGACACCATCGTGACCCATGCGAAAGACCGTAATCGTGTTGCTGTCGCCACGACTCGATGTGTAAAGCAACTTCCCGTTGGGATGCAATGCGATTTCCGCCCCGCTCTGCTCACCTGTGGCGGCGGCCGGCAAAGCAGGTGTTAGAGCGACCTGGGTAAGCGTGCCGAGCTTAGAATTCCAACGCATCGTGACCACTGCCGATTTCAGCTCCGTCACCACATACGCCAGCTTCGCGTCCTTGGTGAAAACCATGTGACGGGGCCCGTAGCCAGCCGGCAATACCGCAGCCGCGGGATCATTGGGAGTGAGTGTCCCGGTAGCAACGTCAAAGCGGTAGACGAAAACCTTGTCAGCACCGAGGTCGACGGCCAGCAGGAAGCGGCCATCGGGCGACTGTACGACCTCATGAGCGTGAGCGCTCTGCTGCCGATCGGCGACCGGTCCGGAGCCCCGCTGTTGGATGGTCTGCCGTGCTTCCCCCAGCCGCCCATCGGCTCCAATGGGATAGACCGCAATGGTTCCAGAGGTGTAGTTGGCCACAAACAGCCACTTCCCTGTTGAATCGACCATCAGGTGGCACGGGTCATTCCCCTGAGAGGACACGGATCCGAGCGCTTTCAGCGGCTGCGCCGAGGCGGAGTCGCCGATCGAAAACGCAGTAATCCGATCCGTGCCGGTGGCGACAGAATCCTCATTCACCGCGTACAGGAAGCGCCCGTTCGGGTGCAGGGCCAGAAAGGAAGGATTGGACGTCTTCCCTGCAAGCCGTATACCACTGAGACTGCCACTTTCCGTGTCCCACTGAAAACCATAGATACCCGACGACCCGGTACTCTGTCCGTGGTCAGCGGTATAGGTTCCAATCCATCCGGTCGTCGTCGCGGCCATAAGAGAAACAGGGCACATCAACAACCAAGGCGCGAATTTCATGAGTTGATCTCTTCCCGTTCAGTCACGCCGAATCGCGCGGTATCACATTATAGGGAAGCAGCGAGCTACCGGAACTCACGTTCGACTCTCGCTTCTCCGGATTACCCTCCCCGCAATCGCGACGAGCAGCACCGATGCAGCGACAACTTCAGCGACGATGGTTGCGTTCATTGCCAATGAGTGCGCAGAGACCGGCGCTATGGCGTAGTGATCCAGGCTAGCAAATCCAAAGGCAGCGTATAGGGCGATCGCAGCCAGGCCGGCCGCTGTCGAGCCTTTGCGGACCAACCAGTAGCCAACCGCACCAGTGCCTGCAACGACAAGCCATGAAGCCAACACGCGGAGGGGTGTTAACCAAACCGGCATGTTCGGGTAGGACTCCAAATACACGGCGTTGTGCAGGAAATGCACCAGGCTTGCCGCGCCGTAGATGAGTATGAGCGTCAGGAGACGGTGATTTCGGTTCATGGGTGCTCTATTGAGGAATTGGAGTTGAGACCTGGGACAACATGTCAATCAGACAGAGATTGCCCCGGCCGCGAGCCGGCGAGGAGAATCTGCACCAGCCGACGAGCGCTGGCCGGCCAGTCGGGGATCGACGATACATTGGAAACACCGACGAGTGCTCTGAGCAGATCGAGCGGATCGAGATCGGCACGGATCGCGCCGCTGTCGACCGCCCGTTTCACGAGGGAG
>Ga0307510_10009388_pt1 | contig 11656 bp, 18 predicted proteins | sample 12_EM_MG_FD_207224 | JGI IMG/M metagenome (GOLD analysis project Ga0307510, IMG submission 207224) | Populus trichocarpa ectomycorrhiza microbial communities from riparian zone in the Pacific Northwest, United States - 12_EM | ecosystem: Host-associated > Plants > Roots > Unclassified | place... | reverse complement strand
TCACCTCCACCCTCCCAACACCCCCCCCCCCCCCCCCATACAAGCCAACACAACTCACATTCACAATTCTCAACGTTGCGTTATATATACGACAAGTTGTACGGTATTACTTCCATTCATCAGATATATATACACCCCCCCTCTCCCAGTCGGTTACAACTAGCTAGACTGGCTGACTAGTAAGTCTCCCCCGTGCATAGTTACATGAATGAATAAACAAATAAACAAATAAACAAATAGACGCTCACTCACACATCCATGCCCCTCAAGTTTTCTCTCACCCCAGACTCAATCGGGGGGAGCGTAAATAAGAGGGAAGCAAAAGAGAAACCTCCCTTCGAGAGAGAGAGGGAAGAGAAAGGGAAAAAAAGACAGACCATAACGCCACCGGATTGCTTAATGAGATGGAAAGATGAAAGGAGGGAAGGGAAGAAAAAGTGTAAAAATAAAATAAATGCAAAACGTGTCGTTAGGAGGTTAGTTTGATGGCTCCTTGGGGGAAAAAAAAAAATGAGGCTGTATGCGTCTATATACCACCAACCACGGCAAGCAGACAAGCGGCTCCGCTATAAAAGACCAGGCAAAACAAGACAGACAAGGAAACTCTTTACCAACCAAAGTCAAAGTCAAAGCCAGAGTCAAAAAAATAAAAAGACAACAGAAAACACGCCATACGGCGCTAAAAACACCCGATTAGAGATTACTCCTCCCCGTCCGTCCCACAAAATTCCACAATCAACCTCTCAAGGTCAACAATCTTGTACGGCTTCGACATGAACCCCTTCATGCCGACGCTCGAAGTTTTGACCATAGCAGCCTGCGTCGCGTCCGCCGACACAGCCAATACCGTAACCCCGGTGGCCCCGGTAACCCCATTCCCTCTCCTTGACCTCCTACCCCGTGACTCCAAGATCCGCTTTGTGGCCTCGTAACCGTCCATCCGGGGCATCCACAAGTCCATAAGTACAACATCTATCGGAGGGTGCCGCGGACTCGACATAATCTCTACAGCCTCCTGCCCGTCACAGGCTTCTGAGATGTCGGTGTATCCGAGCTTCCGCAGCATGCTAGTCAGCAGTTTTCGGTTGATCTTGTTGTCCTCGGCAACTAGGATCGAAAGGGGGATTTTCGTCGCAAGGGTTCTGTCGTAGGGCAGCTTTGATGGTGGGCGGCGCGGGGCTGTTGGTGATGTTGTAGCCGCTGTTGTGGTTACTGTTGATCTTGTCGGGGAGGCTACTGGGTTGGTAGGTTGTGGGTTTGGTGGGAGCGGCGGAGTTGTGGATAATGGGGTGGGGTCGGAGGTTGGGGGTAATAATTGCTGGAGTGGTGGTGGTGGTGAAGGGAAGCGTTCCTCATGTAACGGGGAGGGGTTAGTGAACGGGCTTTGGCGAGAGGTGTCCAACGACCAGTTTGCCAATGGGTTGGGTAGCATAGATAATGGCGGGGTTAGTGCTGGAGTATTCGGGTCTACCACCGGCGTTCCCGGCGTACTCGAGGCATCCGCAAGTGTTAGTGGCAGCCTGACACGGAATTCTGTGCCTTTGTCCGGCCCGTCCCTTGATGTCCGATGGCACCATAGATCTCCGCCCATCTTACGGGCGATACCCTTCGCAACCAATAACCCTAATCCCAAACCATCCCGTTGCCTCGTCATAGAAGCGTCTTCCCGGGAAAATGCTTTAAATAAGCGTGGCAAAAATTCCCCCGGGATACCTTCTCCAGTATCTGTAATGACAAACAACACCTGTGGAGAATTGCTACTCAGAAGCCGTACGGTGACAGAAACGCCTCCATTCCCAGTGAACTTGACAGCATTGTGAAACACACTCGATAGTAGTTTCGTCAGGGCATTCCCATCAACTAAAACCACCAATTAGCGACATCCCCGAAAATCCAACCAATAAGAACATACCAACGAGCGTTTCCGGAACACGCTCATCCACCCTCAACTCAATCTCAACAGTGCTACTCACCTCCCCAGGGCCCACGGTCGAAACAACAATCCTCTCCCCTTCCGGCGTCAGTGAAGAATGTGTGGAATCAGGCCGGCCTCCAGACCTCAGCGTCTCGTGGATAATCTGGCTCATCAACTCCCGAATCTTTAAGGGGCGAGAGTTCAGCTGTATTTTCCCGGCCGCGTCAAACAGCCAAGCACCGGACGGTGATGGGGAAGCAGCCGACGCCATGCTAGGACCCGAACTACCCCGCCGCTGTGTGTCATCGGGCATCAGCAGGCGCGCGGGGGGCCCAACATGACTGGATGGTGAGTGACTCCTCGACCGAGGTAATAAGGGTGGGCCTAGTATCTCGTCGCCATCGTCATCATGGTCCACACCCTCGCTGCGGTGCCGCACCTTATGCGGCATCATGTCCTCCGGCGACCCAGATTCACGCCGCCGCTTGCTTGATTGCCGTGGCGTCACCCTTGGTGTTGCCGGGTCGAAGTCGCTGTCCTGCATTGGCGTCATGGCGGCATCCGACTCGCTAGGCAAATCTGGAAGCACCTGGCTGGCCATCTTCGGCGTCGAGGGAACCTCCATGTCGAAGTCGTAGGCATGAACCATGTTGTCGGCGGCGTCAACAGCCCGTTTTGAACTGTCTAGACATGGGAATCAACATTGTTCACGCGGACTTTCAACATCGAGGAGACAACCAAAACAAAAATTACCTTGAGCAACCTCTATGCTCTCCTTGAGAGAGTCTACCATGTCCCTGATTTGCTTCATATCTCCCGCCTCCCATTCTGTAGCTTCTAATACCGAAGCATACATAACATCCAACATCCCAACAACACCCTGCATAGGCGTCCGTAATTCGTGTGATAAACTTCGAGCGTAAGGCTTCAATGACTGCCGCGAAGCAATGGCATCATTAGGGATAACCTCATTCTCCATCCTAGGACCAAACCCTTCTCCTTCCAGTACCCTCGCAGTAACCTGATCCTCCAAGGTGTGTAAAAACATTTCCAACATAGCCCAGCTAACGGGTGACCTTTCCTTCAAGCCTTCCTCCGTCCACATAACCCCCATATGAGCGAAGCATTTCCCCTTATGAAACAACGGCACGGCAAGATAACCATCCGGAAGAATGGGAAAAGCTCCAGCATTTGGGTTTTCCGGTGTGAGTGCTTTCAACCCTTCAGGAATCAGTAGCACCTTGTCATGCTTCATCCACTGGCAAGGGCATCCGTAGACTTTGTACTTGAAATCCCGATATAACCCCGAAGCACCCTTATGATCATTGAAGTAGAAAGCCAGCCCCATCAGGCACGAGCCCCTCTCGCCGAATTCGGGCATCTCCACAGCCGAGTACTCGTCACCCTCCAGCACCCTCTTTGCTACGAACGCATACTGAGCCCCCGTGATCTCGGTCATGCCTTCCATCAATATCTGCCAGAAGTCGAAAGTGGTAGCACTCCGTAGCTTCTGCTTGAGATTGAAAGTCTCCTCTAATCCCTTGCTATCGGCCTCGACGAAGGCCGACTTTAGAGCAGCTCGAAAGCGTGGATCCCCGAGTTGTATGACATCCTCCATTTCTGTCGTTCCGATACAAAAAGATGAACGATCGAAAGGATCACTCATGTCGATGGCCTCATAGGATTTAAGGCTCTTTTCAGACTCCATGGCAGTCATTCGGGGTGGGTGTGACAATCAGTCACCCCCAATATCTGAATAATATAACTTCTTAGCCCCAGGTGGAATACGAATGTTAATGACAAACGGTTGGTCGTGACACACTAGGTTGTATGCACGCAGGATGATTAAGTTATGGATAGTATAGCTGATGTACAGTGACTGGAGAGGGCGTTGCCTTGTCTCTGGGTCCAAATGTGACAGATCAAGCAGGGGGGGGTATAAGTTAAGACAAGGGATTAATCCGCAAGTATAATTCTTAAAAATGGATAAATACGTGGAGGGTGAATATTCTCTTTTTTTCTTTCTTCCCCCCCTCCCGCGTGTAGATCCTGGGCGTGTCTATATTAAATGTTGAGCCGAGAAATGATACACGTTCAATGACGAAAAACGACTGACGAAAGGGAAGGCGGTCAACACTCGACTGTTAACTACACTCTTATTCTTCCTTTCTCCGTCCTTCGAAGGCCTAAAAGTTCGATAACGATCAGAACGGAGCTCAGGAAAAAAAAGGGAAGATCAAGCAAGGGCAGGAGAAAGGGTAATAAGTAGGTAGGCAGGCAGGCATGATAGATTGAAGAAGGGCGGAAAAGAAAAAAGAAAGAAAGAAAAAATAGAACCGTCAGACGAAAACCTGGGCCCAAACAATTCGGGGAACAATAGCCCCAAACCCACAGAGAGCTCTAAGGCATTGGAGCAAGTACAATTAAAACCACAGGAGAAGTCCTAGCTCAAAGGGAAGCTTCTTCAAGGGGACCAACCAGAATAGCAGACCACACCGGCCTCTCCAGACCAACAGCAAATTCGTAGTAATAGCGGGGGGTTCGAAACAACTTTTCGCCCCGGGCAGTTACTGGAGATACCGAGGTTGTCTGCTGCTCCAGTTACTGCTCCAGATGGAGAACTATAGGTATAATGGTGATGGCGGCGAGCGGGAGTGAGGAGGAAGCTGCAGGAACTGAAAGTAGAAGGGATCAAGCGAAATACGAAAGCCACAAGTGGGATTAATCGATAGACGAGCTGTCTAGTCAAGCACGGATGCATGTCATTTCTTCTTTTTCTTCTGGTGGGCTAGGTTAACCTGGGGCTGAAAATTTCCTTTTTTTTCTTACTCCTTTCCCCTCTCCCTCTCCCTTCCTCTTTTCTTTTTCTTCCTCCGTTCCTGTTGAAGAACTTTCTTCCTCTTATTCTTCTAGGGCTTCTCACAGACCCTCCCCCTTCGCTATCGACTGTATGACCGCAGCGTATAAGATCTGCCTCTTCCCTCTATATTTTCCAGCACAGTCAGTAGCACGGTAGTGGACCCTGACTGAGGCCGCTTTCTGCAGCCCTTGTAGAAAATTTTTCCTCTCCTTGTCCTATACCTCTTTTTTCCTTCTTTTTATTTTTGTCCACAAAGGAAAAGGCTCCCAATACAAGCCGGCCCCAAAACTTAAACCCTTCTCTCCCACTCTTGTGCTGTCCTTTTTCCCTCGGTTTGCCTTTCCCTCACCAACTTTCCCTCACAGCCTCTCAGCACGGTAGCCCACCAAGCCACTGTATGCATGTAATACCGATTGCCTCCCTCCTTCTCTCTTCCTCCCTTCCTCTATTCTCGTAGATTTCCAAGGTCCGTGCGTCTCCTCTCTTCCTTCCTTTCGTTGAGTCACGGTAAGTAGGCGATTGTGCTGTTCCAGTACCCTACCAGCAACGATGTATAAGGATCGTTGGATGCCGTACCACAGCCGTTTTTGACGTGGGGTGGGTATGATACGGTATGTGAGTGATCAAGATGTGAACGACGTCGAGGATGGCAGAGCCGCGCAAGGTAAATGGGAGGTGGGATGGGGAGGGATGGAGAAAAGGAACTGCTCAAGCCAGGAACGAAACGGCAATCCCCACAAAGTAGAAACGTCAGGGGGTAAGAGGAGGGGAGGGTAGGTGAGAACTGTAGGGGTTGCGGCGATGATTGCACGATCCAACAAAGATCAGTTTGTGCATGTGAGTGCGCGTGTACTCGAGTACTTGTATGTGTGTCTAGACCTATTCAGGACGACGGTACCTTACTACGGTAAGGGTATGACACAGAATACCGGTATTGGCGGTGCACCGCAGAAGAGAAGGGAGGGGGGAAAGGAAAAAGGAAAAAGGAAAAAGAAAGCGTTAAAGCTTCGCCCAATTGTGCTGCCGTCAACCGAGAATCATTGCACCGCTCCGGCTGGATGGACAAACAGGTACACAGGGTGACCGTGTGCTGATGACAGAAAGAGAATCGATGAAAGAACCAACTATGATACCGGTACTATAGCTCAAACAGCAAGACGAGAAAAGAGAGATGAACGAACCCTGCGAAGGCTCGCGGGTGGTACTTGTACGAGTACACTTGTACTGTATACTAGTAATAAGACACCAACAGCCTTCTCTCCTCCACGCTCCACGGATCCCCCTAGCTTCCTGCCTGCTCTAGCGGTTTTGCACAAGTACTAGTACAGTACTAAAGTTAGGACAGTGCTAGAGAGTACACCCCCAGCGCGCGTGAGCCGTGGTATCAGTTAAGTGCTCCATCGAATTGAATCGCCTAGGCCCGACCTGGACCTCGGCGTGCTCTCTTCTCGGATTTCACAAGTACTCGAGTATCCCGTCACTTTGATGCCAAGGCCCGCCAGAGCACAGATCATTGGCCTCAAGGTGTCCGCATATCTGTGGGGATCGCGAGTTCTAGTGTAGTGGATAAACTACTCGTACCATACAGTACTCTACAGAGTGCGAGTGGACGCACACATCCCTTACTCGAGTAGTCTGCTCGCCGCCTTCACGCACCTCTGCCGCGGAGGAGGGAGATTTCATTACGAACGTTTTTAACAAGAACACGGTAGTTAGGAAAGGCCACTTTGACCCGGCCAACCATTCGAAGCGGATCTGTCGCGATATTCGCCTGTTTGTCTCTTGTAACTCTGAGTGCTGTAACATATCGTGCCCATCAGTCCCCCAACCGAACAGTACGAGTATTCGGATGATAGGCAATTACATATCATCATACAATTGCAACACGCAGGAAGGAAATACGATGCCAGTCCCGTCCCGCATCACCCGCGGCGAACAACCTGCCCATCACCAACCCCCGTCCGCCTCGCTGCGCCCCGGCACCTTTTTTCCCTTTTTTTCTCTCTTTTCTTCTCTCCCTTTTTCCCACTTTCCTTTCTTTCTCTGTCACCCTCACTTTCACACTTACCGCAAGGAGAAAAGTTCTCGCACAGTTCATACGGTAACTCGTAACCTGGTGAAACCCGAACGCAACCTTGCCTGCCGGTTCCCCCGTGGTCTAGACCACTCTGCGGGCCATCCGCCTCCATCCATGTTTGAATTTATTTCCTTCCCACGACCGGTATTTCCCTCTTTCGCCTCCCCATACAGCGATGGGAGGTCGGTAGGTTTATTATTTAAGGTCTTTATCCGTCCGGTGATTGAGAAAGTCATGGCGATGATTGGAATCCTTGGATGGGTTAACCTGTGGAAACTTATTCGCAGAGCGGAGAGCGTAGGAAGAGGGAAACGGGTACTGTACTTCAATGAGGGGTTTTACCTTGCGTTCTTGAACCTGCCCACCCTTACATCCCTACGCTCTCATTCCTGCGATTGTATGCTGCTCGAGTACGATAATCGAGAAGCCTGCCCTACCCCCCCACTCCAGCCTAACCAGCAACAATATAGCAACTGTGTCATACAGCACACTACACTCGACAGCGAAACGTCCTCCGTCTATCCACCCATCATCATCTCCCCATACCCTCCCCCACCTCACAAAACACCTACCGGTACTCGAGTATACCGGCAGAGCTAGTACGACACAAATCTCACCATTCCCTCCCCTTCCCTTTCCCTTTCTGCCTTCCCTCCCCTTACCCCAAATCACAATCTACATGTAACCTTTTACAATGCCAACCAAAGCGCACGTGTACGCAACCGGCCCTTTCCTATTTCAACCAAATGGACTGCATCTAGACCGTGTCGGCGGCACACGACGGCGTCATCGTGCACCCGCCTCTCACGCGGATGGGAGTTTAACTTTGCTATTCCGGCTAATACCAAGGTGTTGGATGTGTGTGTGGTGTAGTTGCCCAGTCTGGCCTGGTCCTGCGGCACAGGACCACAACGGGGGGTTGCTAGTGTCATACCGGTACCGCACGAATTCTGGATGACAACTTTTTTTTTTCCATGCGTTGGGAAAGATGGGCAAAGAGGGGAGGGAGCAAGGAGAGGGAGAAGGAAAAAGGAAAAAGGAAAAAAAATAAGAGGAAATAAAGAAAAGAAAAGAAAAGAAAAAGATAATAAAAAAGAAAACAGAAGGCCCTCCAATCGTCTTGCTAGGACCCAGGCACTTTTTTTGTTTCTTGTTGATGCTGATGCCTAGGCACGGTACTAGCGTGCTGTCTGTGTGCGGCCCATACCTGAGACTGTATCACGAACTGCCGACTTGGAATTCGGCCATTGTCGATGTGAATGTGGTAAATTCGCTGGACAAATTGCGATACGACGGGGCCAATCTCATGCGCATCAGCTATAGTATAGGGAAAACCTCTCATATACCATGAAAATGGGTGAAACCTTGCGGTATACCATGAACGAACGGCGCACGGTCTTCGGCGAAAAAAACACGTCAATTACAGTTAGCTCTTCGGCCAAGAACGCCCAGATCTGGGGTTGGTGAAAAAACCACCTGTGGGTTAACTAAAACTGTGTTTTTTTCGCCGACTGTGGTAACCTCAGGGGAGGCATAATGCAAGAACCTGTACTTTTGGACATGAATAATATCTTTTCTATTTTTTCTCTTTGCTATTTTTCTCCTTTTACTTCCCCTATTTCCATTTATGAATTTATGAATTTAATTATTAATTTGTATAGGGTGAAAGTGTCTTTGTTTTATATTTTTATTGATTAGAAGGGCTAGCGTGGTGATTTTTAAAAATTGTGGTATCGGGGATAAAAGTACCATGTTTCACTCATATTTCATGGTATATGAAAGGTTTTCCCTATAGTATAGAATTCCAAATCACATAGCAAGAGATAAAATACGTCGTCGTCCGTAAACCCCCGACACTCTAAAATTCCCAAATTGCCCCCCTCCATTTCTCCAACCCCTAACTTCGGTTATCTTCTGGGCTGCAAAGTGTCTGAGATATTCCTTTTTCCTCGTGTCACCGAAGCGTTCTAGACCGATGCGGGGTATTGACGGTCTGGGATTGGTCCGGTGGTGGGTGGGGTGGGGCAAACCTGGTTGTGGTAAAAATTGTGGAAATGTGATCTCCGGAGAAAGTTTTTTGAGCACGCTTTCATCAGGCTCGGATCGTCCGCCGTCCCCTAAAAGGGCATCTCGTTTGCAATACTCGAGCGTTATTTGCCGTTTTCAAAACTACCCTTGGCACGAGTACCTCTATGCCCCGAGAGTTAGGCGAACATCCCTTTTCCCTTCCCTTCCGCATGCACTGTGGTCTACCGTACCGTACTGTATTCATCAAGGGAAAAAAGAAAAGGGTGATCAACTTTGCACCTTATCCCGTATTATCCATACCGGCACTACGCCGTCGAATCTTCCGTTTGTCAATAACTTACCCCCCCAACAGAGATATCATACCGGTCGTGGTGTGACAAAAAAAATTCAAAGAAACTCGTTATTCCCTTTCGATAATAATAATAATATGATAACCTGTAAGTTACGCACGTGCATACAACACGGTTTAGTTCAGCATTAGGGCTTACTCCACGATCACGGAATGCACCTCGGGATCTCCTCCAAGAGGGCTATCTGCCCTTCTGCCCCTTCTGCCCGTATGACATGACATTTTCCAAGCGAGTTTGCCTGGACAGCGGAGCGAACAACAAACGAACGGCCGAGATCGAGTCACAAAAGGAGAAAACTGTTTTCCGGCCAATCAATGCCCGATTGCCCCCCCGTTCAGCTCCCTATCAGATCGAACATCCCTATATATAGTAAGGATAAAACAGCCCCAAGGGTGAAATTCTTTCGCCTCTTTCGGAGAGCCCGACACACATGACTATCCTTGGGCGAACGACTAAGGCGTTGTACCCTTCGAATCTATTGCTCTCTCTCTCGCGGGGAGTACCGGTACCGGTAGTGTACTAGTACCATCTGAAGGCTCTGCATCTTTACTTGCCCGTATAGCGAATGCTCTGTGGCCTGGGAGGCAGGCAGCAAGTCAAGCTGAATAAAAACAGTCCTTCCTCCCTTGTTCGTTCGTTTGTTCGTCTCTGCCTTCGGCGCCCACTCACCGTGCCTGACGTATGATGGGTTGGCACCTTGATCGAATGAAAATCCCACGGCATGGTACATCTAATGCATTGCTTTTCCCGACCTTGCTTTCCTACTAACTACTTAACTACCGGCCTTACAAAGCACTTTAACCGCGCAGGCATGATATGAATTAGGTCACTGTGCAGTACCCACATCTCATTACCCCCAGGAACATGACGATACAGTATTCCCTAAAGTCAGTTATCTATTACCCTTTTTTTCCCCAACACTTGAGCAAACCAAAACCCCACATGGCCAAAACACGATAAACAATACCGGTAGCACAGCACAGCACAGTACAGCACAAGTGAAGAAGAGGAAAAATCCTCCAAACGTTCAAACATGGGATGGATGCAATAACTTCAACACCTCCACGAATCACTTTCGGTACGCCCACAGCCTGAATAAGGTAGACAGAACTAAGAAAGTAACTGAAAAAGGTAACTAAAAACCGAAAACGAGAGGAAGAAAAAACAAAAAATAGCATAGCCTACTGCACCCCCCCGGGCCCCGCCTTTAAGGAGGTCCATGACGGTCTAGACCCGTACAACTACCCTATTTCCCTCGAATTAGAAGACTGTACGGGGTGTGGTTGGTATGGGTTCTCGCTTCCGACCAACCTATTAAACGGACACACCTCACATCATGTGTGTGGGACTACGCTACGCTACATTTATCTCGCGAAGTACAATACAGTGCTCGTATGATGCTCCCAATGGTACTTGTACTGTGACCAGTAGTAGTAGGATACGGTAGGATATGATCAGACCGACGAGTTACGGCACGCGTTGGAAAAAAAAAGAGAGTAAGATTGAGCCGGGAACGTATGCGTGCCTCGTATAAACTTACCCCAAAGACCCACCATCGCCAGATCTTCTCCCGGAGGAAAGAAAAAAAAGGGAGGGAAATCCCCCCCTTGTCATGGAATTTCCGGAAGGAAAGGGGAAGCGGGTTCGCCTGCTGCATACTGTACCGTGCAGCGCAGTTCAGGACAGTGGGGTTTGTGCGAGCATGAGTGATATCATTCCTGCAGTGATACGGCGGCTGGGCGGGCGTGGACAGAGCCTTTTCCCTCCCTCCTTCCCTCCTTCCTTCCTTCCTTCCTCTAGTATCTGCCGTGCTATGATATGCTACGAGCTATGCTGCACTGTACGTCCGGAGCTATGACGAACGGACGCTTCTTTTCTTTTCTTTTTCTACTCACAGGCGTTACGAGTGATGATCTGTGCAGATGCATCTGTCTGTCTGTCCAGCCCCACTCACCCACCACACGGGTCGGACGATATTCCCTGTTTCCCCCCCACCGCGGCCGAGAATGTGCGATCGTGAGATCATGGGTCAAAAAGGAAAAAAAGAGAAAGAAAAAAAAAAAGGAAAAAAGGAAAACGGAAAAAGGAAAATAAGAGTCTAGACCCTGGGCCATCGATGTATAGGAAGCATCTGAAACAGAGGGATCACATATACCCTTTCTCCTGAGGGAAATAACCCTACCAATCGAAATATCATGCATAAAAACCGAGAATCGCCTAGACCAGTTATGAGGAATGGGAGTGGGGGTAGTGGTGGTGGTGGTGGTGGTGGTAGTGGTAGAAGATTCGGTCTATCTGTCTATCCGCCCTAATACGTATGCGGCAGGGCAGAGTTTTCAGCATCACGCGCCGGTGAAGATCGCCTTCGACAATTATCCATTCGGAGGAGGCTGGAGTCGTATTCTCCGAGTGGTCCATATATAACC
>Ga0307510_10009387_pt1 | contig 11656 bp, 9 predicted proteins | sample 12_EM_MG_FD_207224 | JGI IMG/M metagenome (GOLD analysis project Ga0307510, IMG submission 207224) | Populus trichocarpa ectomycorrhiza microbial communities from riparian zone in the Pacific Northwest, United States - 12_EM | ecosystem: Host-associated > Plants > Roots > Unclassified | place... | reverse complement strand
TAGTCTCCTCCTCCCAGCTTGATTTATGCATTTTAACGGTGGCTGGAGGGCATAACATGGAAAAATCTTTTTTTTTTTTAGCTTGACAGTTTATTTGTGGTTGTTTTTTAAATTATTTTTATTTATAAATATATTAAAATAATGTTTTTTTTATATTTTAAAAATTATTTTTAATATCAATACATTAAAATAATTTAAAAACACCATAAATATATTAATTTAAAGTAAAAAAACATAAAAATTTTTAATTTTATTTAAAAATATTTTTAAAATACAAAAACAAAATTCCTGCTGTTATATTCGAACGTGCCCCTCTTGATTACTCATTAAACGGGTCTACATGCCAGTAGTTTTCGTTAGGTGAAACGCTTTTACTCCTCGACTGATGAGAGTTGGTAAATGATTCTCATGATGCATTATTTAGATTGGGACTAGAACGTAACCCTCTTAATTTTGTACAAACATCAACACAAGTCATAAATCTAGAATTAATTATTAAGTGTCTGTCCATGAGTGTTTGTTAGCTCAATAATTATATACATGATGGTACTACTACGGGTGTCTTTAATATATAATAGTTTTTACAGTTGCAGTTTTTAAAAATTAGATTTTAAAAAAACTTTAAAGTGTAGCTTTCTCAAATACAAGTTTGAGATAAAAAAAAATTTAAAATAAAAAAAATAAAAATTTAAAAACATCTTTAACCATGTCCCACCATAATATTAAAAATAACCTTGAATCAAATTTATTGTTTTTTTTAATAATTTCATTAAAAAAATACATTAAAAGTGACCCATTATAACCGCGAGGAGAGGAGTAGTTGAATGTTTATTATGAATGATTATTTTTTAGATTGAGATAGTTGTAATAATTATTTTTAAAAGTATTTTTTATTTAAAAATATATTAAAATAATATATATATTTTTAAAAATTTATTCTTGATATTAACAAATAAAAATAATCTAAATACATAAAATTTTTTTAATTTGAAATAAAAAAAATTAAAATTTAATAAATTCGATGGTTGGTATGAGATGCCTATCCAAACTCCAAGATGGGATAGAAATTAATGGATCCCTTTCTCTGGTTGTTGGTTTGGCACGTAGAAGCTGAATATATTAATTGCGCACTTGGGCTACGTAACGTTCAAAATCCTATTCTCGATACCAGGACCCAAAATAAGCAAGAACTGAGAAAACTGCCTGGATCAACACGCATTTCAAGGGCCTGTGCCGTTTGACCGTATTCTTTTAGAAATTTTAAATTTATTTTTTTTATTTTTTTATTAATTTTTTTTTATCATTTTTATATTAAAAATAAAATAAAATAAAAAAATATTATTTTCATTCTTTTCGAAACAAAAAAACAATAATCAGTAACTTCGCTAGAATTTCAAATACCCATATTAGCCTCGCATCAAAACTAAAAGGAGACTCATTTCATAAGAATAATTTAGACATTTAATATATAAAAATAACGAAGGTTGTCTCATCAAACAAATTTTACTATTGCTTGAAGATATTATAATTACAGTGTTATCAAATTACAAAATATTAAATTTTTTTATTTATTATATCCTAATTATCTTATAATTATGCTGGTTACTAATACACATTGTCAGTTTTTGAAGGTAAATAAATATTATTCACTTAGTAACAAGCCAATGATTACAAAATGTTAAATAGATTTATTTAATAAACTATAAAATTATTTTAATTTAGCCAATTGCTCGGTAAAATGAACAATCGAGTATATTTTAATAAAACTATAAGAAGCCACTCTTTCATTTTTCTCAAAGAAAAAAACAACCTCCACTGTCCTAGAGTTCACAGAAACTGGGCTTGGAAGCCAAGGCTTCAATGCCCGATGATCCAGTAATTTAGGTCACTGTTGGCCCAGAAACACTTGGCAATGATTAAAACCACGAAAACTTTTAAATTACACAATCAACCCTTGCACCCTTACCAAACTACCGCCTTATATTCCCGTAAGTAACAACTGGCACGTTTCCCTTCCCGGCGCAGGAATTTTTCGTATAATCGGTCATACTGGATCCAATAATCCTGACTCGGCGACTCACACTCACTCACTGTCTTTGAAGTTCGTACCTCAAAATCGACGTTCCCAGTTCTCACTCCCTTACCTCTCATAGCTGCCGCAAACAATAAAAAAAGAAAAAGAAAATAACATGGAAGAGTCTTTACAATTACAAATCCAAAGATTCGAAAAGCTCCCTTCTCCCACAGAATTCGCATCTCAAATCGAATCCAAAAACGTCCCCGCTGTAATTCAATTCCTTCACCACATCTCCTCTTTTTCAGAGCTTTCCATCAATGCTATTTTGTCTAGTAGAGCTTACCTATTTTATATTTCTTTGCTCGGAAGGTTTTTAATGGATGCATTAAGGACTGGAAAGCTTTCGTCAAGTGGAATCCGGCTAATGGCGGCCTCGATCACTTGCAGGTTACTTTGTACTTTATTATTTGAGAATTACTATTATTACTATTATTATTATTCTTTAATGTAGGAACTGAACTTATGATTGATTTTTATGTTAATTAATTGAAATTTAGGAACGGGTAGGATCATCTACTGTGGAAGCTATGCTATCTAAAACTGCACCTGTGTTTTATGGCGATATTAGAAGCCATGAAAGGGTAATTTTTGTGCCAGTTTCTTATTCGAGTAATAATCGTATATTGGAGCTTTTAAGAGTTTCCTTCCTCTTATTACTATATGTTTTTTTTCCTTTCCTGTTGTAGGTTCAGTTACCGTTTTCCACGTTTATTGATTTTTGCAAGCAAAGTATGCGAAACACGGACAGTAGTGGTGGTTCTTTGTTGCAATCAGAAAGGCATCATGATGCTGTTACTGATGTAGATCAGGAAAGTATGCTTTCCGGTGATGTTCCTCAGCAAATTTATCTAGCACAGGTTGGAACTTTGCGGATTCTAGATATTGAATGCTGTTTTTCTTGTTTAATGCTTTTGAGTCTGTGTGATATTGAGTTAGTACTAGGGTGAAAATTGTAATTGTCTTTGTCCAGGTGCCGATAATGAATAGTGAGGATCGAGAGAGGGTTCAACTTGAAGGTCTTAGGGAAGACATTCAAACGGTTTGTGCATTTCTTTCTTCACCCCGTTGCCGTTTAGTCTAATGGTCTCCATGGTTAACTTGTTACTGTTGATTGGTTTTCGCAGCCTACTTTTTTGGAAACAAAAGAACTAGCTTCTATCAATTTGTGGATGAATAATGCTCAATCTAGATCAAGCACCCACTATGATCCACATCATAACGTGCTATGTGTAGTTGCTGGCAGCAAACAAGGTTCCGTCTCTCTCTCTCTCTCCCTTCTTGTCCATTCTACAACTATAGCGACTTTCTCTCTTTAGCTGCAAGTTATAGATTCATGGCAATGCTAATAGCCCTTGTCAGGATTCTATTATTTGTAAAGAAACTACAAATTCTTTTCCAATCTTGCATGCTAATGCTTTCTTCCTGCACACTTAGTTCCATGTCATGCTTGTTCTTTGAACCGTTGCCTATGTCTGGTCTAGATAGTTCCCTTTATCAATTTATTTATAAGTTAGAGCTTGCTTCTTTTGTTTTTCTGTTTTGTTCAAATACTTCTTCGTTGCAGTTGTCTTATGGCCGCCCTCTGCAAGTCCATTTTTATACCCAATGCCTGTATATGGGGAGGCATCAAACCACAGGTATGCCACTTTTTTGTGAGCAACAGCAAATTAATTTCTGTTCCCCCTCAATTTTGTAAGAGTATGAAAATGTAGTGCCTGTAAAGTTTGTTTAGCCACTGGAAATTTGGAACTGCTTTCTTTTTATAATTATCCTTTTGTAATTGCCAACTTGTCTTCTTCTGGCTGGCAGTTCTATTGCTCTGGAAAACCCTGACTTCTCATTGTATCCGAGAGCAAAATGCTCCATGGACTACTCTCAGAAGGTTATTCTTCATGCAGGTGATGCCCTTTTCATTCCTGAAGGCTGGTAAGGTTTAAAATATAATGATGCTTATGAGAAAATTCCCTTTATTAGGAACCTTCTTCGTGTAATTCTAGACTATAATGCCAAGCTTATGATATTGTTCTTACCTTTATTCAAGTTTGGTATTGACTTTTCGTTTTACTTCTTTAACAAACTACAAGAAATCTGAGATGTTATTTTGCTTTCTTTCATGCATTTTGTTCTGTGTTGTATCACGGATGTATCCGTAAATTTTATTGCTTAGTCATCACAAAAGGTGGTAGTGTTGATCAAGAGATTGATGAATTCTTATGGTGGAGAATGGGGAATTAGGAGTTATGGTTGATCTTGGGGAGGAAAGCATAAAAAGATAAGAGTTTTGGTGGCTGTTGTTTTGCTGTTGAATTCTGTAAACACTTGCAGGAATTGAGACCTGAAGGTGACATAAAGAAAATGATCCATAACCAAAAGTAACTGAATTAACCTAAGACTTCCAAAACATAGGAAGTAAACCTAAGACTTCCAGAACATAGGAAGTAAAAATTTAAAAATAAACCAACAGCTTTCTAATTTAAGAAACCTTAAAAAAAGACTTATTATTGTCCAGGAAAGACTTCCAAAATATGAAATTGATGCAAGTCTTAACTTATTGGATCACCATCCCTCTGCTCCTAGAAAAATTGGTTGCTTTGTTCATTATCTTGTCTGATATGTGTGAGTCATCTCATAGAATTGACAAATAGAAGCTATTTATTTTTCAGCAGCAAATATGAAGTGGGGTTTATGCATGTTTGTTCAGAACTGAGGGGCATTAATGCTAACTAGTATAGCTGAGTCTCCTTCATGCATCCTTTCACACCTTCAGGTCATTTCTCCATTTTAGTTTCAAAATTGTTGATCTTCTCTCTACCTTAGAGCCTTTTGGTTGCAGTATTGTACTTCTTGCTATCTGTATCAGCTGTCCTGTCCATGCAATAATTTGTTTTAGGAGTCTTTCTTTTTAAATTATCCATGACTGACATTGACATGGCCTTTTATGCTTTGTACCATCAACTATTCCCTCCTCTTACCATGGTTTTTTTCGTGATGCAATAGTCAACAAAGAATCAATTATGTAACTGTCTAATGCTGCAAACATCGTTTCCAAATTTAACTGTTTCTCTTTTACTGTGTTTTGCTACTCAGAACCTTACTAAAATGGTTCTCTGATTCTACTGCTCTTTATGTATGCAAAACTTATTACACCACTATTAAGACACTAGACTTATTTCTTGGACTCAACCTCACTTTTGGTATTTAGTCAGGTGAGATGACTGTTGTCTCCAATTGCTACAGGTTCCACCAAGTAGACAGTGATGATTTGACCATTGCTGTGAACTTTTGGTGGCGGTCCAACATAATGTCTAACATGTTAGAACACATGGATGCTTATTATTTGCGAAGAATATTAAGAAGGTACTCTTGATTCATTTTGTCTTATAATGTTATAATGTTTCATCTGTTTCTCCTTTGGTCCCCATTTTTTCCCTGTGTAACTGTTTCAGTTTGGTGTTGGTAATGCAGTTTAAGCTAACTTGATTTAGTGATTTTGTTTTGCTCTAACATGTTTTATTGGCTCGTCAAATCAATGCTATAAATTCAAGATTGATGGACAAAGAAATGGTATGTCCTTCTCCTTGATACGTCAGATGTTGCATGCTTATTCCTAGTGGAGACCCTTTTCTCTTGTTTTTGGGCTCTGCAAAATGTTTATTCTGTTAGCTTGTGCCCATTAGATTTACATGATTTCTTTTACCATGTATAATTCCTTTGGGAGACTTCCTTAGGTTTGCAGCATTCTTCATCAGCCACACTCCTATAGCACAAAAAAATTTGCAGTGGAAGGACAGAAGTGTTTCTACAAATTAATGGTTGAGGAGCTCTTTATGTCTGAGCTTTGAAAAGTTCGAGGGCCACTAACAGATAAAATTGTGAACATAACTTTTTTGAGGCTTTCAGAAAGTTTGTCATTGTTTGTAGACGAAGAAGCTTTGAAATCACAAGTCTCCACCAAAACTTTTCAGTAATTTATGACAATTGATGCTCAAATATTATCATGTGCAGAGTCTGTTTACTAAAGAGTACTCATTAATGAAATTTTCAAAATTGTTTCATCCATTAAGTTTGGGGAGTCTACTGTCCTGTTTCTTTTCCTTCATGCATCTTGTTTCGAGTTACAAGTTTATTGTCAACCATTTCAACATGTATATTATATTTAAAATTAGGACAGAACCAAGTACTCCCCAAGGCTTCTCACAGCACAGAGAAACTGAAGAGTACATGTGAGCTGCCCAGTAATGGAGCAGGTCAGTTCTGATAATTATACCACTAGGTTTTCTTCACCCAGCTTATTTCCCATGTCTTTCTGTAGACTGATCTTGATAATTTTGTACCAGATCATGGTTGTTGTGACTTGAACCCGGCATGCAAGAAACAGGGTTTACAAGGGAAGGACCTTAAGTTGCATGAATTGGAACCGTTTTCTCTCCAGGCCCTTCATGAACTTGTTTCTGTAGTTCATGACCGTGTTAACATCACCGACCAAAGTCAATGCATTCAATCAACTCCACCAAATGATTCTAAAGTCAGTGTGAAACATGAATGCGATAAAACTTTGACAAGTAAATTATTTTTCCTAGAGGATGATCCAGTTGCTAAAATTCTTTGGACCTTTGATCCAAGCACTCTTCAGAATGTCCTCCTTGCCATGGCGGTGAGTATGCACCCCCTTATAAAGCTCCCATAGGTGGATGAAATTCTTATTAAAACTGTAGGAAATACCCTGCTACCACAAAATAAGCTCCAACAATACATAGATTACACACCATCCCACCTTTTTCTTCGATAGTTTTTCATGTCATCTAACTCTTTTCAGCACAATTTTCCAAGAACCCTGGAGGCTCTGATGCTGCACTTGCTTTCACCAGTAGGAGCAGAGGTACTTACAAGGAAGTTTGATGAGGTTGATCAACATACAACAGAAGATGATCGGTATCTGTCAAATTCATGAAGATTTTTTTTTCTTGAAAGGAAAGAAGAAGACACCTATAATCTTTGTATTTACTCGACCATTTATCATTTTTTATTTCAGGAACAAATTCTACCAAGGCTTTTATGGTGCATTTGATGACCAATTTGCTGCAATGGATGCAATCCTTAATGGAAAGGAATTGTTTGCTCTCCAGGTAATGTTATTTTTCTTCATGAAAATGCCTGGCAGAACTACATAAATTGCATATTTTATCATATATATTTATGATTTCATAAGGTATGGTATTTAGGTACTTATGTTTGCATGTGAAATCCATTTTGCTTTAGGTTCACTAATTTATTTACTACTTTTATGGAGTGAGGAATAAAATTGCTTGAGTGCTAGAGCATCCAATCGAAAAAGCTGAAAGGTAGGATTGCTTCCAAATTCTCTATCCTAGGACCTCACTTCCATGGCCTATAATTCGGTAATGGCCTAACAGGCCTAACTTGTGGTCAATCAACATAACAGTGAAATGCAACGAGTTACAACCAAAACAACTTAATATAGTAGGTAGAGAGTGTCTCATACTACATTTTAACTTATGCTAATATATTAAAATGCCATTAACATCACAGTCTCTGTTTGATTTGAATTGTGTTTTCAAAGGAGAAATCATGACATGTGATCTTCTAAGTTTGGAGCATTCTTTCACAAGCATTACTGTAATTGGCCCAATCTCAACAAAGTATCATATTTGAAGTTTAATTGGTTAAAGTATACATTTCTACTAGCTACACACCATGAAAGTTTCATTTGGAGTTGTTATATTCCAGTTTGATGTAGATTCCATTTTGATTCGTCAGTGGCCTCATGCTATGAAGCATTTTTTCTGCATGATTTTATTGCATCCTGCAAATGATGAAGCTCTTCCAGATTTGGAATTTGGTGATGGAGTTCACGGAGCACGCATAGGTTAGAAAATTAGCGTGAAAACATTTTTTTCTTTGCACTTAGCCAGGATCCTTTTAAGATGAAAAAAAGAAAAAGAAAAAACAGAGAGAGGGCAATGAACCCTGAAATCCATGTATCTTACCCATTCTTCGGTATCAGTGAAAAAAAGTCCCTCTCGTTCTTCTCAGTAAAACTTTGCATGGTGAGCTAGTGCGGTGCCATGTTAGTATTGCCATGCATGATCATTGCATTCACAGATTAGATTCTCTGGGTCTGGATTTGTATTCCTTTTCGAATTAAAAGCTGTACTGGCTGAATCCAACTGGATTTGGATTCTACTCTCATTATAGTTTTCTGATCCAGTTCAACTTTGACCACATTGATTTTTTCCCAAATGAGCAGTCTTTTTAAAGTTATTCATGGCCTTTGTTTTCTTTTTGGTTCTTTGCATTTTCCAATCTCCATCCAAACGAACTTTTATATGCATTATTTAGCAGCATCGTCATCTTTTCCTTTGATTCATATACGAGTGACAATAAAGTCTTCCAGGCACGCCTAGAGATAAATTAATACATTCTAAAATTCTCCCTTTTTTGCTGAAACAGAATTGATTGTTAAAGATGGGGATTATCTTGAGCAACTCTGATGCATTGGGCTAATGAGAACTTTGGATCTGAATTTGACATATTATTTTCTTGTCGCAGGCATTCAAAGATTCTCTGGATAAATTCTTGGGAGTGAACATTGACGTTCCCAAACCATCAATTAGATGATAAGCCATGCAGTGATGCAACTTCGTGAAAGAATCGGTCCCACCTGCCGTATTAAAAGAGTCGAGCAAAGCATTTCCATAGAAGAAGCTTTCTGTCATAATCGGTACTTTTACATGCGAGTCATCCATGCTGCAGAAATATAAATGATTGCCTAGTTTGAATAGTGCTGTATATGTCACAGCTTTCAATATGCCATGCTATCCCAAGTAATTTGACTCTAATGATACTCTTCCAACAGATAAATTTTTTGTATAATGTATAGTCTGAATTATGAAACTTCATGTCCCTGTCTTAAATGGTGTTCCATCAAGAACGCATAAGCAGATGGCATCAACAGCAATATCTTCCCTAAATAACGACTTTCGTCTTAATATCAGAGCAAAACTGGAGAAAGTGTCGTATATCTGGACAATAATCTGACATCATGTATGATTAATCCAGCCAACAAGCATCTCAGCAGTTAACACAAACCAGAAGAAAAGGTAATGTAACCATATAGTTGCAACACAACTCGCTTGCCAAGGTAATGTAACCATATAGTTGCAACATAACTCGCTTGCCTGGTTCTCTCACCTTTTGTCGTTTCTTTATTACGATCGTATTGCTGAGACTTGGTCTAAATTTACGAGGGGATTATAAAGAGAGTGCGGTTACATGGAGGTGGTTTATTTTTTTTAAAATTTATTGCTGGAGGGGTTGTGTGGAAAAGAGTGTGTTGCATGGGGATTTGCAGCAGGAGGAGTAAAGAGGAAAAAGCATGGAAAAAGAAGGCATTGGTAATTATTAGGGCCGGAAGGAAGAAAAGAGGGAAAAGGAGGGTTTGTTAAGATTAGATTCCCTGATGGAAGATGACATATGCAAGGATGTTGAGAGAGGAAAAGGGAAGAGGTAATGGAAGAGAAGCTTTTGGTTTGTCTGGTTGTGCAGCAGAGGGATATAAAAAAGATGCAGTCTTTTTATGTAGGCAAATGGCATGTATTGTACCTTAACCCTGCATCTTACATTTATACTTTCTAAAAGCTTGGATATACCATACAACACCCACCACCTCTCCTTTTTATTAAATAAATCCCTTTATATCCCCCCTCTTCTCTTTTCTCCTGGTGAATATACAAAGTTAAGGTAACAAGAATTTGCCCCATTCTCCTAGCGATCGAATATACAAAGTTATGGCTCGTAACTTGCAGTTCTTCTGCCGCGGGTGAGTGCAGTCGCGTTTCCAAACAGATGCGAAAGATAAAGACAGAAATGCAGTTGCAGCTTGTGTTATTCTTGGCATCATACTAATTAAACCACTCGAGTGGACGTCATGTAAATCAGTTTATACGTGATTCTTCCAATCATTAACATTGAAAATTTGCCTAAACTGATCGATCCGAGTGGTCAAGCATGAGATCAACTGGTGGGTCATGGAAACAAAGTAGAGAAAAATGATTGGAATGTTAATGATGTTGGTTAAGCTGCCAATCAAAGGCTCTAGCATGGGGACGCGCACAGAAATTGATAGAGGGAGCCCAGGAGGTCATCGAAGAAAAGAAGACTCAACGAAGACATGTAATTCAAAGTTGTATTGAGTGTCTTTTGCATAACCGTTGACATTTTTTCTCTTTCGTTTTCTCTTCTCCTCTCTTCTTTTTATCTTTTGGTCTAGTACCACTATATATGTCTCGGACCACCACCACACTCGCACAAATACACATACACCATCAACTTAGTAGCCTTTTTTTTACTCACGCTTGTAGCAGGTTTTACATCCATCCACACCTCTCTTTAGAAAAGGCTACATTTCTTCGATATTATCACAAAAGAAAAAAAAATCCCTAGTACCCATAGAGTGATGATTGACGAAAAAGAAATTCTTGGAAACTGCTTATATCTCTTCAATCCTTGATGGGAATTTGATAGAAGAGAGAAGAAAAAAAGGGAATTGCCTGAAATTTCTGTAGCGACACTACCCTATGCCCCCAGTACTGCTTATGCTATGGTCTCATCAAGGTTCAAGGATTCCCATTTTAGCATAGTTTATGTAAACACATGAAAACTGGTAAGTGGCTCATTCAAAAACATTATTGACTCCCTCGGAGCTAGGCAGTTGGATTTTTTTTTTTTATCCCATTGTAAAGTAAAAGGTCTAGCTATAAGCCTATGAGTTGCCACAAACATTCGATGTTATCTGGAAAAAAAGCTTTTTTTTTTTGGTTTAAAGGAGAAAAGAATACTAGTACTGCCAGGCTAGATTTTCCAATATTAGTCGCTAATATAGATTGTATTGAGCTACAAAAGGCCCCTTCGGGTTAGCTGTCGAATTTGAAATTACTGGTCTCATTTGGACAAAAGCTGAACGGAGTTTTATTCATTGCAAACTTTTCATTCGGCGTGTAATTACAGGACGCCGAAACCCGTCACCGGCAGAAAAGGGGTATTAGAATTACTTTAACCTGATGCTGGTTTGTGTTTTAAAATAATATTTTTATTTAGAAATATATTAAAATAATATTTTTTATATTTTAAATTTTATTGTTAATATTAAAACAATATAAAAATATAAAAAATTATTAAAAAAATCAATTTCTTTTTAAAACTCTAATTGAAATGTTGTCCAAATGGACAATATTGTCAAGGTTGATCTATGTTTTCGCATTATAACTTATTTTTTAAAATGTTTTTTTTTTAAATTTTAAATTAATATATTTTAAAGTATTTTTAATTGATTTTAATGCAGTGTATTAAAAAATAAATAAATAAAAATATAAAAAATAAAATTTTAATATATTTTGAATAAAAAAACACTTTTAACAAACATTATTTATTATAATACCAAACACAGACTAAAAACTAGAATAAAAATAAAGAAGTAAAAATTTAATATACATGAGGTATGATTATATATATATATATATATATATATATATATATATATATATATATATTTTTTTATTG
>Ga0307510_10009386_pt1 | contig 11657 bp, 17 predicted proteins | sample 12_EM_MG_FD_207224 | JGI IMG/M metagenome (GOLD analysis project Ga0307510, IMG submission 207224) | Populus trichocarpa ectomycorrhiza microbial communities from riparian zone in the Pacific Northwest, United States - 12_EM | ecosystem: Host-associated > Plants > Roots > Unclassified | place... | reverse complement strand
GACCTGGGAGACATTCGCGGAGGGTTGAGTCTCAGTGAGTGCGATGCCGGTGGAGACTATCTGGGACCGGGAGGAATTGCCCGTCCGCGAGGATCGCTGAGAAGCAGCCCGCTGAGCGGCCTTTGCGTCTTTAAGGGAACGGCCTTCCATCTTACCTCCAGGCTGGGTGCAGATGTCCGCAAGATGTCCAACACGCTTACAATGGGAACACGTAGGTCTCGTACGAGTCCTGGCTTGTCTGACTAAGGCGGTGGACGAGGGTGGGACGCCCCATCCCTGGCCCTCGCGGATACGGATAAGGTCGTCTTCTTGACGGATTCGTTGGACGACGTCATCAAACGAGAAGTCGGGTTGTCTCGTGATAGAGTGGATGTCTAATCGTAAGTTATCGTAGGAGTCGCCCAATGCATGGATTATGACCGCGGGTTTGAATACATCATCATCGATTGGGCCAATGATCTTCTCGAAAATTGTGTTTATTTCATTCCATGTTTGGCTCAGGGGTGTGCCCGGACGGAAGTGGAGCTTCATTACTTTCTCAAGGAGGAGAATCTGTGTGTGGCGGCCCAGTTTCTCATAGCATTTGCGTAGTTCCGCAAAGACGGTGCGAGAGTCCGGTAAGTTGCAAACCGCTTCGTAATCCTGCTGCGAGATGTTCTGTAGAATGAATGCTTTCAAGGATCGATCGTTAACCGTCCAGACGCGGTGAGTGTGAGGTTCAGTAGTTGGATCGGGGGGAGGAAAAGTCACGTCCAGCCAATCGGTGAAACCTTGTCGATCACAGATCAATTTCAAGCGCTGGCTCCACTCAATCCAATTGCAGCGGGAACGATCGAGACGGAGATCAGTAGGCCAGGCAGGGTCGTTTATGTATTGCACGGTGTTCAGAGGATCACCGGCCACGAATTGAGAAGACGCCGGTGCAGACTGTTGGGGAACGCCAATAGAAGACGATGTTTGAATTCCAGAAGATGGAGACTGAGGCCGCTGCGTAGAGGGCGCTGGAGACAGGGAAGAGGACGCGGTGTGAGCCAAAGAGCCAGTAGCCGCTGCGTTGGCAGAGGAACCAGTCGCAGCGGGCGAAGTCGTTCCAGAGAACATGATTGACCAAGAAGGGAGAGGCTAGAATCTTCGTAACCGTCACAGACAAGACTAAATATTATTGTACCTAGAAGCAGTCTGATGTAGTAAGGTAGTTACGAGTGCGAAGTGTATGTACGTACCCCTCAGCGTTGTGGTTAGACAAGACTGAGGGGAGGGAGACGAGGGAGGACGCTCTAATAAGGTCCCGTACTGTCACGTGGACCCGAGGCTAGGTGTCGTGATCTGGGTCGTGATAGTCTCGTCTCAACACGCAGTAGCTACAACGGTGACACAGGGCCGCCGATGAGCTTTGGAGGGTTTCTCCAAGTAACGATAGATTGTCCGCCAACTCTGATCAGTCTTTTGTCCAACCTCGACTTCCAGTTGCCAACCCTGGAGGGAGTACGAATCGGGCCCGGTGACAAGTAGGGTTGGGGTGAGAGTGACGTGTTGCATGGGCTCCAGTGTCCCGCGGAATGTGAGGCGGCCGATCCATGAAGGTGGCGCCAAGCTTCTACAAGGTAGAGGCACAGGGGCGGTCAAGCAGTAGTCGCAAACAAATAAGGGAAGGGCGCACTTGGTAGCAGAAGGGTCATCGGCTGTTGCCTCTGATGCCAACTTCAGAGTATACTTGGACGAGTGACTCATGGAGAAATTCCTCAACATGAATGTCACGGGGACGTGGCACGATCTGTGAGGTATGGTGAGATGGATGTTTTGCAACACGCAGTGGATGGTGCGTACGTCTCGGAGAAGTCGTGATGGATGACACCAAGCTCGATAGTGGTCAGTGAGACAGGATTCATCTCGGCGTTCCATTCGCTCGTACGTATGGCCTCGAGAATACTTGACCTTTCCATCTGCGTCTCCGCATATATACTGCGTTTCACTTTCATTCCCTGGACCTCTCGAATGACATCATGGAGTGCGCCATGCTCTGCTCCGACGATGGCCCCCGAGATAAGAACATGTCCTGACCTATCACTGGAGGGAATATCCCAGAATAAAAGAACATCCAAAGAATGCGGGTGATATAAAGGAAAGATATAGGGGTGAAGATCAGGGGCGATAAATGGATGTCGAGCCACCAGTTCGCGTGCAATCGCATTCCGACGACCTTGATGAAGCAACGACATCGTCAAACTTGTCTTGACAGAGTAATTGGGGGGCTAAGAATATACGTCAGTTAAACTTGCAAAAGCGGTGATCAATTTCTGGACCTTGTTTATATGACTGCACCTTATACTTAACGGTGGGGGCGGTGATTTCTCAACAGGCTGCTCTTTTAAAACGTGCGAAAGCTTGTCTTCTACGAAGTGGAATGTATCATCAAAGTTGGGAATGTCGTCCCGTGGATTCACACCAATTTGCGACTGAAAGCTCTGACTCGAGAGGAGATTTACACTGGACCCCGTTCAGCGGTGTATGAGAATCATAGGAGACACATACCGCTTAGGACTTGTGAGGGATTTGCACGACCACGTCGGGCTCAGTGCCACTATCTGGGACACAGAAACTGAGATAGAAGGGGCAATGTTCCGGACCTCCAGGATTGAAGTAAAGAGATTTTCTAACATTTGCCCTGGTTGAAGTGCTAATGTCGCCGAGAGTAGTGGACGGACTACAAAAGAGCGTGCTATCCTGACGCAGTGAAAAGCATGGCCATCTCCCTAGAATTAGTGCGTCAACGCTGTGAATGTGCTGTAACCAAGATGTCGCATACCTCTCTGAATGTGAGTAAGAAACAGAGCTCTTGCTCGCCCAATTTATTTGCGTGGAGTACGAAGGGAAGTTCAAAGTTGGCACCTGGAGCAAATGACGAGCTTTCCACAGAAACCCATGGAATTCTATAGGGCATTCTAGGGTGCAATGAATTGTCTGTATCAAAGGTCTCGGAACCAATACCAGGGGCTTCGCCAATGGGTTGTGGATGGTGCAACGGGGCCATTTGACCCATACCAGAGTCTTGATCGCCAGATTCGTCAACCCAAAATTCGTCATCCTCTCCACTGACCAGCCAGATATCGCCGATGGCCTGAGTGCCGATATTCGACAGCCAGATGCGCATTTGTCTGCATTCCCCTTGATAAAGCACTAAATGGCTGTCATCGAAGAACTCAGCGGACAGTCGCTGTATAGCATCTTCGACCTCGACCTTGACGACATTATCAGGCGCATATACCTTGTTTTGTCGTTGGTGTGGCGTGTCTTGAAGTCTCCGACCTCGCGACGATAGAGGTTCTCTCACAGGAAGGAGAGAAAGGAACATGTATGAAACATGGGAGATTTGCAAGGTCATTGGCTGTCTTGCCAGAATTGACAATGGGACCTTATTAAACCAAGAAAATTAGCTGGTAGCACGTGGTTAAACAAGCCAACAAAGTTCACCGTCCGGGTTTCCTTCGGGTTTAAGATGATCTCATCTAAAATCTCGACATCAACGAGATCTTGGGTCCAATCGGAGCCTGTTGAGCGCCCCGTTACAACGACAGTCAAGTCTGACAGGTTCAATTCTGCGTCGAATGGATTATGGACAACAAGGTCCACCCAGAACGCGTCTGCGTACTTCTCAGCGCGGGAGAAAGTAGACTATTACACACGCACCGTTGACGGTCGCCTTCCCTATGGGGTGAAGAGCTTCTTTGCCTCTAGTCCTCCAGAATGAAGTCCAGCTATCTTCCCGCAATTGCCATGTCGCGGGGTCTCCACCCACCGCATCGCCAGGCAATCGAACTCTGGTGAGACGTGGTTTGAATAGCGTAACTGGGAGCGTCAAGTCTTCGGTATGGAATTTCGCGCCTGATGTGTCTTTCAGATGCTGCCTATTAAGTCAGACGCTGAATCTAGAGATGAATAAACTGAGAACCTGAAGAGCCACTCGAAAATCTTCCAAGTAAACAGTATCCATCGCAGGGCCTTTGGGTATTTCTGACACGTCTTCTGGTGGGTGTGCTGGGTCGGAAGATCTCCCTAGAAGCGACAGAAAACATTGAACGGCCTGCCGAACGTCGCTCGTGGTATAATAGAGACGTCCTGACCGACTAAACGTCAGTCTTTGTACGACATCGAATCCATGTTAAAGTACCCAACGCATGGTCTAAACCAGGAAGGATTCTGTCAAGTCGACTTGATGCCTGCATCTCGATTCCCTCGGCGTCCCAAAACGAAGGCGACAGACTCTTTTCAGGAGAAATCTTACAAAGCCCATGTGCTTTGCGTAGAAAGTATATGGTGAGTGGTTTCTGCTTGATCCTATCAGTAATGTATAATATAACAGCACACTGAGCTTGCGCGCACAATTCCAGACTTCTCGAGCCTGTTTGCAGCGAGGAGGTATAGAAGCGCGGCCCGTCGGCGGGCCAGCCCCCGAGAACTGAGATGAGCAGCTTGTGCAAGCAAGAGAGCGGATGGTGGCTCCTCGACCTTTGAACTTCAAGCATCAGTATACTGCGAAGTCGCGGCGTACCACGTTGTGTCACGCACCGATGAGGCCGCCCAGACCAACCACCTGTCACCTTCATGGGGGCTTGATAAGAAATCGGGACTACCCTCCCAACGTACAGCATATGTCAGGGCACGCAATTGAGCCAAAGCTGATGCTTCTACGTCGGGGGATGTAACCGAGGAGAGTGCGTACGAGGCATGAAGGTTTACCGCAGAGGATGGAGAAAGGAGCAGTGGAAGCATTTCCTTCAAAACGAGACAGCTGAGTACTCTTGTCTTTCCCTCGGATACTGGTATACCCTACCGATCCACCCTTCCCATCCTTCTTTAGCGTCTCCCACACGTTGATCGCCAGCTTTAGGTCACCCAATATGGTGGCGAATTCTGCCAGTCGTCGCTGCTGACTTGGTGGGGAGTGTCCCCCAGCAGGGATACTCGATATTGAAGATTGCGACATTGACCGAATCCCTGATGGGACAGGGGAAACAGATGACGTGTATGTCTGCTGAGGCGCAGGAGATGACGCCCCGGAACCAAAGAGACGACGAGTTGAGGAAAACAGACGAGAAGGTAGCCTTCGCGTTGAAGCGAACTGGAAGCATATAAACGAGTCAACATATGGTCCTGGTATATGAGAAGCCGGAGTCACATTTTCGTTCCAATCCGCAACATATTTTTCCATCCAGGGCACAAGACTCATTGAAACGAACTCCCGAACGAACTTGGCGGTTCGTTGTATGTCCCGCTCACTCAAGCGAAGCGTGTTCGCTTCATACGTGGGCACAGAGGCCGAATTTGGTTTTGACCTTGAGGCGGATGGATCAGGGGTGTTGAGCGAAGAATGCGGAATTGGCGGTAGCCGTAACGGTGCGATTGGAACAGGAACAGGTGGCGGCGGTGGGGAGGGAAACTCGAGCGGAAGCAGATAGCTATGTAAACCATACTGCTTTTTGACGGCATTGAAGAGTGCGTTTGCTCTTCACGAACGTAAGTAGATGAAGACGGACTTCGGGAGACCACGTACTCTTCGTCTGACAAGGGAGATGTTTCCGGATGGACGACCAACGAGTACCGTAGATGTGTATTGTCTACCCACGAAGGAAGTTCTGAAGGGCGAGAATGTAGTTGCGCCAAAGTGTGCAGTGGATTGGGCAGCATGGTAGACACGGCCAATATGACTGTAACGGTGTTTAAGGACACAACTAGCACTGGTATAGGGAACACACACCCGCGACTGGATGGTTCCATCCTTCAGACTTGGATGGAATGTGCTCTCCCTCCACGCATTGGCGCAACTCGTTCCACCAAGGGGTCCTTACGTTGTGGGCCCTATCGTTTTCGGCTGCGGCTGCCTCAACACGTTCCCAGTCTTCCAACCACCTGGCGCATCTGCTTGAGACACGAGCGCTGATCCAGTCTATCGTCCTTCCTGCGCGTTGCTCTTCGTCCTCACGACACCCTTCTTCGACCTCTGCCAGGTCTGAGAAGCGTAAAGCAAAAGAGGTGAGATGCACCGGTGTCAAGGATGTTGTCCTCGTTGTGACTGAGAAGTTGTATGTGAGAGTCTGAGGTATTGGTACCTCGAATGAGGCGCGTCTTACCCTGTGGTAGCGGAGAAAATGATTGCAGAATTTGAGGCAACGGGGGTAAGGACAAGGAGGAGAGAAGATCAACTAGGTCAGGGGACGAAATGATACATATATGAGGGCTTAAGGAGGGCGGAAGAACAGACGTAACCCGTGCCATTGCTCGGGCAACTTTGTTGTCGACTCTCGAGATCGCTTGATTAGGAGAGGACCAAGTGGCTCGGAATGGGGACAGATACCGCACGCTGCGACGCGTCAGAGTGGTGAGGTGATTCTGACGTCCTTCCTTTACATAACTCAATCACATAGATCGATTCGATGGGTATGAGATCAAAAATATCATTGTACATTAATCATATGGTATACCAACAGGCGCATATAACAGTCAGATATACAACAGATCGGTTCATCTCGTAGATTAGATGGTGTCAAGGGAATCAGAACAGTAGATCACCCAAAATGAGACCACCCGCAAGGCCACCAAGGAGAGGCAACATAGAATTATTGGAACGTCCCTGGCGCTGATAGCCATTTCCATTTCCATAACCGTATCCGCCACCGTACGCTGGGCCGTACAAGTAGGGGTTTCCGGGTGGTGGTCCGTAACGTGGTTGACAAGACCCTCCCGGGTAGGGTCCCTGTTGATTATAGAAGGCCTGCTGTTGAGCTTGCTGTTGCGCGTAGCGTTGTCGCTGCGCATTTAACATTGCTTGATACTGGCGCTGTCTCTCTCTTTCAATCTAGAAATGACCGGGCTAATAAGAAAACTGGAAAATGCACTGCGGATTGAGTTGTACGCACTCTCGCCTGCTCCTTCCTGTATGCTTCACGCTCTTCTTTAGTACCGATGGCTCTATCCTTGAGCCTGCCAAAGAACCCTCGTTTCTGCTTTCCTTTATTGGCGGGATCGGACGGAGTCTGGTCTTCTTCCGGTACCATGCTGCCGCTATCATGGCCATTGAAGGAGTGGCGACGGGTTGTGGACGGTGGAGCGTCCTGCGATTCTTCCTGTCGAGCAAGGTTGCCGACTTTCTCCTTAACATCTGGGTGCTCTTGAAGGTATTGTTCATCCTCGTACGGATGAGTCCAGATCGCGCGCGGCGGATCAGCTTTCGTGTCCACCTGTAGAGCATAGGTTAATCATGGGTGCAGAAAAGTGAGGAGAACGATATGTCCACATACCCAGAAGGGATGATTTGATTTGGGGTCGAATTCTTGAGTCCAGCCGTATGGGAGAGGGAGTTGATCTGAACTCATGGTTGGGTATGGGTGAGGCGTGTGCTTCGTAAGGAGCTGATTGCGGGCCTCTTATAAGGATAAGCTAATGGGCGTAGGCCTACTATTACCCATGCATCACGTGGGAAACATCACGAGTCCGCCGTGCTGTGCTGTACAGCCTTATCGTGTGCATCGGTAATATCGGCCAACCCGCACAGCCCCGTCTGGCATATCCTGAATGACTCAAGGGTTTCGTGTCTCGTTCACTTTCCCATTTCTACCATACCGTGCCCATGCCCTAGATCCGCAACTGTTTCCGCAGCACGCTGTGTCGGGTTACTGACGTTCATTATTGTGAACCCGACCCGGGCTTGCATTAGAGGCGGCCCACACTGAGTGAACATGCGCCTGATCATATTTTACAACTATAGAGAGCAACAATGTCCAAACAGGTTGGAATCATAGAAGATTAGGACATCATCATCACTGTCCACGGAGGTCATGTATCACCTCCTGGATTTTCCTGATTTTCTGCTCCGTAGGCATCTAAAAGAACCAAACCTCAGCAAAATGGAAATCGAAGGTCATAGGTGTGCGACAAACCTCGTAAAAATTCCGCATTCTCTCCCTCCGACGAGCATCAACAGCATGGTGTTGAAGGTATTTCTCAACAAATGAGGTGGCGTCATCTTCGTTTTCATCGACACGGGCGTCGCCTTGATCGAAAATAGTGGCTTCACGATGCATGCTAGTGATGCTACTTCCCTCTCTCCGGCGACGGACCTTCTGTACTTTGGTGGGCACCTCCGCAACGGGCTTGCCCCATGCCGTCTCCCACACATCTGGGGATGGAGTCCAGTCTTCGGCAGGGGCACCCCAACCCCACCCGTCGTCTTCGACGCCCCAATGACCTTGGCTACTTTGGACCGCTATTTCCTCTTCCAGTTTATTCAAAAAATCGTGCATGGACTCGGCTTCTTCACCCCGTTCGGCGGCCGCCAACCCCCTGCGCCAAAAGGAGACGAGGTTGGGAGACAAGTCCGTCCAATGGAAACGCTCTTGCTCGGTTCTCCTGAGACCCGATATAATATCGGATGTGAGTTTTCGCATGGCCGACGAGGTAGCTTGGATGCTAGAGGCCTCAGCCTCAGCCCTTGAAGAATGCTGGGCTGAACTTTGATGAGTCATAGCTTGCTTGACTGTCATGGCGTCGGCCTTGCAAATGTTGCAGAGCCATTTTCCATTGCCTACATCTGTGAAACCTAAGTAGCACTTAGCATTTACTTATTCGTATGAGAATGTGGCAAACCGTGCGCACTCTCTGGGTGTTTGAAGGGAGCTGCCGCTCGCGGCATACGTCGAGATGGTTTGAGGAATATTCAGGACAGAGACAGAGTAGAGAGTGGAAGTACTGCGCAAGTTGGAAAGGGTATCTTAAAGAGGATCGATAGCGGAGCTCAGGAGCTTTGCCTGCCCGGATGAGTAGGCTGCGGGGGCCTGCATACAAGGTTAATATAAATGAAATAATGAACAAACGCCCGCCCGAGAAACCGTGCGAACTCTTAAGTCATCCATGCATCCGTTACCGGGAGTTTACCACACCACACCACAGCCACACGAAGAAATGTGGCTGGCACCGACATAATGTTTCACTCGTAATGGACAGCCTTGTCCTGCGCAAATCCGCCGTGTCTTACTTTATACTTTTTTACCTATTACATATCGCAGTCGTGTTTACTACCGTTGCATGGGAATATTTCCTGGTTCACGCACTCACGCTCGGATTCTTTACAAAAGCTGCAAAGCAGCCTAACAACAATATCTCTACTTCAATTAGACATGCCGTGCCACAACTCTGATGATCCGAACCCGCGTCCAGAGTGTCACAAACCTCGTAAAATCTCCTGCCACTCGTTGACTAGTGAAAGGCTAAGCGAACTTTTGTCGAACAGGTATGAATGAAATGAATTTCAATCTGCTAGCCCGAAAGAGCGTGGCAGACTCGTGGCAATCCACTCTACACGTTTCTATATCGCCCACAATTGACAACAGCGTGAATTCCTACCACCTCTCATCGAAGAAGACCAGTAACTTCGTACTTCGCCATGACTGACTGATATGCACACAACCACCTGCCAGTGCAGACAATCATAGCACGCCGGTGGTTTACGGGTTAGACCAACACGAGGATCTTTTCGGCAAATTTGCCGACGCTAGGTGTTCTGACCCGTGACACTAGGACATGGGGGTGCATGGAGGGACCAGCGGAATCTGTGACTGTAAGCCATTTGTTTGGTACGCTTAGCTGCGAAACAGCGGGTGTGAAAGCGACACTTGCCATGCCAAGTGAGTCGGGACGGTTGGGCATTTAAAACCCTACACAGCACGCACACGAAGGATGTTGGGTAATCGGAACCTGAGGCGCTGATGCAGCAGAAGGGACCCAAGTGAGGCTGCCCTGCTGATCAGGCAGTGAGGTAAGGTCAACGTAAGGTGCCAAATCATTTTGTGCTTCGATCCTACATCTTTGTCTCTCGTGCTAACTTTAGTGACTATCGCGCCTCTATCATACCCACTGGAGTGCCTTCAACGAGACTACCTCAGAGTTTCCGGACGCCTCCTAGCTTCTTTCCTTCTTTCCTTCCTCGATTGTCCACCATTTCTAATCCAAAGCGCCCGTCCCAGCAACCTACCCACTAACGCAGTTAGGGTGTTTGCTATAAAAGTTTGAGTGCCGTCCATTTCCGCATAGGAAGGATACTATCGTACCCAAATCTTCCCAGCCCTGAGGGGTGAACACCGTCGACATGACACGAGCACAGCTCGTGAGTACAAACTGAGAGGCGATTGCGGTGCTCCACATGGCGAGGACTTCGACACCAATCATTGCACGATTGGATCCGGTAATTGCAGCCATAATGAGAAGCACTAGAGCTATCCCACCAAACAGTAGCACGATCCCATCTAGGTTTGACATGGTTGGAGCGTTTTAGAGTGTAGATATTAATAGTCACCTACAGTTGCGCATACGCCAAAAAATGTCATTTGACAAGTTGACCGCGAGTATATCATATCTTGATGTGATGGCAGCAACCCAAAAACAAAAGGTTAAACCAGGAAGGTACAAGAAGTGGGTGGGTGTATATGAGAACTCACGCATCCGTAAAAACCCCCAAACCCGCGGTCATGGCTACTCTAACGTGATACCAACTGTATTGCAGCAGGGTGAGAAAGCACGAGACGGGACAGGTTAGGGACGCACGAGAAACTACCCTCGTCGATAGCACTCAACGCATTTGTTCTGTACCAGTGTGAGGTGTGCCGCTTTAGCATGTGAATCATGATATCATGGTCTTCCTTCCGTGAGCTGCCTCGGGCTCCTCAATAGTTGTGCATCGCGGGCACCTCGCCCTGCATGAGTTGCGGCACCACCATGTTTCAAGAGACGTTTTGAGTCACCGTCCTCGCGACTGCCGGTCACCTGCATGCCAAAGAATCGGTGTGGGTATCAAGTTAGAGATCGCTTCTGCGGTACTAGTCCGTCGCGCGCGCGGATCGGGAGGATATCACAGGAGGGATGAAGCCCACACCACCACGGAATCCGAGGCATCGAGCTTTTTAACGAATCTATGATAGGCACCTCCCCTAATCCACTGGCAGGGTCACGGTCTACCGGCGTACTGTACTGTCAGTAGTAGGGCGGCGGTGCCGGCGAGTGATGACAGTTGCCACCGTGATGGCCAAACAAAAATCTTTCTTCCAAGAAAGCTGTCGGAATACGGACTTGATTGGATAAAGACGTCTCAGGGCAAGCTAAGTGCCAGCAGCACTGCCTGCTGTATGGAGATGGAAGTACGCACTGGCAGTGGCACGCGTGTGCGGCGCGTCGCCACCGTGGCTTGAACGTGAAGCGCCCGCTTAGTACTAATACGCGTTCTAGCGCCCATTGCGGTGTGCCAAATTTGCTGGACTCGGAGTACCCTAGACCTTGAGGCTGCGATGCTTGTTCCATCATTTGCGCATGTAGCGGAATACACCCCCACACTTCCTTTAACCTTTCAGGACCCATCACTATGTGGCGGTGAGCCCTAGGGAAAATGCCAACGTGAGCCTGAGGCCTTCGTATACTTACGGCCGCACTGTCTTCACAGGACTGGATAAGGTGTGGTCCTGGGTATTTGCTTCGTTCGATGAGGGTTACCAGTACTAGTGTTGAGTTCACGCGTGGCAGCGCAGGGCGACGAAATGTATTGTTTTGGGGTTCAAACGCGCAGTGTTCCCCGTTGGTCCGGAAATTTTCAGGAAATTTTTACTGTGTAATTTCGT
>Ga0307510_10009384_pt1 | contig 11658 bp, 17 predicted proteins | sample 12_EM_MG_FD_207224 | JGI IMG/M metagenome (GOLD analysis project Ga0307510, IMG submission 207224) | Populus trichocarpa ectomycorrhiza microbial communities from riparian zone in the Pacific Northwest, United States - 12_EM | ecosystem: Host-associated > Plants > Roots > Unclassified | place... | reverse complement strand
ATCGTTCATGTTTTCTTCTATATTTTTCCCAAATAAAGAGTAAGAGTTTCCAACCACATTTATAGTATAGCATTGAAGCTCAAAAATGTTCAAATGATCTGCTCAACTATTGTGTATTGTTCACCCAACTGTGTGATTTGTATTTCCTGCAAATGGTCTCTGATATTATTATCAGTCGACGGCAAATAAAACGGTTACAATATGCCTCCATGATCTCGTCAGTGCGTGCCCAATATTTGTAGGTCTAATGGTTTGGAACTCCATACTAGGGGCCCTAGAAATAAATTTTATTTGAAAAAAGGTCGAACAAACCAGAGAATCGGGTTCCGGCTCTCCAGATACAATTTCACATATTTATAATATTTTACTTCACAAACTGAGGCGTTAAAGGATGCAATGGGGTTTGTGCAATTTGAAATGTTTTTTATCATACATATGATACAAGCTTAGGGCAAAGGATGATTTACTCCGGACTGTGAACTTCCCAGCATCGCTTCTCTTACTCCCTACTCCACTCCTAACGCCTTGTGGTTTCTATCTATATAATGTTGTAGATTTAACGGTTGAAAAGTAAGTTTCCTTTTCCCACAGCAGTACTTGTCCCTCTCCCGATGCTATCTCACACCGCTCTATAGCTAAATGATCTTACCACTCTGCAATACTATATGTGATCCATAATATTATTAGAACCTCCATAGCACTAACCATTAGATATTCCCAAATATACCCAGTATGCAGATGCTTATACTCGAGTAGATCAGTGAGCTGAACACATACAAGTAAATTAATTCATGACTATGTTTGTGAAGACTTCTGAGGCTAAATTTATGATTGAAGATAAAAAATACTCCGATAGAAGTGAAGATGAAAATAACCATGGATAACAAATTTTGATACAAGTACCATAGAAAGGAGAAATTTTGAAGGACTTCGAAGTCTATATTCTAGGTCAGGAGACCATAATCATTCCGGTCAGTATTAGGAACGGTCTTGGAAGTTATCAGATTCCCAAATGCACTTTTAGTTTTCGACAGACAGCACAATAAGGGTAATATCAATAAACTACTAAATAGATTCCCACCCTGTCTTGAGCTAACCATAAAATATCCAAATACAGATAGTAGCATGTCCCCAACCTGTCCTCTCATTTTCTTACACACATACATCGGAACAGCGCACAAGGCAAACCAAAATCGAAAGTTCTCGAACTACAATCACTCGGCCATCCTACTCCAAACTCCCCCTCCCCCCCCCAAAAAAAAAGTAAATCCGCCAGGTCAGAGGATACACCGGGATCCCGAGAAAAGATATACCAGATCTCTCACCCAAGCCCGGAGCGGAACAAGAAATATATTGCGAATTTGGTGCCACCCATAGATAATATCTAAGGTGATCCCGCCCATCCAGAGTTGCTATAAGCCATCCTAGCCGCGTCCGCAGTTGCGCTGCCAGGAATCTGCCCTTAACCGACGACAGCCTGGCCAGCCTAGAGTCGCCACAACTACAATTAACTAGCCATTGAGCACCATCCCATCGAGATAGAGTCTAAGAACATCGGCCCTGCTATCGTAGTTACTAACAGCAGTCATCAAAGAGACAACAGTCCACTTGGGATTTGGCTTTGCTTTCATTTAAATACTCCCAACAAAGGCAGTTTTCCCGTTCACCTTTTCTCTTGTGCTGGTTGCATGCCCGGCCCCATTTTCTATTGACTTTGGGAAATGATAATAAATTTCAGTATGGTTAGAAGGTGTTAGGAAAGACGATAATATCACGAGAAAATAATTCCGAGTTCAAGGGACCTAAATATCTATACAGCTATACCACTCCCTAGAGGAGGGGAAAGGTTCTTGTGTTTTCTAACACTTGGGCTGAAAATAGGTGTCTGGAGGGGGTGACCGACAACTGGGAGGGGGAAACAACAAACTAAACGCAAGAATAAACCCCGCAAAATCTTTCTACTGAGTGGGTTTAGACCTCCTCTGTTACCAGGAACTGCTTTATCACGCCTTCAGTATCTCCAAAGTCATTTTTTTGTGCTGCCGAGTTGGCATTTGGTTGTTGCAGCTTGACGAGGGTTAATCCCACCCAAAATAAAACAGAGTGGCCAATACACACGGGAAGACCACTCAATTTTTGAAGGGTAGTCCCAGTACCCAATTATGGCTATCACCCAAAGAGCTGCTTTCCCGTTGTCCAGAAAGAGTCTGGCGTGAGAGATAAGTTACTTCATAAACTCAGTACTAGCAGCGAAGCCCCCAAACAACACAAATCGATAAGGTCAGATCAGTCAGTAACACCCGGCAGGTAAACTTATTTCACGGTGGCGCAGGGTCCCCTAGGACATAAACCGCTTAAAAATATATTCTAACCCATCACACTGGGCTGGATTCCCCCTGGCCTGTAGAATACAGCCCACCATGACCCGGTTCAGTTTCCATGGTGACGGGAGGGGAGGAAATCTGCAAGCCCAGCCCGAATTCGGTAACAAGATGCTGCCAATGGCCTATTCCACTGCACTAAGTTAGTGACCTCTGTCCAAGTTCGCAAAAATTCGTTCGTAATGCACTCCTTCCCCCAACTTATCAAAACAAAATCTATTAGATAATGGGGCGCAGGGGCTGTTTGAAACCCCACAGAGGATCAGGTCCTTATCCAAATAAAATTAATAAAATTAATAATAATAAAGGCCCACTTCACAGAGAAATTATGGGAATTTGGTTCCCATAAATTGACCGAATAGAGACAACTTTTCCTCCTCCTCAAACCTCCCTCTATCTTCTTTTGTCCCAAGGAGGCCTCAAAGTCCCTTCGCCACCTTAGCTTCAGACGTACAGCTACCTTACAACGATTTTTTAGAATAACTTTCGGGGGATTCCGTTTGCGCTTTGATCCTCCGAGTGGGTTGGATTTTGGCCTTTTTTTTGCTATCCAATTGTGATCGAGTGAGACTTCAAGATTTGCTGTGGTCTCTTTGCAAGTCCGAGGAGCTTTGATGGTAGAAATTGAGGTTTTCACACGCCGTTGGTTGTGCGGATTCACGGACAGGGCTCATTTACCATAGGGACGCGGAGTCCGCGAGATTGACTGGAAGGCCATGAATGATGTGCGAATATAGTGATCCCCCTGCGCTCCCCTAGAGGCAATGGGTAGAGCATCGCGCTGTCGCAGTGTATAATGGAAATTAATATATGTTTGGTTTCCACACAGAGAAGACCCCCCCAATGTAAGTAAGCTCTTCGAAACCAGGCCAAATGTCTTGAATCTCAGTCACAAGTGTGAGAGGAAATTTGATTTAAGAATAACTATCGAACTATGACATCAAAAGAGGTATCCCCCCATGCTATACAAAAAAAATTCCCACAAGCTACTCACTGGCACACCATCCCATAGAATCCAATTAACGGGGAAGCAAAATCGGTCCAATAAAAGAGAGAATGTGAGAGGAGAAATCGCCACAGTCAAGAGTGAGGCTCACTCCTTCCCCCACTTTTCTTCAAACCAAAGTACCACGGCTTCACTCTTTGCATCCAACATAGCCCATTGATCCCCCAAGCTTTCCATCTTAGAAATAATCGTAGATCTCACTACCTCATCGAGATCCCTCCTTGCCAACTCCATCCCGTCAGAAAGCCACTGGCTAATGCGCCTAATCTCATTATTATTATCCCAAATAACACGAGATACTCGCTTCACATCATCTTGCCGAAGGGTCTCCCAACTGGTAAAACTCTCCGGGTTAGCGGGGTAGGATGACAGGACCCACTCTGCGCCAGGAAGCATCTTGAGTGAGTCTGGATGGAATACCACCTCGAGACGGTGGAGGAGGTGGTTGAGGTTAAAGGCTCTGCAGTGCCACCTGTGCTCTTTAAGAACCGATTGCGGAGCGTTCTCCAGACCACCAGCGGTAATTTCGGGGGATAGAGTGACTAGGTACTCGTTTGGTGTGGGGATTTTGGAGACTTTCTCGAGGAGGGTAGTTATGTTGGCGTACACTTGTGCTCTCGAGAGAGTGGGTTGTTTTCTGGGCGCCATGAATCCTTCCAAGTGGTTATCACCAGTAGGGCTTTGTGTTTCGAAGGTTGGAGGAGGAGCATGGTTTTCCATGGAGAAAGGCTTGTTGGTTGGATGACTTTCGATCAGTGGGAGGGAGGGAGAGGGTTCCAGGGGAGGAAGAAAGAGAGTGCCGAAGGGATATAAGGGCCACCAAGTTTGCAACACAATAGGGCTTGAGAGGGGAGGTCAAAAGGTGACTCTTTCTGAGCAAACCCCGCACCAGGCGCACCTAGGTTGAAAATCCTCCAACCCAGCCCAAAACCCTTCGCTTAAAACCCAATCTATCCAAACCCTGCTCACCCACAAAACTCAGGGTTTCGAATGGAAGGAACAGTAGCAGCTGGAATCCATCCGAGGGGTACAGAAAATTCAAGTCTGTACTTAAGGACCTAACAAAACACAATAAAGATTTCCCAAGCACCATTCATATTTGACGGCAACCACATCAATCCAATCGAAGGACAAAAACTTGTCAACAACCACCATCACACCATATCACTCACGTAGTGAATTAAACCACAGAATCCACATCCCAGCAAATCCCCCACAGTCCCCAGCTCCACAATGCCAGCAGGCATTGTAAAGGGATTTATCTATCCGCAATAAACTAGCTCCTGGCAGTCGAGGTCCATAAAACGCCCTCAGAAGTTGATACATAAGATAACTTTCGATTTCCGGGGTGCGTATATGAAACACACAAAAACAGCTCCCTCATTAGTCACACAATGTTCACACCTCCAGGGCCAAGTCTAAGCCCTTGTCTGTATCTTCAAAATAATAGCGCACCCGAACCTCTTAACATTGAGAGACCCAAAGTGCTCTCTATGCTATAATCAATTAATTTATTAATTTATTCTGAAAAAAGGCAAAGTTGACGGGAAAACCCCACTTCTTCAATTGTCGGTAGCTCGTCGGGAATTAGGCCTCCCTTCCATGGCGCAGTGTCTCATTATAAATTTGAAGCATACCCAGCTTCAATTGAAGGCCCTACAAGATCGCAAAGTTTTGCGTGTTGCCCCAACGAGTGATACAGAGTGGCGACGAAGAATCCATAACTTGCGCCATCCCGAGACTCTGCTATACCTCGATGCCCCCTCTCGATAAAACTAAAAGAAAAGGTATAATTGAGCATATTGGGAATCGAACCCGGAACACCGATAACCTAACCCCCACCGCGTTAAGTGTGTCTGCCTGGTCGAATGCGAGATTAGATGTCGCTGAGAGCAAGCTATTGCACTACCCACTTATACTCAGCAGTCCCTGTTTTGGTATACGGCCGGATCACCATTTTTACAGTCAGGGTCCGGAAAGGATATGAGCTTTGATGAGGTAGTCCTTGCATGTTGCGGATCGCGGGTAGTATTCTTCTTCCTCTTGAGCCGCACATTCCTCAGTTGCTCCTAGGGGAGGGCAAGTCCGCCGCTCCTGTAGGGTGTCGTCAAGATATTCGTTGATCCTCGATACTTATGTTTGCATACTTATGCAATTGCTACTCAACTATCGGTTTGATCACATTTCCGCCACCCCATTAAGCCGAGCCAGAAGAAGAAAGGGAAAGGGAAAAGGTGGAAAAAATCTGTTGAAAATCTGGGCTGCGGAGGTAATGATTTACGGTGAGGAATTTAGGCAGCGGACTGAAACCGCTTGAGAGGAGATGAGGATCATGGTTGATTGATGATAATTTGATGAAAGGAAAGGCTTGAGGAAAGTTGTGTGTACAGGAAGGAAGGTGTGAAGCGAGCAAAGGTAAGAAGGAAAGAAAAACAAGGGGGGTGAAAACATTTCCAGAGCTTGCGCGTCCTTTGACTAGTGGGTGCGTATGCCTCAGCGGCCACAGAGTGCGGGCACATCTCGCATCAAGTGCGGGCATTAAACTGCCATTTCCAACAAAACCGAAAAAGAAAGTTCGAGTGATATAACATGACACCAACATCACTGTACCCTTGTAGTAGTTTATCGCAAGATCTGAAGCACATATCCTTTCACTAGCCCTACGTGATTGCAGTATACTTAAATAGCCTCCAAGCATCGCTTGAACGGCCGTACCGTTATAGTTACCACAGACACCGAGGATCCTCTTGATACTCTCCTCAAAATAAGTACGGTACATACATCTTATCAACTATCATATTACCAAACGCCTACCACCGGTAAGAAATCTGGTGTGATAACCAGAGTAGAAGAAGCACACCAAAACGAACCCACAAGAAATTATTCTACACTTAGAGTAAAACTATATTCCGGTACGGCCTCCCGGCGGGTCCCCCCCCCCGTAACTAGCGAGAGAACACCCACAAGATCAGAACATGTCTCCATTCAGCCCCCCCGACCGAACACCACCGATTAGCCCATTCTCCATAACCACGGCAAATCAGCCCGAGAATAACCTCTTACACGTTAGTGCACTTTGCTCGCAGAGAATCAATTAACCGCATATAAGCCTTCCGCCCTCAATCCGAATTCTATATGCTAGCTAGCTAGTAGCCTAATCGTTCCAGCCCACACCCACCACGTGCCACCCCGAGGCAGAACAACCCAAATCGCCTTACAATACCGTACCGTATCTCCCAACTTCGTTTCAAGGCTTTGACCTTACCCCAGCCCGAGCCCCCGCAATTCGCGAGCGTAGCGAAACCAACAAAGCTTGTCTACTGAACCCAACTCATGATAAGACTTTTTTTATCCACCCCATATCATAATATTACACCAATTTACTCAACACCACCACCACCGCACACCAAGAAAGAAAGAAAACAGACAATCGTGAATCCGCGCCGATTGACCAACCGCCCTAATATATCCGCCCACGCCCAATTTGATGAACTAAGCCCCGGCACAGTACAAGTACAGCATTGGGGGAGACAAGCAAACAAACAAAACTCCGCACCGCGTGTAAATACCCGACAAAACGAACGCGTCAGTCGGTATGATACGTCCAACAGCCTTCACCATATCCCACCAAGAGTACAACACAGTCGTCATACCTGTACCGTACCCTGACCCTACCCGGAGCAAAAAATAAATTAGCTATTTTTATCGATGCGCGGCTAGCTTACGAGTATCATATCATCGCACAATCCCAATCCTTCAAAGAAGGTTGCGAAAGTGAGACACGGGGATCCCGGAGTCCTGATTGGAGCGTTCCGCGTCTCCAGCTAATCGATTTTATTTATTTATTTTTCCGTGTTTCTAATCCCTGCCGGGGGGGCCCCCCCCCCGATCCTTTTTTTCTAACTCGTACAGGTTTCAGTCGTCAGTTTCGTGATACACCAGCCAACCGTTACAGTAGCGACTAGAACGGGTAAACGGGTGGCTGGCCAATCGGTAAATCACCGAATTGGAAAGGGGAAAAAGGAAGAAAAAAGAAGAAGAGACCAAGACTGCGACAAAATTAACCTGCGGGTCCGGGAGAGGCTAGAGGGGCCGCGGAAAGGCGGCATCGTAATTGGAGATGCTCCCATGGTACTGTGGGACTTGTTGAGGGGAAACAGTGGGATAAGTTCCGCCATTATAATAGGATAGGTTCCGCCATTATGATCGGAGTTGGGTACAAGCGAAATCTTCCGAACGACAATGTTGTGCCGGTATGTACCGTACCGTATTGCAGTTGGCAGGGTGAAACACAACTATACCATATATACCACAGAGGAGAGTTGAGACACACTACGGTATTCCATCCCGCCATTATACCGCACGGGCATTACGGTAGCTATTCCCTCAGAATTTACCGGAGATTGAAAGTTTAACTTGGCCCTTTTGAGCCGCACCCCATATCCAACCGTGCGCCGTGGCTAAAGTCCACCGCCACCGGTTCGCGAGGCAGCGGCGCGAACATGCCTGCTCTCTCTCGCTCGGCTGATTACGAGTACTCTAGTGCTGTGGATGGTGGACCCCAGCACGTACTATACAGTACAGGGAACGAAGCGAGACCCACGTAACAAAACAAAAGCTACGCTAGGCCGAGTCTGAAATTGGGGTTCTTTGGGAGTTGCAGGGGGGAGTGATTGGACTGTGATGGTTGCGCATTTCAAACTTATGATAGTATGATACTGAAGATGGAATAGCGTATTGTGGAGGGCGATTGAGGAAGAGGGGGAAGGCTTTAGTATACCGGTACTTATACTTTTTGGTAATCGTATTCCGCGGTGAGGGAATGCAGGGTAGAATAGACTACAATGCGGGTACTGTATTTGCACAGCTGCACTTTTACGAAATAGGAGAGTTTGATCTGATCTGCGCTATACTGCTCTTGGTATGCGGTGCTTGAAGTGAATGGTAATATTTGCACAGCAAAAATAGTAGAGCATAGTATAGGTATTACAAATACGAACCTATTGTACGATGCAGTGACTGCACTCCCATCAAGTCGCCTCGCCCCAATCGAATATTTTTCCAACCTTCATGAAACACCTCCTCTCTCCTGCCCTCCTTCCTCCTTCACTCGACTGCTCCGGGCGGCGAATATATTACCCACCCCTTCCCCACTATCACTAGCGATGCCCCGTGCATCCGCATGCAAAATCCCCACAGACATGCAGGGTTGCGTGCATATTTATCCATTCCGAGAACTCAGCCAGGAGACAGTATTCATCCATGCATCCATGCACCCATTGACAAAATACTTGTATCATTAACACCCCGGGATATTATTATTATTATTATTATTATTATTATTATTAACGCCATCTATGATCTCCTGTACGCGCACGCCGTCAGGCTGCAAGCGCACGGTGCAAGCACCGGTACTGCGCTGGCCAATCCGTCCTCGGAGCTATTGAGAATAAGTCAGTCCTAGATGTAGCGATTAGGAGGAAAAGCAGAGGGACCACGTGTAGTGCTTTTGAGTTCCGCCACAGACATACCGCCCGGTATGAATGGGGCGGGACAGGATTGTAGACTTTTTCCTATCGTACGAGCACAGCACTGTGTTGTATAGTGCGTGTATGTATTCGAGGATAGTGAGTGGACGATAAAGAAATACTTACCGGATGTCTTGGTACCAGACGGGACGGAGAAAAAAATATGCGCTCGAGAAACACCCCCCCTACCAATGGAACCAATTAGGTGTTGTGGCTTTTTACTCGCGTTGCTCCACCTTGCCTTATGAGTTAATATGCCGCAACCTCGCTTCTCAAGAGCTATCACTCGCCCGTGAGTCTAGACGCCGTACCGTAATGCTAACTCCGTCATACGACGCCCATACGGTACACGACCTTCCTACCGCCTCGAGTACTGTATCTGTTGCATCACATCCAACCACCACAGACGAAGGCAGACCCTCGCGCACCCAAATCCCACCCCCTCCCCCCCCCCGGCCAAGAACAAGCGAACAGGTTAAACCCCCAACCAGAAGGTCGCACCATCTATGTTAACACAACTCCAAAGTACCCGTACCCCTCGAGTATGATATCCTAAACACAGGTTACCGTCTGACAAGCGCCTAATTCGGTCATTTCATTCCATATCGGGCAGACGCCCTTCGGTTTCTTGCCACGAATGTTACGGGAGCGGGGAGGCTGGGGTCGGCTGGGAGGCTGGGATTGGGCAAAGTGCCGTTTACCAGACTTGCAGAGTACAGCACTGGTACAGGTGTGCAGACATCGCTGCAGCGGAACAGGGAGGGCAAGATGGAGAGATGAGGAGCGGTGGGGGGGAATAAAATTTTATGGTATCTTTAAAAGTAAGTTACAGTGGAATAAAAACTAAAAAATGTGTAAACAAGAAGCGAAGGAATGAAAGAATGGGAGAAGAACAAACGAGGAAATGGAGGAAAAAATTTGTAGGCAAATGTAAAAGAGCGGAGGTTTAGATACACAAGGTGATATGAATGGGGGGATAGGATGGACGGTACGGTATCGGTAGTTGACGGTTGCAGCGTGTTGTTTCTTTTTCTTCGGCGAACATTTGTCAACGCCAACCTCCCGTACCAATCCCTCCTCGCAATGCAATCCACGAACAAAAAATAAATTCACAGCAAATATCCACAATTTAGGCCGAGAGAGAGGACCCCATACGCGTAATAAAAATTCGTGACGCATGAACCTTTCATTTCGTCTCGTGCAGTTGGATTGTCGGTAGCTGGCGCAGTTTAGTTGTAGAACCCTATCCACAATCCTACATTAGCCCAATCGAAAAGGAAAACCAAAAACCAAAAATAAACCAAAATAAACCAAATAAACCAAACACTGATACGCGGCGATTAGCAAGGAAGGGACAAAACAAACAATACTCGGCCGCATAGTCTACCATGAAATTCCCCCCCCGTCCTTTGCAATTCGCCGGGGCCTTTCCTCCAGCCGTATGTACCCTATACGCCAATTTCGACTCAACAGACTTATCCCCCGCCTTCAGCCTCAGCCAGTCCACCGCTCCGTATTGCTCTCCCGGTGAGCCCTTGCTGGCATAAGTCGTCGCCGATATACCAGCGTCCTTCGACCCACTGAAATACCGCTTGACATCCGGCGTGATACGGAAGTCGAATACGGGGGTGCTAAAGTCCGGAGTGAAGTAGTGATGGCCGACTACGACCTTCTCTTTCGAGAGGCGCTGGAAGACAGTGGTCATGTAGTATTGTACTGAAGACTGGAGCTGTACCAGGACGTCCGGGAGCTCGTGGAGCAAGGAGGGGTAGTTCGCAGCTAGGCAAGAGACGTCGTAGAGGATTGCTTCGGCCCCTCGGGATACTGGCGTAGAATTTTCGGTATCGTCTGCGCAGGTGTAGTTTTGTGTGCCCCGGCCAAGGACCACGTTTGTTAGTTTTAGGCCTGGTTCGGGATCCGCGAGGAGGGTTGTTCCTGTAAGAACCGATCAATCAACTACTGCCTCCTTTCTCACTAGATTGTGTCGAATTGGGGGGGGGGGGGGTTATAGCAACCATCTGATTTTGGTAAAATCGCCTTGCTAAGTTCGCATCCGGTCAGTTGGAGTCCGGCGAATTCACGCCTCTCTAGCATGCCCATCAGGTCCTCTGATTGCGGGTTTGGAGGAATTGCGCTGGCATGAGCGCACATGAGCAGTCCGGAGATTGTCGCTAGGGTGGTGAGCCGCATATTGTGATGCTTTTTTGTTTTAGTTCTGTATAAAAAATTAATGGGTTGGATGAACACGAACGTTCGTATTGGTTTTTTAGACGTGAGAAGTGAAACGATCTATAAGTTAAACAGAAGAGCAATAAATATATAAAACAAAATGAAAAGAAAAAGAAAAGAAAAGAAAAGGACTCAAATGGAGATAGTGAGGTAGTAGTGAGAGGGAGGGGGGGAGGCGTGGATTTAATTGAGCCCGAGTAGAGGAGAGAGAAAAGAGGATGAAGGGAAGAGAGGATGAGAGGTATATCGAAAGTAGAACAAGATTCACTAGATGTAGAGCAAAAGAAAAGAAAAAAAGATTAACAACAACGAAGGGGACGATCAATTCTTTATAGAACTGCACCCATCCAACTGATTGGCGTATCTCACCAGTCATTCGCAGAACGGGGGGGGCGCATGTCTCCCATGCACCCATGGCAGATATCGAATTCCTACCACCAGAACCTCACAACCATGGCCCTGTGATGTGTGTGTGTGTGAGTGTCTCTCCCTCCCCCCCTCTCTGCAAAAAGGC
>Ga0307510_10009382_pt1 | contig 11658 bp, 14 predicted proteins | sample 12_EM_MG_FD_207224 | JGI IMG/M metagenome (GOLD analysis project Ga0307510, IMG submission 207224) | Populus trichocarpa ectomycorrhiza microbial communities from riparian zone in the Pacific Northwest, United States - 12_EM | ecosystem: Host-associated > Plants > Roots > Unclassified | place... | reverse complement strand
CAATACGACTAGTACATGAGTACAATATTGCACAGGCGGCGTGCTTGCGCCATCGTACGAATGGTGAAAAAAGGTGGGATGCGCCGGCAGCTGCCGCGCGGGTAACATTTGGTTAGGGAGAAGAAAAAATAAATAAGGCAGTAGCCCCAGGAAGATGGTCCGTTCGTGTTGAGCATGTATAGATGGCAATAGGTGCGGTGTTTACTGCGCGTAACCCGTACGAACGCCACCGGCACCAGTAGCGTTAGGCCTGTAGAATGGGTCACCGTTGGCGGCAAAATTCGCTTGCTCTTGACCGTGGGCCGTGGGCGGGTATGGTACATGAGGCACTGGAGGCGCAGCAGCGACATAGGCGGAGGCCGCATACGGATGTCCAGCCTGAGCCTGAGAGGCAGTCACGGAATACCGCAAACCGCTGCTGTGGGACGGCCTGCGTGAGTGCGAAGCGCCGGCGGCGGCAGCGGCACCGCCGGCACTGGCGAAGTTCACGGACGGCGGGAGGACGACGCCGCCAGACCCAGAGCCTGAGTTCTGCCGGCCGTAGTGAACGGAGCGGTCCGGATAGGCGCCGGGTGCGGCGGGGGTCATGGCGGCCGTGGCGGCGACGTCCGTAGCGCTCGCTCCGTAGCGGCTTCCGCTGTATTGACTGTCGTCGTGGGTGCTGTTGCCGGTATATTGAACGTCATCGCGACTGGCGCTGGGGTTGTGACCGCCGGCGTATTGAACGTCGTCGCGACTGGCGCTGGGGTTGTGACCGCCGGCATATTGACCGTCGTCGCGACCGCTCGCGTATTGGCCGTCGCCGTGCCAGCTGCTGCTGCCGTGGCCGGTCGAGTACTTCTCGAACCATTCGTCGACTTCTCTCGCTTCGCGCGAATTGCGGTTCCGCTTGCGAACCATGCGGACGCCCAGTATGAGAGCGAGAGAGACGACGATCGCGACGATCGCGAAGGTCACGCCGACGCCGGCCTTGTTTGCGAAAAACCCTTTGGCGGTGGCTCCCGCCGTCGGATCAGCAGATACGGTGGACGTGGATCCGGCAGTGTTCGGGAGGAAGTTGGTACCCGTGTTGGTACCGCCGAGGCCCGTCATACTCCCCGGTTGGTAGGAATATGAATAGGCCGTCGCCGAGTAGTCGGGGATGTTGGACACGGACTTGATTTGAGAACTAAGGAATAGTCAATAACGGGCAACAGTGCAGAAAAGGGAAGTAGGGCATACGAAGAAGCATCCTGCGAAAGAGATGATGCTGGGGCGTTCGAAGTTGTCGCGGGTCCGGTCGTGGGCGAGGACGTGGAGGCAGAAGCGGCCGGAGTAGCAGACGAGGATGGTGTTGCAGAAGAAGGAGCGGAGTGGGGAGATGAACTTTGAGCAGGGGCTTGAGATTGGGATTTGGGTGAAGGTGATGGGGAAGGGGCCGGTGGTGGTTGCTTAGGTGTTTGCGTGTTCGGGGATGATGGGGTTTGTTTGGGAGGAGAAGAAGGCTCGACGGGAGTGGGCGTTGCTGCAGGGGTATCTGGTTGGGGATCGTTGGAGGCGGGTGTGTCAGAGGCTTGAGGTGCTCTAGGATGGTGGAATACGCGACGGTGATGTGGGGTATCACGCTTGGGGAACGAGTAAACGGTATCCCGAACTTGGGTATTTACGATATTGTCCGAACCGAGAACGACCATAAAGGAAAGTAAGCAGAGAGCGACAAGTGAAAGGATCGTGAGGACGCCAGAGGGGCTCCAAGGAGAGGAGGGCATCGTCGTTGCCTCTTTTTTTTTTCGAATGGATGAGAAAAGAGAGACAAGAGACACTGCCCCATCAACCCGTCCAACCTAAGGGGCAACACTCTCCAGGAACCCATTTCAAATTGGTCAGAGACCAAATAGTGTCAGGGCGTTCCCACCTCTAACTCCTGCTTTATCCTCCTCGCTCCATCCCTCGACCTCTTCTATCGCCTCCAAGTTTTCGACCACGCTCCGCCACTTCTCCGTCTCCCCCAGCGGCGGAAAGAATGGATGGTCCGTCCCAAAGAGCATCCTGGAGGCGCCTTGCTGCCGGCTCCCACGCCCGACAGCTTTCCCACCACTCCCTCGCGTATAGCCGCCCGCCCGCCCGACTGCCTCGCTTACAAAGCTCAGCTCGGCTGCACCGTACGCGACCGCATCGAACCACAACTTGCCAAGGTACCATCGTGCGTCGTGCGCGAGCCGGCCTGCCACGACAGGGTCGTGGTCGATGCACGACGCAAGACGGGATGACAACTGGGGAAGCGCGCCGCCCGAGTGCGCGAGAAGAATGCGCAAGTCTGGGTGGCGATCGAGAACACCCGCTAGAATGAGACGCGTGATTGCCTGTTATCATCATCATCGGTCAATCAGGGCCACGATCTTTATATAGAGATCGGAACGCGGAAGCACATACCGTCGTCGTCTCGAACGGAAATCCTAGCGCGAGAGGAAGGACATGGCCGTTGTCACGCGGTCCCCATGCCTGAGCACCGACCCCGTAATGCGGGTGCAAGAAGACGACGAGGCCCGTTTCTGCGAGAGCAGCCCATAGCGGTTCCAGCGCGGGGTCATCCAAGCCCGATCCGACGCCTCGCGTGCCCATGATGACGCCACGGATGTGTGGGTGTCGAGTTGCAAGTTGTGAGACTGCTTCCGACAAGGAGTCGGCTGGAGCATCGGGGACGAGCGGGAGGAGGCCCAGGCCGTAGAGTCGCTTTAATTCCGCAGCGGACGCAACCGAGGGACCACTCGCGCAGTAATCCTCGAGGTCTGCGTTCAGCTGCTGGGCGAGCGCCTGGGCCTCAGAGAATGGTAGGAAATCTAGCCAAGGGTTGGCGGAGCTGAAGTACAAGGCACCAGTGTTAGGAACCGAGAAAGCTTATGAGACGTAGCACGAGCTTTACCTGACGAACGAGACGTCAATTCCATGCCGATCCATGAACTTAAGCTTCTCATCTCTGTCCCAGTACTATCGACATGTCATCGTACACAATCCTACGGAGATGAGAAGGTGCTCCATCGTACCTGAGGCCCGACTGGGCGCCCGCCACTGGGCTCATCGTCTAAGATGAGCAGACGATCTTCGCTCTGACCGGAGGGCGTGTTGCGCGTGAGAATGCGGGGAGCAGTAGAGCGAGAGCGCAAGACGGAGGCATAGCGTGGCAGGTACACGTGAGTGTGAACGTCGACGAGAAGTTTACGGAGGAACATCTGGGCGAAAGGAGGCAAATGACACGGGTGCCTGGAGAGAGGATGGCTGTGCTGTTGGGTTTGTCGGCCCGTTGGTTTAGCTCGCTGGCGCTGGTTACGGCGTTGCGACGTCACGTAAAGGTTGTGTGCGGTATCATCTCTGGCTCTGGTCCCTCTGGATCACCGTCGTCCTCAATGGACCCAACAGAGCACGAAGACATCGTCTGGCTTCACACCAAAGTACGCTCTTCACCTCACCATCCGAACATTGACGTCATTAGCCATTTTACCTTTTAACCAGCTCAGCGGCCATGCCAACGATTTATCTACCGTCTACGAGCGCATCGCTTTCGCTATACAACGTTTGCAGAGCGAGAAGGCGGAGCTCCAGACTAGGATAGACCAACTCGAGCAGGACAACCCTTCGGCTGACGTTCGCCGTTTGCGCGATGAGAACTCTATGCTCCGGGCGAGACTTGCCACTACGACCAGGGAAAACGCTGAAGTGACCCGGGAGCGCGATGCACTGTTCCGTAAGCTACACGGCATCAAGCAGCTCATCGATGATCCGGCAGTGCGTCAATCTCAACTCTTACATACCGTGCTTATCATCACTCATTACCTGTAGTTGGAGACCAGCACCGACGCACCAATTTCGCGAAGCACGACCATCAGCACTGTGCGCCCGCAGCACGACAGATATGTCCCCGCCATCGTCCAACACTCCACCTCCGCCGCCGAAGACACCTCTCCCATCCACACGGACACCTCCGAGCCCAAGACCGACGTGACGATATTGCACGACTCATTCGGGCGCGTGATCCGCCCACACCCTCTCCCCTCTCCCCCTCAGGGGCCCGCCACCATCAATGAGCCAACAAAGTCCACCATCAATGAGCCGACACAGTCCACCCAACCTCAACCTCTATCCACGCACACCACCGCAACGCTCATCGAATCGCAACCCGGCACCCAAGATGCCGCCGAAACCCGGCTCGCCCTCGGCGCACCGTTCGTCGAGACGCGCGACCCCGGCTCGCCCTCGTCGCCTCTATCGGCGCCGGCGGTGCTCCGCCCGCTCCACATAGACATGTCTGGCAGCAGCCCGATGCGCGGTTCAAACGGCACGCCGCGCGTCTTGTCTCTCAACTCGACCCCAGGATACGAGGGCCTCTCCGGCCTGTCCTTGCAATACGACACGTCGCCGCGGCGCGTGTCGGGCACCGCGGACGTGGCAATGGTGCAGAAGTGGAGGATCCACTTTGCCAAGCCGCCGTCGTCGGCGACGGCTGTCGCCCTCCCAAAGCCCGTGGCGACGGCCACGCTTGTGCAGAATTTGGAGCTCGACGAAAACGCGGTGAGTGGTATTTGCGCGCACGCCCAACCTGGATATTTCCTGATTCGGTTGTCGTCTGGTCATTGTGGATCACAGAGACGTTCTATCGAGGGGTGAGTTCTCCCTGAAAAGGTGCACAGATGGGACAGCCGCCCTGATTGTTTCCTGCGCACAGGTTGTCTTCGGAGCCCGCTGATTCGCTCAGGCTATACATTTGCGACCCATTCGGACTCGCCTTTTTGTACGACCCCATATTGCTCGAATCCTCGGAAGCGACGTACGTCGTGGAGTGGAGCGAGGTAACGGCCTGTCAGAACTCCAAGGCATATATCATGACCGCGAAGGAAAAACATACCGAGCTACACACATTCATCTATGCGCCGAGGAAGGTGCGTCCTCCTTGACCTGTTCGCCTGTCCAAAACGCGGTCAGTCGTGACGATGGGTGCGTGACCCTTGCGCAGAACGGTTGGCATTATCTTGGCCAACAACGTTGGAGTCTCGTCGATATCAAGTCTATTTGGACCTCCCTTGGCTCTCCGGTACTTCTTCAACACCTTCCTCCTTACACGCCCGAGGGTGACTGACGTGATTACCTTTCCCTCCCCAGGCTCAACGCGCACTTGCTACACGCTCCTTCCAGAACGCCGATCCTTCAGAGATAACCCGCAGGCTGAAAAGGGGACAGATTGAGCAACTCACCATAGAGCTGCAGCAGGTCTCATTGGTACAACCCAACCCCGGGGAGTCGATTCTGGTGAAGAAGCTGCGTGATAGTGGCCAAGCGTAAAACCGAGGATGGTTGGCCCCCCTTTTCGTTTTTCAGGAAGCTGTACACTATGTTCGCATTGTTTTGTTTTTTTCAGGAGCCGTGGTATTTTTAGGATGTCTGATCTGCTATACCTTATGTTCATCACATTTTTCTGGATCCGCGATTGGCCCCGTGCATAGGCAGTCCACCCTGACCCGTAATGACACAGCGTTCCTGGCGGGGTAAGCAAAGGATGCGCTTGGACTTGCCGAGCCTTTAGCATGCATTATGCCAGGCACCCCCAGTATCGCCAAATGAGGGCACGGCCCCTCCGACCTCCGTCGTCGATCATGTAGTGCAGGTTTGTACAACCAGCCCTCTATTGCTCAGTCACTTTGTCTCTCTCTAACTCCTTTCGCCGCACGTCCACACACCCTACACGGCTCGTTGACGAAATCGTTTCAAACTCCCCTATATTATTTACTGCGGTATCAACTCACCAGACGGAGTATGCCACACCTCGAGCTTTCCCCGAAAAGTCGTGAGGCCATGATCGAGCAGAATGATCAAAAGAACTCCAGTGGGGGATGTCCGCCGCTTTGGATTAATGCGAGGACGGCGCAGCAGTCCATCGGGGCCAGAACCAGAGGTTCCGATCAAACATTTGTTTTTTCTTTTACGGTGGGCGGGACCTTTCGGATCTTAATGGACCGACCGCAGGCCAAGTCGTGAAAAAAAAATGAAAATGGTAGGTTGGCGTCCTCGGGGGAATTTGCAAAGTTAGGCAAGCAGCCAAGCGAGATTCATCGACAGCTTGTGGATTCTGGACTCCGAGCAAGCGCGAAAGTAATTCTTCTCCCCTTTTCTACCTCCCCTCCGAGTTGTCCGGAGACTGCCACTTTGTCCGCGGGATACTTTTTTTACCTTATTGAAGATAGACGCGGTCTCGCTAGCTGATCTTATTGCAGAAGCTCTGAACAGATCCGGCACTTCGGCGGGATTGGCGTACTAGCCGTACTCAGGCTACTGACCAAAGCAGATTCACATGTTTATCGTCCACAAGCAAGAAGGCCTTGATTCTTCACAATCTACATTTGTACGTTCGCCACTCCGTCACCCGTTTCCCCGAACGTGTACCGCTCACGCTTTGTGCACATTTTTCTTTTCCACGAAGCCCCCCTCCCCCTTTCATCGCCACAACGATTTCCTTTTTCTCGCAACATTGGGAAATGTCAGAATGTCTCACCCCGCTCGGCTGACATCATTGTGGGCCATGGCCCCGCTGTCCAAGTGCTTGTAGAATCGCTATGGATCTCCATCGCATCTCATCTATCGCATCCACAAGGCTCTGCATTGTCGACGCTGGCAACTGAAATGCGTAGGTCTTCAATCCGTGCTTAAAAGTCGGAGAGTTCTCGCCATCTAGGTCCCCCATCCCACTCACATCTTCTACTCTCTCTACTTCTCACAACTCTCTCAACTAGTACAATGTCCTTTGCTCCTACCCCCTTCTACGATATCCTTCCCAACGACTACCTGAACATGACCCTCATGGGCCAAGTAGTCGATAACAAATCCGGCATGGGCATGGCCTCTGGAGGATCTCAGGCTTACCCCTTTCCTGCTTCTGCTGAGGGGCTACCTATCTACCCGACTTACAACGAGGTTCCCTTTTTCCAAACAACCCCACCTTCATTTCCCAGCACCTCGAGTGCTGCGTCACCGGCATCGTGGGAGGACGTGTTGAGCCAGTCGTCCAGCTCTTCCCTTCTCCAAACCCCGCCTCCGCTCCCAAGCACCTCGAACGTCGAGTCGCCGCTATCGTGGGATCCCTCATGGGGCCAGTTGCCCACCGATCCGGGCCCGTTCCGTTTCCCACCCACCGCCCCGCTTCCATACCCAATCCAGGCGTCGTGTTCTGCACCAAGCAGCAGCCAGTCTTCTGCCACCCTCCCACTCGACCTATCCCAATTTTACCCCGAGTCCGACTCAATGGCAGTGGAGGGGGAGGAATCCCACAAATTCACGGGGGCTGAAAGGCGCGAGCGGGATCATGCCAGCCAACATGCTGGGCTGCCGTACAAGCGTACGCCCAAAACCAAAATCGGCTATGGCGCAATGATGGTACGTCCCGTTTCCCAACCTTGGTCTTGGCATAGAGGTCTTACTACAAGTTCGCGTGACTTCGCAAAGGCGAGTCTCCCGGGGGAGCTCCAGAAGAAGGTCAAGTTGGAGTACGAGTGCTGCGTGGGGATCAACAAGAAGGACAAATCTACCAAGATGAAACATTGGTTCTCGAACAAACACTTTAGAAAGGCAGTGGGAAAGGAATTTTTCTACTTGCAACCCATTTCCGTATGTCCCGCGTTCATCGCCATGATGGGTGGTTGCAAAAACGCCAAGTAAGTTTCTTTTCCTCCCGCGCTCTGGCCTGCTTTCTCCCATTCCGCGTTTTTCCTCTCTCCCGTTCTTACGCCGCATTCATTGCAGGGGTTCGAGGTGCGACTCTTCCGACAGACACTGCCTTGATTGTCAAGCATTCAAGGAGTTCTACGATGGATGTTCCAACGAGGGAATGGAGGTGTCTCCTATCATGCTCACTAGAGGGGAACACGAAGCGATCCGGGATTTCCGAAAGCAGGCGCTACCAGGACAACGATGCTACTCTCCTCAGGTCCAGAATGCCGTGTTCGAACTACTCAAGATGATGGTCACATCTAAGGTGTCCGCCAAGGGCAAGGGCAAGGGCAAGGCTGAAGACTGACACGAGGACGCGGGGGACGACGTGTACTATCGGTTTAAAAGTCCTTTTTAAAAAAGTTTCTCTTGCGGTGTAATATAGAAAGTGACTTTTAATTGTACATACGTTTTTGGTTTGGTTATCGTCACAGTCAACTTTATGCATATACCTATTATGAATATTTTTTCACATCGGACCCTTCCTGCCTGCTTGATGCCACCCGATTCCGATTCCGCTCCCTCACCCCGGCAGTCGAATTTAATAGCCCCAGTCTCTGGATCAATTCCGAGTCCACAGTACTCTACAGCTGTAACCACTCCGCGGACTCGGAAACGTGTACTCGCAGCTCGTCGGATGCCCCGTCCTTATGGACAACTTTCGTCGGCGACTCTCCGATTTTCACAGACGCCCATATCCGTGATCTCCTGACTCCTGATTTTTCTCTGTATCTACTAGAAGACCTTGTAGGTTGGCACGAGTGGCATGAAACAGAGCCAAGAAGACAATCGAGTAAAAGGGGCAGCAAACGCGCGTGCAGAGCACCGTGTGACAAGACGGGACGCGGCAAAAGAGGATTCAGAACAGTTCGAGTAGTTGGGTGTTACATTCGCGCCGCACGCACTCTATATACTGTCACTACGGACATCCAAACCAAAAAGGAACGTTCGCAAAATGGAAATGATGAAAGGGATCATGCGAACAAAGGCCGTTGTCGAAGCGTTGACGTCGACGTCGCTGTCCGATTGACTTCACTGCTCGAGCGCGCGTACGCCCCTTGAACGCAGTATGGATGTCTCCACATAAATGACAGGGCAGTCAAAGGGTCAACAATAATCAACGAAAAACAAGGAAATTTTGTCCCATGCCACTACCCACGGCTGCGCACGAGTACAAGGCATCCGGACAAGGCATTCTTAAGGGTTCGAGGCCCCCCATTCATCGCCATTGACTAAGTTGTTCAACTGATCCCCGATCACCTCTTCCTCCGGAGCAACAATTTACACCCCAAGGCAAATCTATGCGTCATGCCTTAAATGCTTAAACCTCTTCCAAAAGGGGCTCAAGAGATGTAAGATCCCGATAAGCGAAGCGGATAATTAGCGGGTCGTTCCCGATGGTGGAAGAATGCATCATGAATGGGACTCAATGGTCCACCACCAACGCGTGTTTCCTTAGTTTGTTAACATCCCACCACTCTCTGGGCTTTGTAACGCGGTGGCCCGAATAAAGGCTCTGCAGATAAATAGGGGAGGGGCGGAAGCCTAGAGCGATGGTACACTTTTCCACTATGCTGCCACCCTAGCGCGTTCATACCTTGCGGGCTCCGGAGCAGTACCCCTCCCGCCGCAATGAGGCTCCCGAAGTCCCCATTCACTCTGACATCGCGCTTGCGCGCACCTTCCTGGACAACAATAACGGGGCAGTTCTATGGGCTTAGTTCCAGCTCCACGTTCCGCCGTATACGTGTCATTTTGTGTAAAGCCTGAACGTCACTGCTCTGAGCTCACTTCGGACTCCCCACCGCACTCTCCCGACCAGAATCCTCCCAACAACTCCCTTGGCCCTTTCAACACTCTCACAGCATTGCACTTCATCCCCAATGGCCCCATCGTCTCCCTCCGCATCCCGACCTTTCCCTCCGTCTCCTTGGGTCGCCCAGCAGTTGCTCCACCCGTCTTCCCCAGGAGCTATGTCAAGCAGCTATTCCGGACTCCACGACATGGCCAACACCTTAGACCTAAACCTCCCTCCAAATGCACTCAGGATCATAGTGCAAGGCCAGGCCTCCGGAAGACCACCCACGGTACGGAATCATCCTGCAAGCTTACCTGCTCGAAATGGTGAAACCCGCCGCGATGGCAAAGCGTACCACCACAGGATCGCATTCCCGGCGGACCATACCAACTCTGTGCGTGTTTCTATCCATGTCCGTAGTGTGCCCGTTCCTAAACCAACTACACAGTCACCAGGGGTTACCTTGTATCGACCACCACCAGCCAAGGCCCGCACACGCGCCACGGGGCAGCGAAGTCAAAAGCCAGCGAGACCGCTCCCGTCATCCCCCACAGACTTGCGAACACCATGCTTCTCTGAGGAGACCGCGAACAGAGCGCACCACAGCTAACATACCAGTCTACAAGCGCAGTACAGGCAGCGGAACCCCAAGCCGAGGCTACGCTACCACCCGCCTCTGCAGAACCGTCCGCTGCTGCGGGGCCCTCTACCGCGTCCTGGGGAGAGCACCAAAACAGCACACCTCAACGATTCCAGTCCGCGCCAGCCACGGCCAGAGAGATATCTCGACTCCCTGGGCTCGATAGTCTCCCAGCCGATCTCGTCCGAGACTGATGAGCTTCGTAAAGGAGTTCGAGCGTCCCGTGTGTGGGAACCCGGCCAGCCACCAGTGCTGATGTGCGAAGAGTTGGATCCACAACAGCAAGACAAGATTGTCGGCCTGGAGTCAGATGGCGAGGGACCACCACCAGCGGCATTAGAGTGCCTGCTCGACCTCGAACATAGTTGGGGCATGGGGGCTGGACAGACAGAAACCCCATCGACTGTCTCAGCCTGAAAAGGTATAGAGAGGTCCTTGTGCGCGCTCTTGGGGGATTTGGCGCACTTTGACTCGGGCGCTACGATCGATGGCCGGGAAGGTTTTTCGGGATTTGAATGACCTTACAAAGTGGACGATGTCTTTGATGAACCCCTGTAGTTGATTAAATAGATAGTTTTAAGTGTTTATGTAAACTCGACGTCTACTTTCGCAATATACGTTTCCTTCTGCACCTTTAACGACAAAATGTGACATACACTAGTTGGACCGCGCCCGCTGGAGTGCACTGAGCATGCAAGGCCCGTTACAAACTTTCACCTTGGGGGAATCTGGATCTTCAGACTAAAGTCAACGTGCGGCACCGACTGGTGCACGGAGCTCGTGCTCAAGATATCAATCTCTGATCGCATAAAATGATGATGTTATCCTCGCCAACTGTAGCATTTCGGAGTTCGACTTACCAGCAATGGCACGCTCGCGCAAGTTATTCTCGGTGATGCCTCCGCTCGTCTCGAGCAAGAACTTCTTTCCCTCGCCCGTCCAGCGCTCGCGCAACCGCCGCGCGACGGAAGCGAGCTCGGTCCCCTCGATGTTGTCAAGCATTACGACGTCGGCACCGGCCGCGATGGCCTCGTTGGCCTCGTCTTCGTCCCGCACTTCGACGTCCAAAAGAAGCGAAAAACCACCCACTTCGCGTGCGCGCGCAATCGCCGCGGTGATAGATCCTGCGCCGTGGTCATGAGGAAAGCGATTGGCTCTCGAGAGAAACACGTGGCAAAGGATGAGAGACCTACCGGCAGACCAGATATGATTATCTTTGAGCATGATCATGCTCGAAAGGTCAAATCGGTGGGTATCGACACCGCCAACAAGCATCCCATACTTCTCAACAATCCGAAAGCCTAGGCAAAAATTCATAATCTGCCAGATCCAAAGACGGAGCACTGTACATGCATACCTGGCGTTGTCTTGCGTGTGCCAGCGACTATTCCGCGGAAGCCGTAGCTCTGTGCCAAGTCCTTGATGTGCTTGGAGCTGTCACACACACGATGAGTCGTTGATGACGACGAAAAGACGACCAAGACCCACG
>Ga0307510_10009381_pt1 | contig 11659 bp, 13 predicted proteins | sample 12_EM_MG_FD_207224 | JGI IMG/M metagenome (GOLD analysis project Ga0307510, IMG submission 207224) | Populus trichocarpa ectomycorrhiza microbial communities from riparian zone in the Pacific Northwest, United States - 12_EM | ecosystem: Host-associated > Plants > Roots > Unclassified | place... | reverse complement strand
GGCCGATTGCGGGGGAGGTGTCGGCGAAGCCGACGGAGGGGGTTGCAGCCCACTCCGCGCGCCGTCGCGGCAGACTCCAAATTGTGAGGTGGGCGGGCTTCAACCCCCTCCGTCTCGTCGCGTATCCGCGTCGATCCATCTCCCCCTCAATCGGCCTTCGGCCTGGGGGAGTATCTACCCCTACAGCTTCTTCCCGCCCTTCGACGAAGACGAAGACGGAGACGGCGAGGGCGATTGCGAGGGGGAAGGCAAGGGGCTCGCCGTCTCGCCGTCTTTCTGGTGGATGCTCCCCGAGCCCGAGATGTCGGTGTCCAGCTTGGCCGGGTGGGTCGTGAGGGTCACGTCGCCGGAGCCGGAAATGTCCACCTTGGCCCAGTCGGTGGGCGCGATGGTCGCCTCGCCGGAGCCGGCGATGTCGACCTCGGCGCCCTTGGCCTTGATCCCGCCCAGGTCGGCCTCGGCCGAGCCCGAGATGTCCAGCTCCACCACGTCGGCCTCGCCCTTGGCGGTGACGTCGGCATTGCCGGCCAGGTCGATGCGCAGGCGCGGCTGCTTGTAGCCCTCGATCGCCAGGCTCGACGAGCCGTGCAGGTTGAAGCGGCTGACGTCGGGGGCGCTCATCACGATGGTCAGCTGCGATCCGCGATGGCGATGGTGGTGTCCGACGTAGCGGATGTGGCCGTCCTCGACCTCGAGGTTGTCGAGCGCGCGCTCGCTCCCGCTGATGGTCAGCTTGGCCGCGCCCGGCGCCTGGGTGTAGCGGACCTCGGCGGGCACATCGACGTCCAGCGTGTCGCCGCCGCTCCAGTTGAAGTTGCGGGTCGCCTGCGGGCCGCGGTCGCCGCTCCAGTCGCTGTCGTGGTCCCAATGGTCCCAGCGGTCCTCGTTGAACGCCCAGTGGCGGTTGGCGCCCCAGGTCCAGGCGGTGTGGCTCAGCACCTCCGGCCCGCCGATGGCGACGGCGGCCCCCAGGGTCGCGATGCAGAGGAAGAAGCCTGAGACGGCGATCATCACCAGGACGCGGATCATCGGGCCACTCCAACGGTTTGCGGTTCAAGGGCGGGGCGCAGCAGGCGGTAGTGAAGCCGGCCGTACCAGACGAGCGCATTGACCAGGCCGATGGTGCAGATGGTCAGCACTGCGCCCAGGGCCGCTGCGCCCGACATCAGGCCGATGCCGGCCAGGATCGCCACGCCCGGTCCGCCTGCGATGCCGGTGAAGGGTCCGGCGGCGAAGACCACGCCGCCCGCGAAGAACACCGCGATCACCGCGACCCCGATCCCGAAGATCGCCCCGCCGACGCCCATCAGGATCGGCAGCAGGATCAGGATGTCGATGGCCCCCAGGCCCAGCACCGCGAAGACCGCGGCCGCCGCGCCCGAGGGGTTGCGGTTTTCTTCCCACGCCTTCAGCCCGGCCTCGGCGCGGAGTTCGCGCGCGAGCCGGCTTGGATCGCCGAGCGCTGCGGCCACGTCGGCCTCGCTGCGCCCGGCGGCGACGCCGTCGGTGAAATGGGTCTCATAGTCGGCGACGATGTCGGCGACCGTCTGGCTGGGGAGGCCGGCGAGGCCCTCCCGCAAACGGCTGATGAACGCCTGACGGGTCATTTAACCCCTCCTAGGATGCCTTGGACCGCCCCGGAAAACGACGCCCAGGCGGCTTTCTGCGAGGCGAAGCTCGCCTTTCCGGCCTCTGTCAGCCGGTAGTATTTCCGCGACGGGCCGGCGGACGACTCGACCATGTGGGTCTCCACCAGCCGTTCGTTCTGCAGCCGCCGCATCAGCGGATAGATCGTGCCCTCGCCCATGCCGATCGTCTCGGAGAGCTTGCTGGCGATCTCGTAGGCGTAGCTTTCGTGCTGCGAGAGGAGGGCGAGCACGCAAAGCTCGAGCGCCCCCTTCTTCAGCTGGATTTCGATGGCTTCCGGCACGTCAGCGCCTCCTTGCGAGCCCAAGAGGTACGGCAAGGTAGTGGGCGGTGCAAGGTAGCTGGCATTAAACCTTAGTAACAGTCCGATGCGACAATCGGCCGGGTCGCCGGTTAATCGGGTTCGGCATGCGAGCTGCTAGCCTTGGTCTTCACCCGCAAAAGGCGGAGGGAAACCGTTATGTTTCGACACAATGTCCAGGCGGCCACGTCGGTCAGCGGCCTCGTCGCAATCCAGGCGCTGAGCCTCAACGCGTCGCAAGAGCGTACGTCGGGCTACGGGCGTCCAGCGCAGGAAGCCCGCCCCGCCCTGGCCGCTATCGCGGCCTGTCCCTTCCCTCAGGCGAGAGCAAGCGCCTAACTCCGCACCTTCACATAGGTCCCGGGCGCGTCGCCCAGCGGCTTCAGCTTACCCTTGGCGGGGTCGCGGGCCGGGATCTGGTCGCCGGAGCGGGCCTTCAGCCAGGTGATCCAGTGCGGCCACCAGGAGCCGGCCGCCTCCGTAGCCCCGGCCTGCCAGTCCTCAAGCCCCGCTGGCAGCTTGTCGTTGGTCCAGTGCTGGTATTTCTGGGCGACCGGGGCGTTGATCACGCCGGCGATATGGCCCGAGCCCGCCATGGTGAAGGTCACCGGCCCGCCGAACAGCTTGGCGCCCTTGTAGACCGACCGCGCAGGCGCGATGTGGTCCTCCTTCGACGACTGCACATAGATCGGCGTCTTGACCTTCCCGAGGTCGAGCGTGACCCCGTCCATCACCAGCTGGCCCCTGGCCAGCGCGTTCTCGCCGTAGAACTTGCGCAGGTAGAACATGTGCAGGGTCTTGGGCATCCGCGTCTGGTCGGAGTTCCAGAACAGCAGGTCGAACGGCTTCGGCTCCTTGCCCATCAGGTAGTTGGACACGAAGAACGACCAGATCAGGTCGTTGGCCCGAAGCGCGTTGAAGGTGTCGGCCATGGTCTGGCCGGAGAGGACGCCGCCGCCCTTGTCCATCTTCTGTTCCAGGGTCCCCAGCCAGTCCTCATTGGTGAAGAGCAGCAGGTCGCCGGCTTCCGAGAAGTCCTGTTGCGCGGCGAAGAAGGTCGCCGACGCGATCCGCTTGTCCCCCTTGGCCGCCATGTGGGCGAGCGTCGAGGAGAGCAGGGTGCCGCCGATGCAGTAACCGACCGTGTTCACCTGATCGACGCCGCACTGCTTCATCGCCGCCTCGGTCCCGGCGTAGATGCCCTCGCGCATGTAGTCTTCGAAGGTGCGGTTGGCGAGTTCGACCGTGGGGTTCACCCAGGAGGCCACGAACACCGTGATCCCCTGGCTCGCCAGCCAGCGGATCATCGAATTCTCGGGACGCAGGTCCAGGATGTAGAACTTGTTGATCCACGGCGGGAAGATCAGCAGCGGGATTTCGCAGACCGTCTCCGTGGTCGGAGAAAATTGCAGCAGCTCGATGATTTCGTTCCGGAATACGACCTTGCCGGGCGCGGTCGCGACGTTCTCGCCGATCTTGAACATCTCATAGTCGGTCTGGGCGATGGAGAGCTGGCCGCCCCCGCGCTCCAGGTCGGCGGTGAAATTCTCCATGCCGCGCACCAGGCTCTCGCCGCCGGTGGCCATCACCTCGCGCAGCGCCGCGGGGTTGGAAGCCAGGAAGTTGGAAGGCGAAAACGCGTCGGTGAGCATCTTCATGAAGAACTCGACGCGCCGCTTGGTCATCGGTTCGACGTCGCTCACCTCGGCGACCAGGCTGTTCATCCAGTTGGCCGTGAGCAGGTAGGATTGCTTGATCACGTCGAAGACCGGGTTCTCGTGCCAGTCCGGGTCGTTGAAGCGCTTGTCGCCCTTGGCCGGGCTGACCACCGGGGGCGGCATCTCACCGGCCGCGCGCTTGGCGGTGTTCTGCCACAGGTCGAGATAGCGCGAGAAGAGGTCGGCCTGGGCGCGCATCAGCCGATCCGGCTGGGCGGCGAGGCGGCCCATCACCTCGGTCAGCGCCGGGGCCACGTGGAACGGGTCGGGCGACAGCGCGGCGGGCCGGTCGGCCTGGCGCAGCGCCATTTCCGCGATGGCGCCCTGGGCGGTCAGCGCCGCCCGCGCCAGGTTCATGGAGAGCTTCTCCATCTGCGCGCGCTGCTCGTCGGTGAGCGTGGCGGTGGGAAACGGCGCGGGGCCTTGCGGGGCCGCCCGCGGCGCGGGCGGTTCCGGCGAGATCGCGGCGCGGGGCTCGGCGGCGACCTGCCCCTTGGCCTTGGGCTTGCCCTTCTTGCCCGTCTTCGGTGACTTGCCCTTGGCGGCAGGCGAGGTTTGCTCGCTCATCGGTCGTTTCCTCCAGAAGCGAAAGCGCACGCGCCCTTTCGCCGTCAGCGATCATCGCATATGACCGGGACAGACATGAAAGCGCCAGCCCGCCTTTTCGCAAACGCCCGTCACGGCCGCATGGCCGCCGGGCTTTTCGCCTGCGCGCTCACCACGGGCTGCGCCGGCGGCCTGCTGTCCGACACCAGGATCGACCCGGCCTCGCCGATTGCGGCCGAGGCGGCCAAGGTCGCGCGCGCCGGCGGGACCTTCCCGAAGTTCTCCCAGATTCCGGAGGTCCCCAAGGACGTGCGCCCGCCCAAGGCCTTCGGCCTGGCCGCGGCCGATACGATCCGCGTGCGCGACGACGTGATCGCCAGGACCGAGCCCAACACCTGGACCCTGCAGGGCGGTGAAGCGACCAACAGCTTCGCCGGTCAGGCCCGCACCGCGGCCGGGCCCGAGCTTGCGCCCACCGATCCGGCGGTGACCGAGGCCTTCGCCCGCGAGCTGCGCAAGCGAGCTACCCCGCCTCCGCCGCCTAAGAGATAGGGCCCGCGGAGGCTGAAAAATCATCGAACCATGGCCTGGCTTCCGCCCGGAGTCTATCCATGCCCGACTTCAGCCTCGAAGAAAGCCGCGACCGGGCAGGTCGCCGCGCAAGAGCTTCGACATGACACCCGATTTCCACCGCATCCGACGCCTCCCGCCCTACGTCCTGGAGGAGGTCAACAAGATCAAGGCCCGCCTGCGCGCCCAGGGGACCGACATCATCGACTTCGGCATGGGCAACCCCGACATGCCGACCCCGAAACACATCGTCGACAAGCTGATCGAGACCGCCCGCGATCCCAAGGCCGGCCGCTATTCGGCCTCCAAGGGCATCGTCGGGCTCAGGCGCGCCATGGCCGGCTACTACGACCGCCGCTTCGGCGTGAAGCTGAACCCCGACACCGAGGTGATCGCCACCTTGGGCTCCAAGGAAGGCTTCGCCAACCTCGCCCAGGCGCTGACCGCGCCCGGCGACGTCATCGTCTGTCCGAACCCGGCCTATCCGATCCACGCCTACGGATTCATCATGGCCGGCGGCGTCATCCGCCACGTGCCGGCGCTGAGCCCCGAAGACTATCTGGCGGGCGTCTCCCGCGCGGTAAAGCACTCGGCCCCGCCGCCGACCGTGCTGATCCTCAGCTATCCGTCGAACCCCACGGCGCAGTGCGTCGACCTGGAGTTCTACAAGGACGCCATCATGCTGGCGAAGAAGCACGACATGCTGGTGATCTCCGACATCGCCTATTCGGAGATCTATTTCGACGACAACCCGCCGCCGTCGGTCCTGCAGATCGAGGGCGCCAAGGACATCGCCGTCGAGGTCAATTCGCTCTCCAAGACCTACGCCATGGCCGGCTGGCGGGTCGGCATGGTGGTCGGCAACGCGCGCATCTGCGCAGCCCTCGCGCGAGTGAAGTCCTACCTCGACTACGGCGCCTACACCCCCATCCAGGTGGCCGCCGCCGCCGCGCTGAACGGCCCGCAGGACTGCGTCGATGAGATCCGCGCGATCTACAAATCCCGCCGCGACGTGCTGGTGCAGAGCATGAAGCGGGCAGGGTGGGACATCCCCTCGCCGGGCGCCTCGATGTTCGCCTGGGCGCCGGTGCCCGAACGGTTCAAGGAAGCCGGCAGCCTCCTCTTCTCCAAGCTGCTGATTGAGGAGGCCGGCGTCGCCGTCGCCCCCGGCATCGGCTTCGGCGAATACGGCGAGGGCTTCGTCCGCGTCGGCCTCGTGGAGAACGAGCACCGCATCCGCCAGGCCGCCCGCAACGTGAAGAAGTTCCTCTCCAACGCCGACGAAATCCTCGGCCGCTCCCACAACAGCCTGGCGGCGCAGTAGTGGCGGCTCAGAAAACCTGGCGCGTCGGCGTCGCGGGCCTGGGCACGGTCGGCGCGGGGCTGCTCACCTTCCTCTCCGAACACCCGGACTTCGCGCCAGCCGGGGGGAGGGCGCAGGTCGCCGGCGTCTCCGCCCGCTCGCGCTCGCGGCCGCGGCCGTTCGACATCGCCAACCTGCCCTGGTTCGACGATCCGGTGGCGCTCGCCCATTCGCCCGAGGTCGACGTCTTCGTCGAGCTGATCGGCGGCTCCGACGGCCCGGCCAAGGCCGCGGTCGAGGCGGCGCTTGCCGCCGGCAAGCCCGTGGTCACCGCCAACAAGGCGCTGATCGCCGAGCACGGCGCCGAACTCGCGGCGCTGGCCGAAGCCAAGGGCGTGCCGCTGCTCTTCGAGGCCGCGGTCATGGGCGGCGTGCCCGCCGTGAAGATCGTCCGCGAGGCCCTGGTCGGCGACGACATCCGCTCCATCGCCGGCATCCTCAACGGCACCTGCAACTACATCCTGACCGAGATGGAGGCCACCGGCCGCACCTTCGCCGACGTGCTCTCCGAGGCGCAACGCCTGGGCTACGCCGAAAGCGACCCGACCATGGACGTCGGCGGCTTCGACGCGGCCCACAAGATCTCCATCCTGGCCGCGCTCGCCTTCGGCTGCGCGCCCAACTACGCCGCCGCCGAGATCGAGGGGATCGAGGGCGTCGACCTCCTGGACATCCAGCTCGCCCGCGATCTCGGCTACCGGATCAAGCTCGTGGCCTCCGCAGACCGCTCGCCCGACGGCGTGCTGGTCCGCGTCCACCCCTCGCTGGCCCCGCTCGCCCACCCGCTGGCCCAGGCGGGCGGCGCGCTGAACGCGCTCTTCATCGAAGGCCAGCGCACCGGCCGCATCTTCATCCAGGGCCCGGGCGCGGGCGCCGGTCCCACCGCCGCCGCGGTGGCCGCCGACATCGCCGACGTCATGGCCGGCGCCGTCAGGCCGGTTTTCCAGGCGCCCGCCGGCAAGCTTTCGCCCTTCACGCCCGTCGACCCCTCCAAGTCCATCGGCCGCGCCTACCTGCGCCTGCTGGTCAAGGACGAGCCGGGCGTCATCGCCGCGGTCTCCGAGACCCTCGCCGAGGCCGGCGTCTCCATCGAGAGCTTCCTGCAAAAGCCCATGGAAAACGCCAGCGGCGTGCCCATCGTGCTCACCACCCACGCGGTCGCCGAATCCGTGCTGAAGGCGGCCATCGAGAGGATCGCGAGCCTGCCGGCCGTGCTAGACCGTCCGCGCCTGCTTCGCATCGCACGCATCTGAAAGACAAAGACAAATCGGGCTCGTCGCTCTATACGGACGCGCCTTGGGCGGGAGACCCTGTGAGATGAGTTCCGAAGTTCTGGACCGCAGCCTGGTGCTGGACGCGGTCCGCGTCACCGAGATCGCCGCCATCGCGGCCTGGAAGCTGGTGGGCCGCGGCGACGAGAAGGAGGCCGACCAGGCCGCCGTCGACGCCATGCGCACGGCGCTGAACGACCTCGACATCGACGGCGAGATCGTCATCGGCGAGGGTGAGCGCGACGAGGCCCCGATGCTCTACATCGGCGAAAAGGTCGGCAAGGGGGGCAAGCACAAGATCGACATCGCGCTGGACCCGCTGGAAGGCACCACGCTCACCGCCAAGGCCATGGCCAATGCGCTGGCCGTGATGGCCTGGGCGCCGAAGGGCACCATGCTCAACGCGCCCGACACCTACATGGACAAGATCGCCTGCGGGCCGGGCTATCCCGAGGGCGTCATCGACCTTGACAAGTCGCCGTCTGAGAACGTCAAGGCGCTGGCCAAGGCCAAGGGCGTCGATCCCTCCGAGATCACCGTCTGCGTGCTGGACCGCCCGCGCCACACCGACATCATCGCCAACCTCCGCGAGGTCGGCGCCCGCGTCTACCTGATCACCGACGGCGACGTGGCCGGCGTCATGAACACCGCCGACCCCGAGACCGGCGTCGACCTCTACGTCGGTTCCGGCGGCGCGCCCGAGGGCGTGCTGGCCTGCGCGGCGCTGAAGTGCGTCGGCGGCCAGTTCCAGGGCCGCCTGGTGTTCCGCAACGCCGACGAGCGCGCCCGCGCCGCCCGCGTGGGCATCACCGACCTCGACAAGAAGTACGACCTGCACGAAATGGTCCGCGCCGACGCCATCTTCGCCGCCACCGGCGTCACCAAGGGCGCGCTCCTCGACGGCGTCCGCCTCGAAGGCGGCTTCGTCCACACCCACACCCTGGTCATGAACTCCGCCACGCGGACGGTCCGCGAAGTGCGGATGAAGCGGCCGGTCTGACCTTCCTTTCCCGCGAATCGCGAGAGGGGCGGCCATCGGCCGACCATCGCATGGGAAAGGAATGCCAGGATTTGAGGCGTCGCCCTCAACGAACCTCCCGCGCCATCCCCCTCAGGGCAGGTCCCTGCGGGGGATCGCGGCGATCTCCGCGGCGGTCAGCTTGCGCAGGGTGCGCGCGATGAGCGGCTCGCGGAAGCCGTGATGGTCGGACAGCGTCAGATCGAGATCCAGGGGCGAGCATATCCAGTTCGACCCCCGCACCTGGCTGACGAGGAAGTTCTCGGGGCCTTTGCGGGCGTGGGTCCCGGGGGTCAGGTCCACCCGATAGACGTCGCGCGTGTTGACACGCAGATAGAGCATGTCCCCGCCGCCCGGCGCCGACCAGCCTTGCCAGCTGTTGCTGAGGAAACAGTGCTCGCCGCGCCTGGCGGGTTCCGTGGGGTTGGTGGCGGCCGTGGCGGCCGTGGCGACGAGGGCGGCTGCGCCGATCGTCCTGAGCAGCAGTTTGAGACGCATGACCATCGCGGGCCTCCGAAACATGCCGCGATCATACACCAAATCGCGCGCCGACCCCAGCAGCCGGTTCCGGCCTGCCTGTCGAAGCCTATTCCTGCGCCCGCCGCGCGCTGGCCTCGACGACCTCGCGCGGGATCAGGCGGATGGTGGAGCTGGCCTTGGCGAGCACCTTGCCCGCGGGGTCCAGCAGCTGGCCCTCGGCGAAGCAGGTGGCGCGGCCGCGACGTTCGATCCAGCCCTCGGCGATCACCCGGCCGGGGCGGGCCGGGGCGAAGTAGCTGACCTTCAGCTCCAGCGACATGGGCGTCATCTCCGGCAAGACCGACAGCGAGGCGTGCGCCATCGCCGCATCGATCCAGCCGCAGACGAAGCCGCCCTGCGCCACCCCGCCGGAGTGGCACATCTGCAGGCCCACCTCATATTCGATGGCCGCGCGGCCATCGGCCATGCTGATCACGCGGACCTGCCCCAGCGCGTTCTGAAGGGTGGGCGCAACGGCGTCGGTCATGCGGGCTCCATCAGGCTTGGCGGTTCGCCTAAGCCATAGATCGGCGCGCGGGTCGGGAGAAGCCGTGCGGCGCCGCGGCCGTCAGTTGAATTTCGGCTTGCGCAGCATCGCCGCGCGATCGACCGAGCGGACCTCCAGGTCGAACACGTCGTTCTCGCGCTGGATGCGCAGGGCGATGGTGGCGCCGGCGTCACCCTGCGCCCAGAGCAGGGCGTAGTAGTCGGCAAGGTCGGAGACCGCCACGCCGGCCACCGCGCGGATGATGTCGCCGGCCCGCAGCTCGGCGCGCGCAGCGGGACCGCGCGGGTTCACGCCGACGATCACCACCTGGTCGTCTACCGCGTGGGTCAACGCCCCCAGCCACGGCCGCGGCGGGTGGGCCGGCTTGCCGCGGGCCAGGTCGTCGAGGATCGGCGGCAGCAGCTCGCTGGGCACGAACATGTTGATCGGCTTGGGGAAGCCGCCACGCGACTGGCTTTGCAGGCTGAGCGAGCCCACGCCCACCAGCTCGCCGGAGGCGCCGATCAGGGCCGCGCCGCTCCAGTGCGGGTGGGCGGGCTCGGTGAAGATCGCGTCCTCCAGCAGATACTCCCAATAGCCCGCGAACTGCATCCGGGTGAGCACATGGCCGGCCGCGGCGTGCGAGCGCCCGCCCGCGCCGGCGATGATCACCGGGCTCGCCTCCTTCAGGCTGCGGGAGTCGCCCAGCGGCAGGGGCGGCAGCCCGAGCGGCTCCAGCGCCTGCACCAGCCCGAAGCCGGTCACCGGATCGGCGCCCAGCACATGGGCCGCGATCCGCTCGCCGCCGCCCAGCGTCAGCGTCACGTCCTCGGCCTCCATGATCAGATAGCCCATGGTCAGCACCAGGCCGTTGGAGCCGATCACCGCGCCATTGCCGATCCGCTCGGTGCCGAGCGTCGTGGCGGTGAAGGCGTCGTCGGGGACCTGCGCCTCCAGCGCCACCACCGCGGAGAGCGCGCCCTCCAGGTCGAACGCGTGCCCCTGCGCCGAGGGGCGCAGCCGGGCATCGACCTCAAGGCCGTCGAAGGGTGACGTCACGCGGATCTCCTGAGCGGCTCTCCGATTTGGGACCGCTGAGGCGCAGAGGCAAGAGCGTTGCGCCGACATGGGGCGAAATCGGGCGGACAGGCCTCGCGCCGTTCGGCAGGCGCCTCCATGGCGCCCACATGTCGCTGGGCAATCTTATGCAGGGCCGCCGTCTGAGCCGGGAGGAGCTGATGGCCCCGCTCGGCTATCCGGAGGCCCGGGGAGGTCAACCATCTCTCCCGGCGTTCTCTTGGTATATTCAGGCAGAAGAAATAAACCTATAGATGCGTGGAAACATAGTTCGTCCCATCGGTTAGTGCGACCCGAGAGGACTTAAATTATGGAACACTTAAAGGTGCTATTGCTGGAAGATGATTATGTCATAAACGTGGACATTTGTGGCATTCTTGAGGATTTGGGCTTGATCGTCACCTCTACACACACGGCAAATGACGCCGTTGCTGTAATAGACAGCGGTGGATGCCTGCAGGTGCTGTTCACGGACATCGATCTCGGCGCGGGCCTCAATGGGTTTGACGTCGCCCGTCACGCGCGAGGGGTCTACCCCCACCTGGCCGTGGTCTACGTTTCGGGGACGATGGCGGGGCGTTACGCCGCCCTCGGCGTCGCCAGGTCGGTGTTTGTCGCCAAGCCATTCAATCCCCGAGAGATTTGCGCGGCGCTGAATCTCGCGGTTCGCCGTGAGGCCGCCTAGGCGGCCGATCTGGTCCCTGACGATGTTGGGCCTGGGCCTGGCCGGCTACGGCCTCGCCGCGATCATCGCGATGCTGGCCCACGCCTAGGCTCGCCCCCGCCAAACTTTTTCGACGAAATCTTTGACAGCGACCCTCGTGATGTGTTCATGCTTTGTTCATGGTACACGTCACCGCCCATATAGCGCCTTCGCGGAGCGCCCCTGAGGGGGCGGCGCAGGTCTGCGAGCTCACCGCCGAGGCGTTGCGGGCCGAGCAGCTGGTTGTGCTGCGGGAGTTGGCCGAGATCGGGATGCAGATCGCGCGGTCGGTGCGCGACGAGGTGCTGGCGCCTGAGCCGGCGGCCGATGCGCCCGCGCCGCCCTCGCGGTTCGGGCGGGCCGATCCGGGGCTGGTGTTTTCGCGGGTCGCCCGCGCCGTTCGCCAGACCATCGCCCTACAGACCCGGGTCTTCGAAGG
>Ga0307510_10009380_pt1 | contig 11659 bp, 12 predicted proteins | sample 12_EM_MG_FD_207224 | JGI IMG/M metagenome (GOLD analysis project Ga0307510, IMG submission 207224) | Populus trichocarpa ectomycorrhiza microbial communities from riparian zone in the Pacific Northwest, United States - 12_EM | ecosystem: Host-associated > Plants > Roots > Unclassified | place... | reverse complement strand
AACATTAGTATAAATAGTAGGGCTCTCCCTGATGGTTGAGAACATCATCAAGCAATGGAGAAGAGACCTTAACAATATTTAAGTTATTAGGATATTGTTCAATTACTTTACAGAACAATTCATCTTGAGCCTTCCTGACCTATAATCGGTTGTCGTGAATATCCTCGGCCAAGTTAACCTGGAATCCTACCGTGTTAGCTACCCCATAACACAGACCATCACATCCTCACTGAGCACATTTATATGCGTAGAGGCTTTGGATGAGTGTGTCGAGGTGCATCGGATCAGGCTCCTTAATTCGCTCCAACAAATTCGGGAAAAATCACCCCCCACACGGATATTCATCACTGGAAAACTTCATGTCCGGGCTGAGAATAAAAAGCGCCTCCTGGGATGAGTGACAAGTGTATCTCTAGGTCCCAGCACGCACGAGATCGTCGAATACCTTGATGTTGGACTAGGCGGGGGTGAAACTCCAGACGTCAAGGATAAGAGTCTAGAGGAAGACATTCTGGAGAAGATTCTTGAAACTATGTTGGAAATGTACGCATGGACCGTGAGATCGGGTATCCTGCCACAAACAATCCGCTAGCGGATCTGCATCTATGTTTCTACAGGTTTGCTTAGATATCGATACAATCTTACACGAATCGACAATCTCCCAAACGCACGAAAGGTTAAGCCAAATGACAAATCAATTGGAGTTAGGAGATGTTTATGGTGCGTTGATCGAACAAATAAAGTCACAAACTGGGGATAAACCAAAACTCGGGATCGCAACATTGACGTGGATCAGTCATGCCGAACGGCCACTGCAAGCGGTTGAGCTTTGCCATGCCCTGGCAGTCAAGCTGGGCTCCACGGATTTCAATACTGGCAACGTTCCTTCAATATCGACCTTGGTTGTCTGCTGTCAATGCCTAATTACAGTGGATAAGGAGGCATTAACTCTGCGTTTGATTCATTTTACTCTCTAGGAATATCTCTCAACCCGCCCCAATTTATTTAGTAGACCTCACGCGGCAATGGCGGAAATCTGTTTGACCTATCTCAATTCCCAACAGGTCAAGCCCTTTCGACCGATCCTTCTCCTGATATCCACAATACGCCCTTGCTCGAATATTGTTCAGTATGCTAGAGAGTACATGCGAAAAGAGAGCTCTCGGATTGCTAGAAATCACTTGCACAGGAGCTATTATACAAGAATTACAGCCGGACATAGACTAAATTTCTCTCGCAAGTAAACAATTTATATCTTTCGCCTTCTTATACTCTCTCTCCGTTTAGTGGACTACACTGCGCATCTCTCTTCTAAATTGTTGAGGTTGTAGCTGGTTTACTGGAGCTGGAATGTTATAATATCAACCATGTGGATTCTGCGAGTAATGTACCGCTTACTTTGGCTGCTCGTAATGGACATGAGGGGGTTGTTTGAATACCACTTGGACGGGAAGGGGTCATCCCTGACAAGCCTGATAATTACAACCTAACACTGCTCTCACATGCGGCTCGGCGTGGACATGAGGGAGTGGTGAAAATACTTCTTGGGCGAGAGGAGGTCAACCCCGACAAGCCAAATGAATGGGCCCAAACACTGCTCTCGTGTGCAGCTTGGGAGGGATATGAGACAGTGGCAGAAATACTACTCAAGCGGGGAGAGGTTAGCCCCAACAAGCAAGATGAATTGGGAAAAACACCGCTCACGAATGCTGCTTATATGGGATATATGGGATATGAGGGAGTGGTGAAAATACTACTCGGACAAGGAGAGGTCGACCCTGATAAGCTAGAAAATGGTAGCCGAACACCGCTCTCGCATGCCGCTCAGAATGGACATGAGGGAGTGGTGAAAACACTACTCGGGCAGGAAGCGGTCAACCCTGATAGGCTAGATAATGGTGGCCGAACACCGCTCTGGCATTCTGCCAGAGTTCCCAACGGGGCAGTAGGTCCGTCTTGAACCAGGGAGAGGACGGACGACTTTTTGTCGTCCCGTCCCGTCCTCCAGCCAAATTGCCCGGGCATTTAGAGTGAAGGACGTCGGGCCCCGCAGTCCCCCGCCGGGATGTTACCCCTGTAATGTCTCAGTTCGGTTTTTTTGTTTCATTGAGCCGGAATATCAGCCCACCACACGAACAGCTCAGAATACCTGCAGTTGGGCTGTTGCGGTGACCGGGGGCTCCACAATGCTCCGAATTGGGCGGGTCTGGAGTGTTAAGTACTAGTATACCAGGAGCAGTGCTCACGTCAAAATCCCAAACGGTTTCTTGTGATGCACAACCCCCCAGTGGAATTGACATTCCAAATAGCTATTGTAAATAACATGGGGTCAAGATAGGAAAAATTGTTGAAGTCAAACTTTGAACTAAATTGTTGTTCCTAGTGGAACTTGCGGTTTTTATCTAGGATCATCTTCTGTTTTGAACCATTATGGACTTTGCATCCTTTTGTCATTTGTTTCCGATATCTCATTAACCTATTCCCCCTCTTTGTAATTCAATAGGAGCCATGATACCATATGGCTGATTGGACCTTGCAGTGATCTAATACGCCAGTCCAGTTGATATTAGAATCCTGGGATCATTATCCTGTGCTCGAACCCACTAGCACCGACAGTTTCCTGTATTTCATCGCGGTTACCCGTATTCACCGACAGTTCCCCGCCGTCAGCCACTGTCCCCCGCCGTCCCCTGCCGTCGACTACTGTCCCCGGTCGTCATTCACAGTCCCCTGCAGTTTACGCTAATTTCAGCAATCTGTTGAAATTCAGTTACATCTCCTATGTGCATTTCATAACACTACCGTGTATTATTTTACTTAGTTTGTGTTTAGGCTCCACCTGTACACCACTTACATTACTACAACTAAGGTATATATTATTGTGTTTTATTGTTTATTTTAGGATAATATTTGGGGATGTAACATGTGCTTTTCTATCCAGGTGTTCAGGATTTTATGCATCTTTTATGCACCATTATTGGTCATGATATTCACATCACACCCTCATAGTTTCACGCAGATTGTTTATATTACTTGGCAGGATTTCAGGGTCAAACATGTTCGCACTTATGTTTCTTACATTGTTTTGCCTACATTTCTATCATACATATGGGCTCACACTTTTGTATAAATATGTCGCTACCGCTCACCTGTTCTGGAATAATTAAAAACAGAATTCCTACCAAATCTGCTCTATACTCCTCACCAAGCGTTCCTTGCAGCCCCCTTCGCACTTGTGCAGTATTATCCACATAGAATAGATTGTGCCCCTGGCGTTCACATTTTGAACACAATCCACTCCCAGTCTTCATGCACCCCCACACATTATTGTCTCAGGTTGCCGGGCCCGTCGTCCTCTGTAATAACGGCTGTCTTTAGATTCTGCAGACTGGGACTGGACATTTTCCGCAGTCCCGTCCGGTCCGGGGGTCTTGGCAGTCTTTGCTCTGGGCCCTGTCGGACCCCTGGCCGGTTGGGAACACTGCATGCTGATCGGGAGGGAAATGAGAGAATTGTGAAAATACTACTCGGACGCGAGGTGGTCAACCCGGACAGGCCGGATGAACGGGGCCAAACACCGCTCTCCTTTGCAGCTTGTAGCGGACATGATGGAGTGGTGAAAATACTACTTGGACGGGAAGATGTCAATCCCAATAAACCAGAAAATCGCGACCGAACATCGCTCTTGTATGCTACTAAGTATGTCTCATGGGGTGCTGACTATAAATCCAAAGGAGTGGCAGCGCTACTACAGTCCCACCAAGCGGTAAAACCCCAGCACTATTTAAGGCACGAGAGACACCGCCTTGTGGAAACAACCACCGCCCCTTACCTTTCCGAGTATGTTACTACCTGTGATGAACTTGGATATCTCCTCCCGCCAACGGAGGAATGCGGTGAGGTGGGAATGCAGATATATGTCATAGCCTTCTGCGCCTTTTTGGCTATTTTCTTTCGAAGTTAGGTTAGCGTTTATTAGTTTCTGTTTATAAAGTTTCGTAGAGTTTGGTCGTGGGGTGGTGAAATTTCTGTTGTTGTGGGAAAGTCGAGTTTATCGCTTGCAGATTTCGTCCTGTTATATTTAATTCTTCTCTCTCTCTCTGTAAATTCCTACATTTCTCTTCTTTCTTGTATAGTCTTTTTCTCTCCCTCTTCTCCCTCTTCTCTCTTTCCTCCCCTTCTCTTGAACGATAGATAAACTGCATAATATTATAATATTTTTTAAATAGAGAAATATGATGTAAGATAGTTCAAAGATCCTTGCGGCAATTGTCAAAATTATATATATAGACCGTACCTACAATGCAAGACTAGTTATTATACTATAAAGGATATAGCATAATGGATAGTATGAGAACGTATGTAGCTGATACGTGCTGCCCTCCCCCACTATAGGCACCAGTATAGATGGTGGGGGGCTAGGCACGGAGGATTTTCATGTAACCCATTTCTCTCACTCGCCTCGCGATTAATTTCATAGCATGAAACATACCAGGGGAGAAACCCCCAAGAAACTAGGCCCTGGTAGGTATTGAGAAACTACAAGACTCCCGTGCAGAAGCTGCGATAGCTCCACCAAATGCCCAACGCCCCAACGGCACGCCTCGCAAGATCGGCGGCAGACACCTCCAGACAGTGTGCCCAAAGTCTCTGCAACAATAACCGAGCTCTTTCCTAATCGTTATGAGAACTTTTCAAGGAAAAGCCTGAGAGGAGTCTTTCAATTCCCATACCGGGGATGTCCTGATATAGGTTTGGGAGGTGATCGGGAGGCCCACTGCGCCGTACGTTTCCATCTACTAGTGAATTGGAGGGGCTGGAACGGGTGAGACGAATGGCTTCTTTCATCCTTCGATCTTTTCATTTTCCATTTTGGTATGGTGTTGTATGAATTAGGTTTGGAATCGGTGCGGCGCCCTGGTGTGTTAAACTGCCCTGCAAATTAACTTGCAGGGCTAGCGCACGTGTGGTCAAGGCACTGCTGCCTGCCGGGGCTGGGGTGGGCCTGGGGGATTGATGTTGTTTTATGCTTGTTTCCGCCGAGTGATACTTTATGAATGCACTGGCTAGCGACGATAGTGCACTGAATTCCTCCCCAAGGGAAGTCCGCGGCAACGCCCGCTTACAACTGGTTACTGTGGGGGACATCTACCGCACGAGAGTTTGCTTTAGCGCACCCATCTAGGCAAGCCTGGTGGGGTTGGGGGCTGCATGGGTGGCTACCTCTGTTTCCTGCCTTGCGGTTATTCCTATGGAACCCGTGTTCAGGAAGGTTGGTGCTGGAGAGGTAGCACTGGCCCCACTGATACTGCTGGGTGGAATGGTTTTGAAGAACGTTACTTCGTGAGTCCCCCTCTTTCTCTTCCCCCTCCAACCCCACTCGCAATCTTACTGATGAGAATTATAGAACCGCCGTAACACTCGTTAACCAATTCGGCCTAACCGCTATAAATGTACCCCTCGGAAATATAATCCCGTCCTTCGGCTGGACTTCTTTCGCCCTGACGCTCCTCTCGGCAATCGGTCTCGGCGCCATGGTAGTGACGGAATACACCCTTGAAAAGACACAGGAAAAGATAACGCGCAAAGCTGAGAAAGCGGTGTCTAAGGGCACTGGCGGAAGGATCAGTCCTGCGGATGTTCGGGAGTGGACGAATGCGGTTACCAGTGTGTATGAGAAGGGCATCAGCGCTGGGAGTGGCACCGGATTTGCGGGAAGGGTGGGAGGAGCAGTCGGGAGGGGGGTTGTTTCGCAGGGGGTTAGCCTTTCGACTAGTCTTATGAGAAAAGAAGATGAATGGGAATGGGAGACCTAGCTAGTGGTCAAAATGCTGTTTGAGAAGTCTTATGATCGGATTGGGGTTGATGGGGCGGTGGGGGCAATGAGCGGGCGGGAGGGAATTGCATTGTATGGGTTGGGCATGGGATGGCCGGGCGGGATGGCATAGAGGTTGCATTTATTTGTTTGCTTATTTGTCTGTTTGGCTGTCTAGTTGACCTACCTAACGTCTGTGGCATAATTCTCCTGCTTGTTTATAGTAAAAAAAAATTTTCCTCAGCAGGTTCGAAAATTTCTGCGGGGTGTCGTTCTCCTATGCCCATTAGTATTCTAGCATACCACGCCGTAGCCCATCGTAAGAGGCCTTTCGAAGCTAGATCCTAGATATGGGGTCTTCCGGTTAACAATGAACGAGCAGCCAGTAACTTTCCGAAAATATCTATATTGGAACTAGTACTGTCCTAGAATAACTAAAAAATATCATCCTCTCAGTGCCTTATACCTTTAGCCCTGGTTTATGGTACTGTACTCTCAAGAGATCTCGGAGTGTTCTTCGGTACTGTGTAGTGGTATCTATAGTACAATCCTGCTTTACCACTACTAGTAGTACACTCCCGCTCTTATTCAGTGGCTAGGAATACCAACCTACTATACTTGATAATTCCTCCCGGAGAACGGCGCAAGCAGCGAAGAGCGGAAGATGCCGTCAACGATAACACTAACTACTTTAATAATGCGAACAATGTTAATGTATGGAATAACTAGCGGCATACCGTTGACGATGATCAGTCTAAACCTCTTGCGTTGTTATCATCTCTACCGGTAGAGCTCGGGCAACAGCATCGAGATATTCGACAATGTCGGGAATGGTTCATACAAACTGAGGGATTTAGAAGGTCGTGTGGGTCGGGTGGGAAGGTTGAGGGTGATAACTCAGCTCTATTTTACTATAAAGATCCGGAGTCAGCAAGACATTTATCAAGTAATAAGTATTATTCTCCCACGGGGGAAGGAAGTGGGCTCGTGCAAACCAGCCGCGATGTTAGCTCACCGGTGTGGTAATGGATAAAGTTAGGCTGTGCGATCAAGCCAGAGGGTAAAACACGACCGTCACTTGTTTTTACATAGAGTTGGCGGCGCGAAAGGAGCAGTCTGCGACTAGTATGCCGGGTCCCTTGCTAAAATAAATGTTTAGCAGAATAGAAAGAATTCTGGAATCTGGAAGAAATATCGCAGCCCTTTCAAGAGCAGAAATAGGCTATTGATGGAGGCGAACCGCAACTCGTGATACTGTGTTAGGCTGTGTTTGTGGTAACTAGACGGAAAACAGGATTCCCGAGGTACCGTTATAGAAAATTCCATCGTTGCGAGTAGGAGCATTCTAATACTAGACTGGGACGCAACGGGCGAAACTTTGCTGTGTTACTTCAAGTTGGCTGGCATGTTACCCTTGCGGTTTTTCACAAGATTAAAAGGGTTTACTGCGGCAGACTAAGCGACTAAGGATCTAGAAACCTTTTTTATTTGACTATAATCGATCTTGTGAGAGGTGGAAGGGATCAGCTTGAGATACGTGCACTATAGGCGATATTTGAATACTTGTATAGAGACCGTCACAGTTTCGTAACCGACTAAGTCGTCGCTAAGGCACCTGCGATTTAGCTGAGGTACCGGGCTTTTGATGAGAGAAATTGTAACTTTCGATTCGTAATTGTAGTGGCCATGTATATTATGAGTGAGCTTCTATCTAAGGAGTAGGAAAGGCTTGTGTATCTTGAGTTGAAGCCCGCGCTCTCACCACTTGCGATGATGTTTGTGGCATCCGCCACTAAGGGATGAGATGTTAAAGATCATTGCCCAGGCCCACCCAATAAGTCAAATCTCACTCACCCGTCTTTGCCCAGAATACCTCCGTGAGCCGAATATTTGGTGAGAACTCCAGCAAAATATCACCTGACGGAGGTGTTCTTGGCAAAGACGAACGAGTACAATGCTTGATCCAATCTTATCGTACTCAGCCTTAATATAGCAGTAGCTTCTGAATTCCGGAGCCTGACCCAGGAAACTTCCCCCGAACCCTGGCCCATGTTTTTGCCTCTTGTGAGTAATAACCTGCACCTCCAGCCCACCTGACTTAACCCCACCTGATTTCTCTTCCGACTTGAGAAGACGAGCATCGACAAGGTGGCGGATATCATGCTGAAGACGTAGACCGAAATCCTGATAGAGTGTAGAACCGCCAGAGAGAACAATATTCTATTAAGTAAAATCAATTAGTCCTGGGCCCAGCATATATATGGATTTCGGTACCTTGTAGAGACCTCTCTAAAAGTTGATAGAAGAGTTTTGGATAATACTATCTATAATAGTGGGTAAGGGAGTCAATAAATCACTAGAGTAAATTCTGGGATTGAATATTGTAATATCCCAGGTGCCAAGAACCTCTCATGCCCCACATCAACAGTAACTTTCCGACCTCCGGGATGCTACTCAGCAAAGTATTTCTAAAACCTATCTAGCTCTCGGTCAAATCTTCAACGTGCCGGCCCGGAAGGCCATTAATCTTTTTCAGGATGGTATGTACGAGATAAATAGCCGTTATTTCATGGGTTGGGGAGGGCATTTTTCTTTAATGTGATTAGGGTCTATGGTGGGCTTAGGGGCAGCAGAGAAGACATTAGCGGAGCTGTGGATAATTCCTTGTTGGCCAGATCAAACTTACTGTGGGTGATGGTGAAGAGAACCTGGAAGCACGGCGAGAGGTTGCGCAGCTTGTTTGATTGAGGCCTGGAGGGCACGAAAAGGGACTGAAATTGTCTGGTGGTTCGAAAATGGGGTAATGACCGGGGACCTGCTCTGTTGGAAAAGCTGCTCGGCATGTTGATTTCTTTTGTTTCATCAAAGAACGGAGATTAAGAAAGATGTTTTCATTGACGGATGGATAGGATAGGTGGAAAGCATCAAGGCTACGGGAATGAAGGAAGTTTTCTTTTGTCATACATTTCTTTTGTTCAGGGATAACAGAGTGTTTATTTCATTTGTTTCTTTGAAGGATAGACAAGGCGATAAGGAGGCATTTGCGGAATGAAGTGGAAATGTGTGGTGATGGTTGGAAGACAGAGAATGGTGTTTTGCTTTTCATATATACTTCTGTCATTACCGTCAGTTTGGCAAGTAACTCATCGACGAAAATACTTCAAGTTGCTCGCTATCATTATCCTCTCTCCCACTGTTGCTCTTTTGGTGCCGTATTTGCGCTTATTTTGTTTACTATTTAGCCGGGCCTGCAGGTATCACCAGGCTTTCGGTATCTGTAGGTTATCTTCAGATATCCGCGGGCATTTTCAAATCTCCGTAGATATTTCCGGGCATCCGAAGGTGTCGGTTACTTATATATACATAAAATATTCACTTATGAGACGGGATATTCCGGAAGCCTGGCTTACAAATCTCATGCTGGACTTTATATCCGCAGGTTATCTGCAGGCCGGCCTAGCCGCTTGCGAACCCTGATATCTGGCTCAAAAATCCATGCTTGCTTGCCCCTCACTCAGGTTACCCATGAGAAACGTGATTTGCGAGATGAGAGGTGAGGGGCCCGAAATCATTGACTCGGCTTAAAAGTATGAGCGCCTATCTAGGATGTCGGAACTGGAATTGTCCTCCTACGGGGCTGGTAGGGCTTCCCGTCCTATATAAGTTTGACCTCAGCCGTCTACAGGGTTGAAAGGTGGCGGATTGGAAGACTTGAAACCTTGATATTTCAAGAGTTGTGGTGTTCTGCTGAGTGACTGTTACCATTATGTGAATCGTATTCAGAGCGCGTGGAGGTGAAGAACATACTAGTAGAAGCAGAAATGCGGTGAGAATATGAGTATCACAATGATATATGCCAGCCACCGCTGCTGGTATCCCGAGTGTATGTTCGTGATCTTTCTATGGACCTTGCAGAAGTCCAATGTATCGATCAGGATCGAATGTCCACCCCAGGCCCGCTCGTCCATTCCCAATTTGCCGCCATGACTCCAGTTCATGGAACCACTACTGTAACTACAAACCTTAGTCATTCTTCTGAGACACAGAGTCTCCATCCCAGTTCCCCACATCCCCTGCAAACTCCAAGCTCCATTCCAACCGTTGGATTTGTCGGTTTTGCTGTGGGGGAACAATGGCATTATCAATTAAGAGTCTGAATCTAAATCTGCAACTAAAAAAGACCAGGCCAGATGGGGGTTCTTCGCCACACCCAATAACCCATTAAGCGCCGGCCCCCCCCCATTGGTTTAAAGCGCGGAAAACAAAAATGGGCAAAAATGTTCTTCCCAATCTGCCGCTTCACAATCTCTCACTCGACTGAAATGGATCATGTATTGTTGGAAATATTGTCTTCCGTGGTCCACAGGCAAGAATTTTAGTCTCATATGGTACTTTTCTACATTAGGTATTAATATTTGGGCGGGTTTGGTTGTGTCTCAATCATTTTGTATGGTTTTGTATATGTCGGATATCTCTTTCCCATTTACAGCCCCATATAGGGTCGCGAGATTCTCGAGTTGCGAGAGTGGTGGCCTCTTAGAATGGATTCTCACGAATCCATAGTATTATGAACGATGCTTTTAAATTTCTGCGATAAAGTTAGTTTGGTATTGGGGTTTCTCTTTTGTGATAAGCCTTGTCTGAGGTGCAGGCATGTACCCGTTTTTAAGCCACAACTCTCGCGACTCGAGAATCTCACGACCATACAGGAGGCTGTAACTCGAGCACTAATTGATGCTGAGAAGAATGCCATCCTGGAATCACAATGTTTAGGGCTGATTCTTGGCCCATGGCGGCTCTGGGAACGATTACACTGGGGCTTCGGACATTGGGTAGAGAACTCTACTTGCGGTTTATCTATCTACCCGTCTATCCATCTATAACTGGCAGAGGAAAACGTGGAAGAAATATATACATAAAGGAGAGTCGAAAAAGGAGGTTTTGAAATAAGGAATCTATTTCACCGCGGAATGGTAGCCAATACAAATGGCGGGAGTGAAAAAATGATGAAAATATTCGCCCGGATGCTGTAGACTAAACAGAATGAACAGAAATTCGTGAGCCTTTATTCATAAGCGTAAACAAATATCCAAGGGTTTCATGAGTGTATGCTTACATAGAGGTGGCATTCTTGTGGGCGACGGCCGGGGGGGATTTAAAGATCACGTTAAGAGGACTGGCATGAAGGGCGTTGGGAAGAAGGGAAGATGGTGAGAGCAGCAATGCGTACTATACAAGACTCCCGGGGGCCGGAGGCCTGGTACAGGAAAGGGATGAACCCCATGAGATCTGAGGGTGATCAATAGTGCTACTACTTCATCATAGTCGCGTTATAGCGGGTGGGGCAGCTGTGTATCTAGAGTTTCAATAGATGTCCGGGCTTGTAATAGCTGCACGATTCTTGCATGTCCTCTAATAGCAGAGTAAGAGCGCGGCGTGCCACCGTGTTTATCTGGGCGACTGGGGTCGACATCCCGCCGTTCTAGAAGTAACTTGACCACTCCTTCGTGTCCCTTAACAGCAGCACATCCGAGCGGTGTTCGATCATTTTTGTCTGGGCGATTAGGGTCGACATCCCCCCGTTCCAAAAGTAACTTGATCACTCCTTCGTGTCCCTCAACAGCAGCACATCCGAGTGGTGTTCGATCATTTTTATCTGGGCGATTAGGGTCGACATCCTCCCGTTCTAGAAGTAACTTGATCACTCCTTCGTGTCCCTTAACAGCAGCACATCCGAGTGGTGTTCGATCATTTTCATCCGGGCGATTAGGGTCGACATCCCCCCGTTCCAAAAGTAACTTGATCACTCCTTCGTGTCCCTCAACAGCAGCACATCCGAGTGGT